>Ga0265324_10000808_pt1 | contig 20387 bp, 15 predicted proteins | sample 41419metaG_FD_198634 | JGI IMG/M metagenome (GOLD analysis project Ga0265324, IMG submission 198634) | Rhizosphere microbial communities from Carex aquatilis grown in University of Washington, Seatle, WA, United States - 4-14-19 metaG | ecosystem: Host-associated > Plants > Roots > Rhizosphere...
AATACCAGCTTTTCGACTTCTATGTGAACAAGGAGTGGGAGGCCGACCGGGTCGCCAAACTGTTTGGTGTTTCGTTAAATCAGGTTTATCTGGCCAAGAGCCGGGTGACTGAAACGATCCGGCTGGAAATTGAACGGCTTCAAAAAGAAATGCTGTGATTTTGCCGGCGGCAGCTCGCCCGCCGCAATGCTGTGTGGCTTCGCCGCTGTTTTCGGTGGACTGGACGGAGGTGTTGGCTGCCGTTCCACTTCGTCTCATCACTAGGCTTTGCTTCAAGGCGGGGCAACTTCGCCTGCTCCAGTTTAAACTCCACCGACAATAGTGGGGAAAACACTGGTTTTTGCATAACAAAGTCATTTTAAATGATTTAACCATATTTCCTGCCCGCCAACTGTCTCTTTTTAGACAGAGTTTCATTTGAAAGTCTGATGTTTCCATTTGAAAGTCTCGCACTTCCATTTGAAAACCTGACGCTTCCATTTGAAAGTCCCAAACTTCCATTTGAAAGTCTGACGTTTCCATTTAAAAGTTTCGCACTTTCATATGAAAGTGTTCCACATCCATTTGAAAGTTTGACGGTTTCATTTGAAAGTCCCCCGTTTTCATTTGAAAACCTGACACTTTCATTTGGTTGGCGGGCTCTTTCACATGGTTCCGCTCCACCGTCGGATGACCAGCGGAAGCGGGCGAAAGGCGGGGTTTTAAAAATATTTTCACTTTTTTTGACAGATTTGGTTTTTTTCCACGTATTAGGGGTAGGGAGAAGCAGCGAATGCGGAGATAAAGCGGGGTCTTTCGTGTTTCCCGGATTTTGTTTTTTCAGCTCCGCCCCAATAGGGGTGGGCGGGCGGGGGGGGATTTGGGATTTTATGGCGGGCGGGGCGGAGCTGATTTATAAATATCAAACATCTTCCGTGTTTTTGAGCATTTCAAAAACGGCAGGTTCTTTCATTGGATTCTTTGCCCCGTATTGGGGGGATTCTGCTTCGGACATTTTTTGAACTTTCACCGGCGCGAAAATTTTCTAAACTGCCGGCATGAACGTCTTTGTCACCGGCGGTGCCGGTTATATCGGCTCGGTTTGCACCGAGGAACTTCTCAATGCCGGACATCAGGTCACGGTGTATGACAACCTCACGGAAGGCCATCGCTCCGCCGTGGATCCGCGCGCGAAATTCATCTTCGCCAAGCCGGAAGAGGAGGGGAACATCCTCGCCGCCGTCAAGTCGGTGATGCCGGACGCCATCCTGCATTTCGCCGCGTTCGCGCTGGTCGGCGAGTCCATGACCAATCCGAAAAAGTATTTCCACAACAATTTCGTCAACGCCCTCAAGCTCGCCGATGCCGCCGTGGAATGCGGCGTGAAAAAATTCGTCTTCAGCTCGACGTGCGCCACCTACGGCCCGCCGGATCGCATTCCGATGACGGAAGACCTGCCGCAGCGCCCGATCAATCCCTACGGTGAATCCAAGCTGATGTTTGAAAAGGCGCTGCTGTGGTATCGCGAAATTTACAAACTGGATTTCGTCGCGTTCCGCTATTTCAACGCCGCCGGGGCGAGCGAAAAATTCGGCGAGCATCACCGCATCGAATCGCACCTGATTCCGAACGTGCTGTTCGTGGCGCAGGGACGGAAGCCGCATCTGGAGATTTTCGGCACGGATTATCCCACGCCCGACGGCACGTGCATCCGCGATTACATCCACATCAAGGACCTGGCGCAGGCGCACATCCTGGGATTGCAGCCGGGCAAGAGCGGCTTTTTCAACCTCGGCAACGGCGACGGCTATTCGGTGAAGGAAGTCATCGAGACGTGCGAAAAGGTCACGGGCAAGAAAATCCCGGTGATCGAGCAGCCGCGCCGCGCCGGCGATCCGCCCCGGCTCATCGCCGCCGCGACCAAGGCGCACACGGAACTCGGCTGGAAGCCGCAGTATCCCAAGCTGGAAGACATCGTGAAAACCGCCTGGGCGTGGCACCTGAAACATCCGACTGGCTACGCGGATTGACAGGCCGATTGCTCGTGGTGTTCCGCCTGCTGTCTGCCGATTATAATCGTGGAAGATTACAACTCCTTTGTTGACGGCGGTTCAGGTAAATGCACCAACGTGTCATTGATGGGCTCGCGCTCAAACACTTTGTAGAGCGTCGGGAGCAGGAAAAGTGTCAGCAGCGTGGAACTGATGAGTCCGCCGATGACGACGGCGGCGAGCGGCTTCTGAATTTCGCTCCCCGGCCCCGTGGCGAACAGCATCGGCACCAGTCCAAGGGCGGCGACGCTGGCGGTAATGAGCACGGGGCGCAATCGCAGCACCGCGCCTTTGATTACTGCGAGTTCGACATTCATGCCTTCGCGCCGCAGTTCGTTGAAGTAACTGACCATCACGATGCCGTTGAGGACGGCCACGCCAAAGAGCGCGATAAAGCCAACGCTCGCGCTCACGCTGATATTGAAATGGCCGATGAGCAGCGCGAGGATGCCGCCGATGAGCGCGAAGGGAATGTTCAGGATGATGAGCAACGCCTGTTTCACCGAGTTGAACGACCCGAACAGAAGCAGGAAAATCGCGGCGATGGTGATCGGCACGACAATCGCAAACCGCTTCATGGCTCGTTGCTGATTCTCAAACTGCCCGCCCCAGGTGAGGTAGTAGCCGGGCGGGAGTTTTACGGCGGCGTCAATTTTCTGCTGCGCTTCCTTCACGAAGCCGCCGATGTCGCGGTCGGTCACATTGCACTCGACGACGATGCGGCGCTGCGCCATTTCGCGACTGATTTGGGCCGGGCCTTCCGTCACATAGACATGTGCCAGTTGTCCGAGCGGAATCAGCGCGCCTTGCGGTGACGCGATCAGGATCTGGCGGATGGGCGAAACATCGCTCCGAGCCGACTCCGGGAAACGCACGGCGAGGCCGAACACTTTCTGTCCTTCATAAACTTTCGTCGCCTCCTTGCCGCCGATGGCCGTTTCCACGACTTCCTGCACGTCGGCCACATTGATGCCGTAGCGCGCAAGTTTGTCGCGGTCAATTTCGATTTGCAGATAGGCAAGGCCGCTGACTTTCTCGACATTGATGTCCGCCGCGCCATGCACCTTGCCGAGGACGCGCGCCACCGCTTCGGCCTTCGTTTTGAGCACCTCCAAGTCGTCGCCGAAAATCTTGATGCCGATGGCCGACTTCACGCCGCTGACCAGTTCGTCCACGCGCAGCGCGATCGGCTGGGTGAAACTGGCGGCGACACCGGGGACTTGCGCGACGGCTTCGCGCATCTTGTCCACCAGTTCATCTTTGGTTGCCGCCGAGGTCCATTGCTCGCGCGGCTTGAGCGTGACCGTGACGTCGCTGGCGTCCACCCCCTCGGGATCGGAGGCGATGTCGGCGCGGCCCGTTCGCGACACTACGTCAATTACCTCCGGAAATTGTTTCACGATTCTTTCCACCCGCCCGGCCAGTTCAAGGGATTGCGGCAGCGAGATGCTGGGCAGGCGCGCGAGTTTGATGGAAATCGCGCCTTCATCCAGCGTCGGCAAAAATTCCGTGCCGATGCGGGGGACGAGCGCGAGCGCCCCCGCCAGCGCGAGCACCGCCGTGATGACCACGAGCCACGGATGCCGCACGCACGGCTTGAGCAGCAGGAGGTAAATATGTTTCAGCCAGCGGATATGAAACGGATCATGCTCTTGGGGCGCTTGCTTCAGGAAAACCGTGCAGAGCATGGGCACGAGTGTCAGCGAAAGAAACAACGAACCGAGCAGCGCAAAAGAAATCGTGAACGCCAGCGGGCTGAACATCTTCCCCTCGAACCCCTCCAGCGTGAACAGTGGCAGGAACACCACGATGATGATGAAGATGCCGAACACGATCGGACGTCCGACTTCCTTGGCCGCGTAAAGCACGACCTCCGTTTTGCCCGCGTGCCTGGCGCTTCCGGACGCAAGCGTCGTAGCGCAGGTTTCCAAACCTGCTGTATCACCGACTTCCAAGTCGGCGGGGCATTGGAATGGCTTTGCGGCAGCGGATTTGGAAATCCGCGACACAGCAGACTCGGAAGTCTGCGCTACGCGAGTTGCGTGCGCGTGTTGCTTCGCGTCGTCCGGCTTTTCGGTCAGGTGCCGGTGGATGTTCTCCACCATCACCACCGCGCCATCCACCATCATGCCGATGCCGATGGCCAGGCCGCCGAGCGACATGAGATTGGCGCTCATGCCATACCAGCGCATCATGATGAACGCGAAGAGCGCGGCCAGAGGTAGAACGAGCGTGACAATGATCGCGCTGCGAATGTCGGCGAGCAGCACGATCAGGATGATGAAGACCAGAATCGCCCCCTCTTGCAGGGCAGTGGTCACGGTGTGAATGGCCTTCTTCACCAGATCCGTGCGGTCGTAATACGGCACAAGTTCAACGCCCGGCGGCAGCGCCTTCCGGATCGCGGGCAGTTTTTCCTTCACGCCATTGACGACGTCGCGACCGCTCGCGCCCTTGAGCATGAGGACGATTCCCGCCACGGCTTCGCCTTCGCCATTGGCCGTCAGCGCGCCCTGCCGCAGTTCCGCGCCGATGACCACGTCCGCCACATCGCGCACATACACCGGCGCGTGCGCGTGCGTGACCACGATTATGTTCTCGATGTCTTTGGTGTCCTTCACCAGCCCCAGCCCGCGCACGACATATTGCTCCGAGCCGTGCTCGATGAAATTGCCACTCGCATTGGCGTTGTTTTTTTCCAGCGCTTCAAAGACCTGCTGCAACGTGATTCCATAAGAAGTCAGCCGGTCGGGTTTGATGAGCACCTGGTATTGCTTCACCTGTCCGCCAAAGGAATTCACGTCCGTGACGCCGGGCACGGTGCGCAGAATCGGTCGCACGATATATTGCTGGATGGTGCGCAACTCGGTCGCGTCGTATTTCTTGTCCTTGCTGACGAGGGTGTATTGGTAAATCTCGCCCAGGCCGGTGCTGATCGGGCCGAGCTGGACTTCGACGCCCGCCGGCAGTTTGTCCCGCGCCCCCGATAGTCGCTCAAATACCAGTTGCCGGGCGAAGTAATCGTCCACGCCGTCCTCGAAGACGACGGTGATCACACACAATCCGATCTTGGAAACCGAACGCACTTCCGCGAGCTTGGGCAGCCCGGCCAGTTCGATTTCAATCGGGCGCGTGACCAGCTTTTCCATGTCGGGCGGCGACATGCCACCGGCGGTGGCGAGCACCTGCACCTGCACGTTGGTCACGTCGGGAAAGGCGTCAATCGGGATTTGCCTGAGCGAGAGCCAGCCGAATCCGCTGAGAATCAGCATCGCCAGCAGGACGAGCAACCGCTGGCGAACGGAGAAATTGAGGAGGGAATTGATCATGGTCTATCAGTTCTTTGAAGTTTGTAGCGCAGGTTTCCAAACCTGCTGTGTTGCCGACTTCCAAGTCGGCAGCGTCCCGCAAACCCCGAGGCTGCGGGTTTGGAAACCGAGATACAGCAGACTTGGAAGTCTGCGTTACCAATCAGCGCCGATTTAGCACGAGAAACAGTTTCGCGGTTGAAGGTTTTCATTCCTCTCCCAACTGGCCTTTGAGCATTTCCGATTTCAGGATGAAGCTGCCTTCCGTGACGATTTTCTCGCCCGCCTTCACGCCGCCGAGGATTTGCACGCGGCCCGATTGCTCCAAGCCCAGCTTCACCACACGCTTCTCGAATTTATTCCCGTCCAACGCCACGAACACAATCTGGTTCTCGCCGTCGGTCTCCAGTGCGGCGTCCGGTATCAGCAGCACGTTGTCGAGAATCGTGGTGACGATCTCCACGTCGGCGAACATCCCCGGCTTCAGCCGCCCGTCCGCGTTGTCCACGGCGATGCGAACTTCCAGTGTGCGCGAACCGGTCTCCACCTGGTTGCCAATCAGGATCACCTTGCCGTGAAACTTCTCATCGGGAAACGCTAGCGTCGTGAATGCCGCGTCCTGTCCCAGCCTCACCGCTGCGATGTCGCGTTCCTTCACTTCGGCAATTGCCCAAAGCTGGGCTGGGTCGCTTATGGTGTAGATGGCCTTGCTCTTGTCCACCTGTTCGCCCGCCGTGGCCGTGCACTCAATGATTACGCCGCCAACGGATGCTTTAAGTTCCAACGGCTTTCCCAGCAGTTCGGGCGACTCCACCAGTGCAACCACGTCGCCCGCCTTCACCGGGTCGTTCAAGTCGAAGTTGAGTTTGGTCAAACGGCCTTCAAGCGTAGCCGTGACCTTGGCCGTCTTGTTCAGGTTGGCGCTGATGCGGCCTGCGGCCTTGAGCGTCATTCCGAGACTGCTCAATTGCGCTGGCTCGGTCTTGAGCGTGACGTTTTGCAGGTTTTCCCTGGTCAGCGTGACAACGTTCTCGTCGCGCTTGTCTTCGGGCGCGGCTTCAGTCTTGGCGTCAGCGGCCTCGTCTTTTTTGCCGCACCCGGCGAGAGCGACGGCGAGCAGCAGGAGAGCGGTGAGTTTCTTCATGGGAAATTTCATTTGGTTTCGGTTGGGGCTTGGAACAGTTGATCGAGCGGAACACCGAGGGCGGATTCCAGTGCGGCCTGCGCTTCCAACAGTTTTTGCAGCGTGTCAAAATTATCGGCCGACGTGTCGAAATAAGTGCGCTGCGATTCAAGGTAGAGCAGCAGCGGTGTGCGGCCTTCGGCGTAGCCCTGCTCGGCGGCATCGAGTGCCGTCTTGAGTTTGGCGCGCAACGCGGGCGTGTAGAACGCGAGCGATTCCTTCGCCGCTGTGAAATTTTGCGAGGCCGTTGTCACATCGCGGAGGATTTCACGCCGAAGTTTGTCCAATTCGGCCAGCGCCTTTTCCTGTTCGGCGGTGGCGGTGGCAATCTCGCCTTTTTTCTTGTCCCAAAAGGGCAGAGGCATCGTGAGGCCGAAACCGACGATCTGTTCGTCGCGAGTGTATTCCAGACTTGGGCCGACCTTGAAATCCGGCCGCCGCGATTTGCGGATGGATTGGAGGCTTAATCCGGTCCGCTCGGCTTCGGCTTCCTGGACTTTGAGGCCGGGATTTCGCACCAGTGATTGTTCGAGCAACCGGGACTGGTCGGGCAACTCAATGCTGCCATCGAGCGCACCGGCCACGGTCAACGGTTCAGCCGGCTTCCGGCCCATCAAAGCGTTCAACGCCACCCGCGCCGCATCGTGTTGGGCCTGGGCTTCGCGCCATGATTTTTGCGCACCCACCACTTCCACCGTTGCCTTGGTCGCCTCAAACTCCGGCGCGTAGCCGCCTTCGACTTTCTTCTTCGCGGCGTCCACAAACGCTTTGGCGAGCGTCAGCCGTTGTTCGCGCAACGCCACGATTTCGCGCGTGGCCAACAGAGTGAAGTAAGCTCGGCGCACCTGAATGGCCAGTTGGGATCGAAAGCCCGCGAGCGCAAGTTGGCGCACGGCGACATTCTTTTCCGCCACGGCGTGCCGCAACGCACGTTTGCCCGGCCACTCGAAGGTTTGCTCCAGCCCGAAATCGCCGTGGAACTGCGTGTCCGACGGATCGCGCACCGACTTGAAGCCGGGCGCGACCGAGATTTCAGGATTCAGCCATGTCTGCGCCGTCGTCAACTCGCCCCGCGCCGAGGCGATGTCCGCCGCCAGCACGCGGATGTCGGGATTGTCGGCGAGCGCCAGCCGGATGGCCGCATCGAGCGTCAGCACATTGGTGCTGGGCGCGGCCTTGGTTTCCTGGCTCTTCGCGGTTGGCGTCATGGCGCTTCCCAGCGCCACCGCGAGTAAAAGTGGCAAACTGCAAAATATCTTTCGCTTCATAAAAAACGGATCAACCAAAATGGAAAAAACAAAAACAGCACGGCGTAAATCACACCGCGTTCCGAGGGAAGTCCCGGACGGGACTAATTACGAAGCAAACGAAGGCGCACGAACCGGAAGGGCCGTGCGGGAAACAAACTGCCAGGTCTGGAGCAACTGCGGCGGTGCCGCCGTGAGAATGCCGAGGCTGTCTTCCTTGGGCAAAATGTTGGCCAGGTTCAATCGTGGCGCGAACAAAGCCGGCTGCAAGTCCGGCGCCGGCAGCGTCAGGCGAATTTGCGCAGAGTGGTATTGAGCCTTTTCCACCGCAAAACAACCGCACTCGCCGCAATCCTTGCTGGGGTCGCACGCTGGTTGCTCATCAACGACACACTGAAAAAATTCGAGGCCGGGAAGGGATTCAAGCTGACAATGCGCGGAGGCGGGCAGCCAGAGAAAGGCCGCCAGCGCAAACCAGATGTTTCGGAAAAGCCGCACGCCTCTATTGATAGCGTCAGATGATCGAATGTTCAAATTAATCCTGCGGAACAACCCGCTTGAATGGGAATCCAGCCCCAGCAATTGACCCGTGCCGCGATTCACGACGGCAAATCTTTTCCCGTCGTCGTCACGGTGAGCTTGCCGTGTTTCACGCCCTTGGCGGCGATGAGTTCGTCGGCGATCTTGCGGATGACGCTGGCCTTGCCGCGCACGATCAAAACCTCCAGACAGTTGTGATGGTCGAGATGGACGTGGACGGTGGAGAGAATGGCGTCGTGGTGGTCGTGCTGAATGTCGGTCAGGCTCGCCTGCAAATGCGGCTTGTGATGGTCATAGACCAGCGTGATGGTGCCGGCGATTTCGCCGGAATCATTTCGTTGGCGATGCTCAACCAGTTGGGCGCGGATCATGTCGGCGATGGCGAGCGAACGGTTGTCATAGCCTTTCTCGGCGGTCATTTCGTCAAGCTGTTCGAGCAGCGCGGGCGGCAGGGAAACGCTGAAGCGCGTGGCGGTCTCTTTCTTCATGTGCATGATTATTTGCAACCAGCGCAGCAACGCAAGCGGGCAATTTCGGTTCAAGGATTCATTCGGCGGTAATGAACATCCTCCCGCCACCCGCCGAAAGCCATCAACGCGAGTGAAGCGGCCTCACTGACCACAAATGAAGAAATATGGCAGTTTCAATTAACCTTGGCACAGTTTAGCCGCCCGCGGGAAAAGCGGCGGAGGGTGCCGCCTCCGCCTTATTCGTGTCGTTGGCTTCGTCCTCGAAATTCCGGAAAAAATCCGAGGACGAGGAGGATGGCCAAAACTCCATTTTTGACAGCCTTTTAACAAGAAATGGCAGGTGTATGCCAAAACCGGTGAGGCTGGGTTTAATAAATAAGATAACATTAATAAAGTCGCTCGTAATATAACAAGCAAAGTTTCAAAGTCCTCAGTAACGGATGAATTTTATGGCGGCCAGCCTGACAATAAACTGCAAACCAAACCCCGCCCCGGCCGCCATGGCCTGACGGTGAAATGAATAAAAAATATGAAGCCCGATACCGACCAGACGACCAGATTTATTGATGAGGGGAGAATCGCGGAAACCCTGGCCGCCGCCCGCCAATCCAGTCCGGCGCGCGTCCGCGAAGTGATTGCCAAGGCGCGGCTGCTCGAAGGCCTCGATGCCGACGAAGTCGCCGTGCTCATGGAAATCAGCGATGCCGTGCTGCTCGAAGAGATGTTCGCCGCCGCGCGTTTCGTGAAGGACGAGATCTACGGCAACCGGCTCGTGATCTTTGCGCCGCTTTACGTCGCGAACTTGTGCAAAAACGAGTGCAGCTACTGCGCCTTCCGCGCCGGCAACACGGAGCTGAAGCGCCGCACGCTGACGCAGGAAGAAATTGCGGCCGACGTGAAAGTGCTGATTGACCAGGGCCACAAGCGGCTGCTGCTCGTCTCGGGCGAGGAATATCCGAAAGAAGGATTCAATTACATCCTCAAGGCGATTGAAACGATTTACGCGACCCGGAGCGGCCGCGGCGAAATCCGCCGCGTGAACGTGAACATCGCGCCGCTCACGGTGGATCAATTCAAGCAACTCAAGGAAGCCGGCATCGGCACCTACCAGTTGTTTCAGGAAACGTATCACCGCGAAACCTACGCCAAAGTCCACACCGCCGGCGCGAAGAAAAACTTTGACTGGCGCGTCAATGTGATGGATCGTGCAATGGAAGCGGGCATTGACGACGTTGGCATCGGCGTGCTGTTCGGGCTTTACGACTGGAAGTTTGAAATGCTCGCGATGCAGCAACACATCCGGCATCTGGAGGAAAAATTCGGCGTCGGCCCGCACACCATCAGCGTACCGCGCATCGAGCCGGCGGTCGGCTCGTCGCTGGCCGAACGTCCGCCGCATGTGGTGTCGGACGATGACTTCAAAAAGATCGTCGCCATCCTGCGCCTCGCGGTGCCTTACACCGGCATCATCATGTCCACCCGCGAAAACGCCGACACGCGTCGCGCGACGTTCCAGCTCGGTGTCTCGCAAATTTCCGCCGGCAGCCGCTGCAATCCCGGCGGCTACGCCGAACTCGGCGATGGCCACGACGCGGAACAATTTCAGCTGGGCGATCACCGCTCGCTCGATGAAGTCGTGCGCGACGTCGCGTCGCTCGGCTACACGCCGTCGTTCTGCACCGCGTGCTACCGCCTCGGCCGCACCGGCGCGGATTTCATGGACTTGGCCAAGCCCGGCTTGATCAAGGAACATTGCAGCCCGAATGCGCTGTCGAGTTGCATGGAATATCTCATGGGCTACGCCTCGCCGGAAACGCGCCAGGCGGGTGAAAAACTCGTGAACCACGAATTGAAAACCATGCCCGGCACCATCGGCAAAACGGCGAACGAACTTGTCAGCCGCGTCCGCAAAAACGAGCGCGACGTCTTCGTTTGATTCACACCATGAACAACGCCTTTCGCATCGAACGGGATTCGCTCGGCGAACTGCCGGTTCCGGCGGAGGCGTTTCCTGGCATTCACACGGCGCGTGCATTGGAAAATTTTCCGCTCGCCGGCAAATCGGTTCATCCCGAACTTGCCCGCGCATTCGGCGACGTGAAACTCGCCTGCGCCCGCACCAATCGCGCGCTCGGCGCATGGGCCGACGACCGGCTCAAGGCCGATGCCATTGACCGCGCCTGCCGCGAGTTGGCCAACGGTGATCTCGGCGGTTTCATCGTCGTGGACGCGCTGCAAGGCGGCGCCGGCACCAGCACCAACATGAACGTCAACGAGGTGCTGGCGAATCGCGCGCTGGAAATACTTTCCAAAATTCGTAGCAGCCGAGGTGACGAGGCTCAAACATCAGACAATTTAGAACCTATCCAAGATGTCGGAGCGCCGAGCACCGTCTCGGCCAGTTTCAAAACCGAACGTGCAACGAGCCAAGACGGTGCTCGGCGCTCCAACCGCATTTCGCCGCTGGACGATCTCAATTTGCACCAGTCCACGAACGACACGTATCCGACCTCGCTGCGGCTGGCGGCGATTCGTCTGCTTCAGGCGCTGGAGAAAAACGTCGTGGCGTTGCAGGAATCGTTTCAGGCGGCGGAAAAGAAATTCGCGCACGTCGTCAAAGTCGGCCGCACGCAGTTTCAGGACGCCGTGCTGACCACGCTCGGCCGCGAAATGAGCGCCTACGCCGAAGCCATCAACCGCGACCGCTGGCGCATCTACAAGTGCGAGGAGCGGCTGCGCGTGGTGAATCTCGGCGGCACGGCCATCGGCACCGGACTCGCCGCGCCGCGCCAATATATTTTCCAAGTGGTGGACCAGTTGCGCGAAATCACCGGCATCGGTTTCGCCCGCGCGGAAAATCTGGTGGACGCCACGCAGAACGCCGACGTGTTCGTGGAAGTGTCAGGCATTCTAAAAGCGCACGCGGTTTCGCTGCTGAAGATTTGCGGCGACCTGCGCTTGCTGTCGTCGGGGCCGGAAGCCGGCTTCGGCGAAATTCGTCTGCCGGCGCGGCAGGCCGGCTCCTCGATCATGCCCGGCAAGGTCAATCCGGTGATTCCCGAAGCCGTCAGCCAGGCCGCGATGCGTGTCATCGGCCACGACGCGACCATCACGATGGCGTGTGCGGCAGGTTCGCTGGAACTGAATCCATTCCTGCCGCTCGTCGCCGACAGTCTGCTGGACAGCTTGGATTTGCTCACGCGCGCCAACGATATTTTGCGTCGCCATTGTGTTGAAGGCATCGAAGCCGACGAAGCGCGTTGCCGCGAGTTGGTTGAAAACTCGACGGCAGCCGTGACCGCGCTGGTGTCTGCAATTGGCTACGACCGCGCCGGCGAAGTGGCGAAGTTGGCTCGCGTAAATCGACAAAACATCCGTCAAACGGTCATCGCGCAAGGTTGGCTCACTGGCGAACAGTTCGACGAATTGATCAGCCCCGAAGCGGTTTGCCGGCTGGGAACGCCCGACAATCGTAGCGGCGACTCGGTAGAGCGCCGCCATTCAAAATTTAATTCAGCGGCGCTCTGCCGAGACGCCGCTACGACAAAACCATGACCACCACGCCTAAAAGTCTTCGTCTGCACATCGCATTTTTCGGCCGGCGCAATGTCGGCAAGTCGTCGCTGCTGAACGCGCTGACGCGCCAGCAGGTTTCCATCGTCTCGCCGGTCGCCGGCACGACGACCGACCCGGTGGAGAAGCCGATGGAGCTTTTGCCGCTCGGCCCGGTGCTGTTCATTGACACCGCCGGCATTGACGACGTCGGCGAACTCGGCGCGTTGCGCGTGGAGAAAACGCGGCAGGTTTTGGCGCGCACCGACGTGGCGGTGCTCGTGACCGAGGCGGGCCAGTGGGGCGATTTCGAGGAAGAAATCCTGGCCGCGCTGGCCGCGCGCAAAACGCCGATGGTTGTGGTGTTCAACAAAACGGACGTCGCGTACTCCGGGGCCGCGCTGGCCGCGAAATTTGCGGAGCAGAAAATTCCCGTCATCAAAACCTCGGCGGCCAAAGGCGACGGCATTTCAGATTTGCGCGAGGCACTGCTTGCCGCCGCGCCGGCGGACTTCATAGATAATCCGGCGATTCTTGGCGACCTCGTCGGCCCCGGCGAAATGGCGGTGCTGGTGGTGCCGATTGACAAGGAAGCGCCGAAAGGCCGCCTGATTTTGCCACAGGTGCAGTCCATCCGCGATTTGCTGGACAGCGACGCCTTTTGCCTTGTGACCAAGGAACGCGAGTTGCGCCGCGCGCTCGATCGGCTGAAAACGCCGCCGAAACTGGTGGTCACCGATTCGCAGGCGTTTCTGAAAGTGGCCGCCGACACGCCGCGCGAGGTGCCGATGACGAGCTTCTCAATTTTGATGGCGCGCTTCAAAGGCGATTTGCTGGCGCAGGTGCAGGGCGCGCTGGCCATCGAAAATCTGCGCGCCGGCGACCGCGTGCTGATCGCCGAGGCGTGCTCGCATCATCCGATCGGCGAGGACATCGGGCGGGTGAAGATTCCGCGCTGGCTGACGCAATACACCGGCGTGAAGTTGAATTTTGAAAACCTGCAGGGCCGCGATTTTCCGAAAGACCTCGCGGACTACAAGCTGGTGATTCACTGCGGCGCGTGCATGTGGAACCGCCGCGAGATGCTGAGCCGCATTTTGAAATGCCAGGAGGCGGGCGTGCCGATCACGAACTACGGCCTGACCATCGCCTACAGCCTGGGGATTTTTGAGCGCGCCTTGCAGCCGTTTCCGGCGGCACTGGAATATTTTCGGAATGCCAATAATCCCGATGCGGTCCCAACGCGACCGAGGGCTGACGCACTCCGGAAACTTGCGGCAACTGCCGCGAGCAAAGAAAAATGAGCATCATGGACAAAACGGAAATTCTTGGATGGCTGCGGGAGGCGAACCCGCAGCGCCTTGAAGAATTGTGGCGCGCGGCCGACGGGACGCGCCGGGCGCACGTCGGCGACGCCGTGCATTTGCGCGGGCTGGTGGAGATTTCCAATTTCTGCACGCGGCAGTGCATGTATTGCGGTTTGCGGGCCGGCAACTTCAACCTCGCGCGCTACCGGATGCCGGACGACGAGATCGTGGAGGCCGCAAAACAGGCCGAGAAATTTGGCTATGGGACGGTGGTGCTGCAAGGCGGCGAGGATTACGGCATCACGACAACCTGGATGGCGGACATCATTCGGCGGATCAAGCACGAAACGCCGCTGGCGGTGACGTTGAGCCTGGGCGAGCGGCCGGACAAGGATTTGGCGGCGTGGCGCGCGGCGGGTGCCGACCGTTACCTGCTGCGGTTTGAAACCTCGGACCGCAACCTGTTTGACGAGATTCATCCGCCGCTGGGCAGCCGCGCGTGCGACCGCCTCGCCATTTTGCGGCAGTTGAAAAAAATCGGCTACGAAGTCGGCAGCGGCGTCATGGTGGGCATTCCGGGTCAGACTTACGCCAGCCTGGCGAACGACATTGCGCTCTTCCGCGAACTCGATCTGGACATGATTGGCATCGGGCCGTTCATTCCGCATCCGGCGACGCCACTGGGAACCGGCATGCAGTTTTTTCCATCGGTCAATGGCGAGCAGGTGCCGAACACCGAGTTGCTGGTCTATAAAACCATCGCGCTGACGCGGTTGGTGCGGCCCGATGCGAACATTCCGGCGACGACGGCGCTGGCGACGATCAACAAGAAGAATGGCCGCGAGCTGGGCCTGCAGCGCGGCGCGAATGTGTTCATGCCGAATTTGACGCCGTTGAAATACCGCCGCCTTTACGAGATTTATCCGAACAAGGCGTGCATCGCCGAAACTGGCGACGCGTGCAACGGCTGTTTGGGACTGCGTATCAAAAGTATTGGCCGGCACATTGGACGCGGCCAGGGCGGACGAAAAAGGATGCATGAGAGTTTGACTTGGAGTGCGCAGACAAGTGTGCGCTTTGATACAGGGCGACCGGTCGCCCAGTTGGAAAGCGGCGACAGGTCGCCGCACTCCCCAATTGCGGAGGCTCCTTATGGCTGAAATATCCGCCACCAGCATGGCGATCTGCATGGGCAGCTCCTGTTTCTCGCGCGGGAACAGCCGCAACCTCGAGGTGGTGCAGGATTTTCTGAAGACGCAAAATCTGCCGCCGGCGGTCGAGTTGAGCGGCCATCTGTGCGAAGGCCATTGCCAGTTGGGGCCGAACGTCACCCTCAACGGCAGGATGTATCACGAGGTTGATCCCATCGTCATCATCGGTCTGCTCAATAATCTTGTGCCGAAGCCGTGAACTACCTCAATCCCATTTTCACGGAGAAGCGCGAATGCCAGGATTGTTACAAGTGCGTGCGCAACTGTCCGGTGAAGGCGATTCGCATTGAAGGCGGCTACGCGTCGGTGATTCCGGAGCTGTGCATTGTCTGCGGCCACTGCGTCGAGGTGTGTCCGAATGGTGCGAAGCGCGTTCGGGATGACCTCGCGGCTGCGCGACAACTGCTGGCGCGGGGAAAAATGGTTTATGTTTCGCTGGCCCCGTCGTTCATCACGGATTTTCCCAATGTGAACCCGGCGCAGATGATCGGCGCGCTGAAAAAGCTCGGCTTTACGGGCGTGTCGGAAACGGCGCTGGGCGCCCAACAGGTTTCGGCGCAGGCGGCGGCGCTGCTGCGAAAAAATCCGGAGCGCGTACTGGTGTCCTCGGCGTGCCCGACGGTAGTGGCCTACCTGCAAAAGCACCGCGCGGGCGGCGCGGCGTTGCTCACCGGCCTGCTGTCGCCGCTGCTGACGCATTGCAAAATGCTGCGGCAAACTTTTGGCGCGGAGATCGGCATCGTGTTCATCGGTCCGTGTATTGCGAAGAAGATTGAAGCCGCGCAGCACCCGGAACTGCTGGACGTGGTGCTGACGTTTGAGGATTTGCGGCGCTGGCTGGAGCAGGAGAAAATTGCGCCGGATAAAATGGCGGCGACGCCGGAAGATCATTTCCTTCCCGAACGCTCGGCGGAAGGCGCGTGGTATCCGGTGGATGGCGGCATGATCGCCGGCATGAAATCGGCCTGCGCGGTGAACGACTGCTCGCTCATGGCGTTTTCGGGCATCGGCGCGATCAAGAAGGCGCTCGACGGCATTGAGGAAATGCAGCCCGACAGCGGCTTGTTTCTCGAACTGCTCGCGTGCGAAGGCGGCTGCGTGAACGGCCCGAAGGTTCAGCGGCGCGATGCAACGGTGATGAAGCGCCACCGGGTTTTGCGGTCGGTGGCCGCACCACAGGTGCTTTTTCCGCGCCCGGCGACTTTGGAAACCCCGGCGGATTTTTCCGTCGCGCCGGCGGCGGCGGTGCGTTATCCCGATTCGCAAATCCGCGAGGCGCTGCGCAACGTGGGGAAATTTTCGCCGGACGACGAGTTGAACTGCGGCGGCTGCGGCTACGATTCGTGCCGGGAGTTCGGCATCGCGCTGCTGGGCCAGAAGGCCGAGCGCGCGATGTGCGTGACCTATATGCGCCAGCTCGCGCACAAGAAGGCCAATGCGCTCATCCAGAAAATGCCGTCGGCGGTGGTGATTGTGAATGACGCGCTGCGCGTCATTGAATTCAACGCCGCGTTCGTCAATCTGTTTGCACCGGAGAAAACGGCCGGCGACGACGGCGCGGTTTCAATTGAAGGCATTGCCTTGGCCGAGGTGATGCCGTTCGCCAGCCTGTTCCACAACGTGCTGAAAACCGGCGAGGATATTCTGGATCGCGACCTGCGGTTTCAAAACGCGATTTTGCACGCGACGATTTTCAGCATCGAGAAACACAGCCTCGTCGGCGGCATTCTCCAGGACATCACCGAACCGGCGGTGCAGAAGGAGCAGGTCATCCGCCGGGCGCGGGAGGTCATCCAGAAGCAACTGGCGACGACGCAGCAGATCGCCTACCTGCTTGGTGAAAACGCGGCGGAGTCGGAAATCACGCTGAACTCGATCATCGAATCGTTTTCGCCGCCGAAGCCGGACGAGCCGAAGGAAAACCATGACTGGCGAAAGTTTTATCGACGTTGATTTCTGCCGGCAGGCGAAGCACGGCCAGGTGGTGGCCGGCGACGTTTTTCTTTCGCGCAAGATCAAGGAGGAAGGCCGCGTCATCACCGTGTTGTCCGACGGCCTCGGCAGCGGCGTGAAAGCCGGCGTGCTGGCCAATCTCACCGCCACGATGGCGCTGCGCTACACCACGGCGTTTGTGGACGTGCGGCAGAGCGCGAAGACGATCATGGACACCCTGCCGGTCTGCGAGCAGCGAAAAATCAGCTACTCGACGTTCACAATTGTGGATTTGGATTCCGATGGCAAAACGCGCGTGATCGAACACGGCAATCCGCCGCTGATCCTGCTGCGCGGCCAGGCCCCGGTGCCGATTGAGCGCGCCAGCCTCACGCTGGAGACGTGGAAGGACCGCGTGATTCAATACAGCGAATTTGACACGCAGCTCGGCGACCGCATCGTGTTTTTTTCCGACGGCGTGAGCCAGTCCGGTTTGGGGCGCGCCGGCTTGCCGCTGGGGTGGGGATCGGAGCGCGTCACGGATTTTTTGCGCCGGCAAATCGCGGCGGAAAATGAAATCTCGTCGCGCGAGCTGTCGCGCAAGCTGGTGGCCGAAGCTTTGGCCAACGATGGTCGCGCGGCGAAGGACGACATCACCTGCGGCGCCATTTATTACCGCCGCCCGCGCCGGCTGCTGGTCATCACCGGCCCGCCGTTCAGCAAGGAGCGCGACGGCGAACTGGCGGAGCTGGCGCAAACCTTCAACGGCCGCAAGGTGATTTGCGGCGGCACCACTGCCAGCATCGTTTCGCGATTGCTGAACCGGCCCGTGACCCTGTCGCTGGCTCAACTTGATCCGGAAATTCCGCCCGGCGCGGTGATGGCAGGCATGGACCTCGTCACCGAAGGCACCATCACTTTGGCCAAGGTGGCGGAAATGCTGGAGCGCGGCATTCCCGGCGAGCCGGTGAGAAAAAATCCCGCCAGCGACCTCGTCTCGCTGATGCTGCAAAGCGACATCGTGGAGTTCATGGTCGGCACGCGGATCAACGAGGCGCACCAGGATCCCAATGTGCCGGTGGAACTGGATTTACGCCGGAACATCATCCGAAAAATCGCCTCGCTGCTGGAGATGCGCTATCTCAAAGAATCGCGCGTGCAGTTTATCTGACCACGGGCCGGCATTTCCTTGCCGCCAAAAGGCATGAAAGGCGCAAGTTTATTGAGCCTCGTAAAACAGGGTTACGCAGCAACGGTGCGAGTGGAGCGCGGCGTTTACGCCGCTTGCTTGAGTCCGCCTACGCGGCGGCGCGTTCGGCGGCGCGGACGGTGTTTTGCAGGAGCATCGCGATGGTCATCGGCCCCACGCCGCCGGGATTGGGCGTGATCCGGCCCGCGATGGGCAGCAGGTTTTTGTAGTCCACGTCGCCCACGAGCTTGGTGCCGGTCTTGGAACTCGCGTCCGGCACGCGGTTCACGCCCACGTCCATGATGACGACGCCGGGCTTCACCATGTCGGCCTTGAGAAATTCCGCCACGCCCATCGCCGCCACAATGATGTCCGCGCGCAGGCAGTGCGCTTTCACGTCGCGCGTGGCGGAATGGCAGATGGTCACGGTGCTGTTCGCGCTCCGGCCTTTCTGGCAGAGCATTGCGGCCATGGGCTTGCCCACGATGTTGCCGCGTCCGAGAATCACAACTTCCGCGCCCGCCGTCGGCACGCCGGAGCGCACGAGGAGCTCCACGACGCCGGCGGGCGTGCAGGGCTTGAACCCGGTGTCGTCGCCGAGCATGAGCTTGCCGACGTTGACGGGATGAAAGCCGTCCACGTCCTTCGCCGGCAGCACGGTGGCGAACACGACGGATTCGCGAATGTGCTTGGGCAGGGGTGCCTGCACGAGGATGCCGTGCAGATGTGGCGCGGCATTTAATTTCCCGATGAGCGCGAGCAACTCGGCCTCGGAGGTGGCGTCCGGCAGCACGTGCGTTTCGGAAACGATGCCCAGTTCCGCGCAGGCCTTTTCCTTGCGCCCGACATAGACCTTGGAGGCCGCGTCCTCGCCGACGCGCACGAACGCGAGTCCGGGCGCAACGCCGCGCCGCTTGAGTTCGGCGACCCGCGCGGTGAGCTCGGCTTGGATCTGCGCGGCAATCGCGCGTCCGTCAATGATTTTTGAGACGTCGGAAGTATTCATGGTCAAAGAAAAAACCGGACGGCGGAACCGATTCCGCCGTCCGGTTGGTAAGGGGGCAACCGTCGGGCGTCCGTCAGCGGCTGTGCGGGCTGCGCACCGGTTCGTTGGCGCGCTCGCGCGGACTAGCGGCGCGCTTGTTGTCGGAAACGAGCTTGTTGGTGGAGAGCACGTAAATCTTCTGCACGGTGATGACGGGCGTGTCGGCCCAGCGCTCGTGCATCCCTTCTTCGCCGGTCACGACAATCTGCAAACCGCTGTAACGGGAGATGTCGAGATTGGTCGTGCTGGACAGGAGATAGTTGATGGCGTTGCCGCTGGTCGGGTCGAAAAGCTCGTAGGCGGTCGGCGCCACGATGCTCGTGGAATGGCGGACGTAACCTTCATGCGTGACGACGCGCGGCGGCGGCGGCGGAAGGTTGGTGTCAACGACGGCGGCGGCGGGCGTGTTGGTGTCAACAATCGCGGGCGTCGGCGCGGGCGCCGGGGCCGGTTCCGGCGCGGGCGGCGTGGTGACGATGGGCGCGGCCTCGGCCACGGTGCTCGTGGTGACGGGCGGCATGGTGACGACCGGCGCGGGGGCGGGAGCCGGCGCGGGTTCCGGCGCAACCGCCGGCGCGGCTTCCTGCTTCAGATACATCGCGGCGACAAACGCAAACGCGGTTTTCGGCGCCTCGATTTCAATCCAGTCGCCCTTGACGGTGAGCGGGGTGAACGCCTCGCCCTTTTGCAGCAGGCCGATGACGCTGTAATTCTCGCTGGGGCCGGCGCGGAGGTTGAGTTTCTTGGAAGAAACGATGTTGTTGCTGGCATCCACGAAATGCGCGTTGATCCAGGCCTTTGTGTCGCCGGGTAACAGCACCTTCGCCCACTGCGCGGGTTCGCCGGCGGCGTGCTTATCGAGGTTGATCTGCGAAATGATGGTGACGGCGTCGCCCTTCTTGAGATGGCCGACGACTTCGCCCTTGAGGCCGGCCTGGCCGCGCAGGTTCAGGTTGGCGGAATCCACCGTGGCGGGGCCGGGATTGAGCGTGACGCTCGGCTCGGTGAGCTTCGGCAGGGGCGCGGCTTTTTTCTTGTGAGCCACGGCCTTCTTCTTGGCGGACGCGGGCGCGTTCGTGGCCGGAACCACGACGACCGCCGGCGCGATGATCGGCGCGGCGGTGGCCGGCGCGGGAATCTCGGGAAGTTTGTTGGTGTTGACCTGCGCCACGGCGGCCGTGGCGAGCAAGGTGCCTAAAAGCAAACAGACGTTAGTTTTCATAAGTTAAATTGTGCCGGCGGTGAGAGTCTTGATCTCGACCGCGTTCAGCGTGCGCCACTTGCCGGGCTTCAATTCGCCCAGCCGGATCTTGCCGATCTGCGTGCGCTGCAGTTTTTTCACCGTGAGCGCCTGCGACTCGAACAGCCGCCGC
>Ga0265324_10000812_pt1 | contig 20354 bp, 9 predicted proteins | sample 41419metaG_FD_198634 | JGI IMG/M metagenome (GOLD analysis project Ga0265324, IMG submission 198634) | Rhizosphere microbial communities from Carex aquatilis grown in University of Washington, Seatle, WA, United States - 4-14-19 metaG | ecosystem: Host-associated > Plants > Roots > Rhizosphere >...
ACATGCGCGCTTCAGGACATCGGGCATGGGATGCGCGTGGGCATAGGCTTTCTGGTAGGCATCGAGGTCCTGCAAGCGGAAATCGGCGGAAAGATCGATGACCAAAGTCTTGCCATTGGCGATAAAGGGGGCGGCGCAAGCCGCCGAGGCGCCGTGGGGCAGGCAGGAAAACACCACGTCGGGCCGCGATGCCTTGATCTCTTCGAAAGAGCGCAGGATTTCCGCGGAGGCGGGCAAACGACCCTGGAATTGGGGGTACACCTTCCCGTATGGGGTCCCGGGCTGGGATTCCGAGCTCAGCCAGGCCAATTCCAATTGAGGATGCCGTAGCGCCAGCACCATCAATTCCTGCCCCGTGAAGCCCGTGGCCCCCAGGATTCCGACCGTATACGCCATTACTTTGCCTACTATGCCTTAAAAGGTCCCCGCAAAGTTAGCAAGGGCAGGGGGGGCTGTGTAGCGCCGTCGCGGTTCGGGAAAGGTTTCAAATTCAATAAGTCACCGCACAGGGGCGACTTAAGCCACAACCGGGAGCACCTGCCGTTCTTGCCAAAGGGGGTCCCGCCTAGTATCTTCTTCGCTCCCGAAGGCAGTAACAGCGCGGTACAGAAAAGCCTGCCGAATTGACAGGCATGATGCCGGGACGGCAAGCCGGGTAGTAGATTTATTCCGGATCAACAGGAGTTCGAGGCAATGGCCATCACGAAGGTTTGGTTGGACGAAAGCGAAAACGAATGCACCATGTGCGGGGCGTGCGAAGCCACTTGTCCCGAGGTGTTCGAGGTTCCTGAGAAGATGGTGATTAAGGCCGGCGCCAAGCTGGAGCTGACCGATGAGATCGTGGAGGCCGCCGAAGGCTGCCCGGTCGGCACCATCGGCATCGAATACGACGGCAGCGGCAAACGCGACAATCCTATGTGAGAAGGCTATCCGCTTCTGGCGGATCCTGATCTGACGCGAAGGAAAGGCTGGCCGCAAGGACCGGCCTTTTCTATTGCCCTACGCCGGCGTCGGACTCAGTCGGGGCGGGGGAAGGCGGGCGATGGAGCGCGTCCAAGCCGTCCCAGCGCATCGCGGACGGGAAGGCGGAACGGCAAGGGCATGCCCGCCGCATCCAAGCGGACGGAACCGCGGCTCGTCGACGTTGCACCCGATTGGCAGTATTTCTGCCAATAGGCAGGGGTCCAATTGGCTTCGAATACGGATTTGGAGTCAGGCGAATTGCATAGGTTGTTGGTCTTTCCCGCCCGCAATAACATCTCTCCCCAACCGTCCCACGAGCGCAACGGATCATAATGGGTCGAATCGCCCGAGTGCCATCCCGGCGGCTTTTCCGACAGGCTATCGTAACTGAGGACGTTCTTCGCCCAGCGGTATGCCAAGGGATTCCCCGCGCAGCCCGTCTTCGCCGAATCGACGAAAAGGTTATACCCCCAGGAGACGAACATGCTCTTGCCCGGGCTGAAATCCGAAGCGGTGGTCCAGAACGGGATCTTCATCTCCACGCCCACCCAGGTGGTGTCCGACGACGAATGCGGGGAGGCCGCCACGATAATGCCGTTTGGGAGCGTCGCGGGGGTCTGGAATCGATCCGCGGTGTTGCGGTCGCGGTAAAACCACCTGCTTTCATGGTAAGAGATGGGCTTGCTGACCTGGATGGTGTGCGGCGAGGTTCCATAGATGAGCCCGCTGGCGTCGGTAGTGAAATAGGACTGGTAGATGGCGGCGTCGGTGCTCCAGGGCGAGGGATCCACGTAGACCTCGGCGGCGTCGGTCTTCCACAAATCCGAAGCCGCGCAGCCGAAGGCCTTGGGATCGGCGAAGGAGCGCGCCCTGACGAGGAAGAAGAAGTACAGCGCCTTCGAATCAAAGGCCGCCATGAACGCCACGCTTCCCGTGTCCGGATTCTTCACGTATTTGGCGGGATCATCGTTGCGCGCGCCTTCGGGCTGCAAGATGACCATCTTGGAAAAATCCTCGAGGTTGATGAGGGTATAGGCGTCCTTGGCGTACAAGGTGCGCCAGAGGGAATCGGGTTTGCCGTCTATGGTAAAGGCGTTGTCGGCGACTTGGTAGGCGAAGATCGGTCCGCCGCCATACAAGGCGCGGGTGGGCTGCGCGCAAAGGAGGGCGATAATCGCGGGCAATACGCGGGCAGCGGAATGGATGGCAAACGGTCTCATGGCTCAACCAGAAATCTTTCCCAGGCTTTAAACCAATCCAGGGAAGCAATTCCAGGGCCAATGGGCCGGGCCGGGAGGCGACCGGGAATCCGTGGCATTTCCCAACAAATATAATGGGTTTTAAGGATTGAAAGCGTCGGGGGATCGGGAACCAGCAAAATTTGACCGGAACATTGAAGCTATATTTACCCACTTCCACTTTACGCGAGCAGGTGATTCGGATTGCTTTCCCTCTTTGAATTCCTGACAGCCGCCCCAAAATCCTTTGTTATCAAGCTCCATCGCCGCGATCAACCCGGCGAAGGGCTGATGCAGGCGGGCAAGGTTATCGAGTTCGTGCACGAATGGGCGATCCGCCCTGAACGTGTCGCCGCCGTTCTGGCCGGCGCCGATGCGCCGGGACGGCATTTGCTGGCCCTTGTCTACGCCGCCGAAGAACGGGGCGCGACCGAGGCCGAATTACTGGGTTGCCTGGATGGATTTCCGCCCTCCCAGGCCTTGATGCTTCTGGGCAAGCTGGAGCAAGATCTGCTCTTGTACTCCCGTGAAGGCGAGAAATCCCCTAGCTATCATGGCTTCCAGGATCTGGCCGGGATGGTATTGCCCGCCGCCTTGGCCGAGCTCGCTGCCGCAGGGCAGGGCGTCGAATCGGCGGCCTGGATCGTCTATCGCCACTTCCTGCTTTCCCACTTGTGCCATTTCCTGGGACAAGTCGCCTTAGGAGGCGCCAAGATCACCCAAAGCGGGGAGTTGCATCGCAAGGATGCGCAGGAACTGGCCAATCGCTTCGCCTTCGGAGAGCGCGTTTCCGGCGCCTTAGCCGACGAAGAAGTTCAGTTCCTGCTTCATTTCGCCGTCGCGGCCGGGCTCGTGCTGCAAGAAGACGGCATCCTGCGCCTTTCGTCCGACGGCAAAGCCTTCCCGGGCCTGGAACGGGAAGAAGCCTGGCGCCGCTTGGCGGATTGGTGGCTGCGCACCCGGGTGCGGGGGCTGTCCGCGGCCTTGGAGGCCTTCGCGGCCTTTCCGGTGGAACCGGTCGCTTATAAGGCCTCGGCCTGGGCCAACCTGCTTTGGATCCATTCGGGCGCCTATCGCAAAACCTATGGGGACCCCAAGGCGTCCTTTACCTGGGAGAATCTGCCACGGGCCTTGCAAGAACTGTGGCTATTGGGCCTGGTCGACTTCGGTTTGGCCAAGGGGCGCATCGCCTGGATCCGCCCGGACCGCGAAGCCATGGCGCGGGCGGTTTCCCGGGTCCCTGCGCTTCCCTTGCCGTCTCCCGCGCGCCCCATCAGCCTGCCCAATCTGGAAACCTTGGTCCCCTTGGATGCGCCCCTCGAGCGCCTCGCGCAACTCGAACTGGTCTCCCTCAAAAGCAATGATGAATTCATGGGGCGTTGGCGTTTCACCAAGGAGTCGGTGATCAAAGGCTTGCAGGCGGGCTTGACTCCGGAGAAGTTCGCCGGGCTGCTGACCTGGCTCGGCTTCGAAGCGCATGCCCGCCAGACCCTGCTCGAGTGGGCCGCTACCTATTCTTCGACCTTGTTCCTGGACACCTTATTACTGAAGGTATCCGATCCGGTACGCTTCCGGGAACTGCAAGAGATCCCGCAATTCCTCGAGCTCATCACGGAAGTCATTCCCGGTTATGGTTTCTCCTTAAGCCGTCAGAACAAGCCGCGCGTGCGGGAATTGCTCCACCATTTCGGACTGGTACCGGGGGAGGATGCGCGCCGCATCGCCGAGCTCGCGCCCGTGGCCCTGGCCGGCGCCGCGCAAGCCTGGGAGTTTTCCAAACCCGATGCGGGCCAGCCCGCCTACCGGGAGACCCCCGGCAACCTCAGGGTCGCGCCTCCCCAACCCCAGGATCCCGCCTCGCAAGCTTCACGCGAGCAGGAACTGGCCGCCAAGATGGAAACCCTGGAGGGGGCCATCGCGGCGGGCAAGAAGGTGGAATTCAGCTACGCGGCCCCGACGCTCAAGCGCCTCTCGTTCAAGCCGTTGCTGATCCTCAAGCACAAGGATCCGCCCAAGGTGATCGGCATCGAAGCCGATTCCGGCCATCGCAACGAGTATGTGCTGGAGCAGATGAAGGCGCTCAGGGTAATGGAGTAGAATCGGGCCATGGAAGTCCCCTTCGTGCCTTTCGTGCATCTGCACACCCACTCCGAGTACTCCATGCTCCAATCCTCGGCCCGGATCGGCGCCTTGGTCAAGAAGGCGCTGGAACTGAAGCAGACCGCTTTGGCCCTTACCGATCATGGCAACATGTTCGGAATGCTGGAGTTCCACACCTACGCCAAGAAAAATGGTATCAAGGCCCTGCTCGGCTGCGATTTCTACGTGGCCCCGGACAGCCGCAAGAATACGGTCTATGCCGCCAACCAGCCGGCCTGGCATAAGCTGATCCTCATCGCCTATACCGATCAGGGTTACAAGAACCTGATGAAAATCTGTTCCGACGGGTACCTGGACGGCTACCATCAGAAGCCGCGCATCGATCATGAATCGCTGCAAGGCCGCAGCGAAGGCCTTATCTGCCTGACCTCCAATTACCAGGGCGAAGTGGGATATGCCCTCGCCAAAGGCAATGAGAAGAAGGCCCGCGAACTGCTGGAGGCCTACGCCGGCCTTTTCGGCAAGGAGAACGTCTATCTCTGCCTCCAGTCCCACGGTCTCGCGGACGAAGAAGCGACCAACCGGCGCTTCCTGGAACTGCATAAGACCGAAGGCTGGCAGTTGGTGGCCGTGAACGATGTGCATTACCTGGACCGGCAGGACGCCGATGCCCATGAGGTGATGCTTTGCATCGAGAGCGGCTACAAGATGAAGGATCCCGCGCGGCCGCGCTTCCCCTCCGACCAGTTCCACCTGCGCTCGGGCGCGGAGATGCAAGCCCTCTTCAAGGACTATCCCGACGCGATCGAAAATACCGTCCGCATCGCCGAACGCTGCGACGTCACCATCGAGTTCGGCAAGCTGCACCATCCCCAATTCCCCATCCCGCCCGAGTTCACGGACTCCGACGCGTTTCTGGCCCACCTGTCCCGGGAAGGCCTCGCCAGGCGGTACCCCGAAGCCGTCCCCGCCCTCGAAGAACGGTCCCGTCATCCCGAAGGCCCGGCCAACCACCCCCTCATCGAACGCATGGAGTTCGAATTGCAGGTGATGGCGCGCATGAAGGTCGCCGGGTACATGCTCATCGTGCAGGACTTCATCAACGCCGCGCGCCACAAGGGCATCCCCGTGGGCCCGGGCCGCGGTTCGGCCGTAGGCTCCCTCGTCTCCTACGCCGTGGGCATCACCGACGTCGATCCCATCCGCTTCAACCTCCTCTTCGAGCGCTTCCTCAACCCCGAGCGCGTGTCCATGCCCGATATCGACACCGATTTTTCCGACAACGATCGGCAAGAGGTGATCCAATACGTGGTGGACAAGTACGGGAAGGATTCCGTCTCGCAAATCGTCACCTACGGCCGCATGAAGGCCAAGATGGTCCTGCGCGACGTGGGCCGCGTGATGGGGTTCGAGCCGCAGCGCCTGAACCAGCTGTGCAAGCTGTTCCCGGCCAACAACCCTTTCGCCGATCTGCTGACCGCCTTCGAGGAATCGCCCGATCTCAAGAAGGAATTCGAAGCCGAAGCCGGCCTGGAAAGCCTCAAGGCCATCGCGCTTAAGCTGGAAGGGCTCGTGCGCCAGGCGGGCATGCACGCCGCCGCCGTCATCATCGCGCCCAAGGCCATCGTCAATTTCGCGCCCCTGTTCAAGCAGCCGGGATCCGATCAGGTGATGATCCAGTACGACAAAACGTACTCCGAGGATATCGGCCTCTTGAAGATGGACTTCTTGGGCCTACGCAACTTGTCCGTGATCCAGGATTGCCTCCAGCAGGTGAAGGCTTCCGTAGGGCTCGACATCGATCCCCTGAAGCTTCCCGAGGACGATGGACCCACCTTCCGCCTATTGGGCAAGGGCCTCACGGTGGGCGTTTTCCAGTTCGAATCCGGGGGCATGCAGGATTACCTGCGCAAGCTGAAGCCGACGGTGATCGAGGATCTGATCGCCATGAACGCCTTGTACCGGCCGGGGCCGATGGAATACATCCCCCAGTACATCGCGCGCAAGAACGGCCACGAAGCCCCGGATTATTACCATCCCAACCTCGAACCCATCCTCAAGGAGACTTACGGCGTCATCGTGTACCAGGAACAGGTGATGCAGTTGGCCCAGGTCCTTTCCGGCTTCTCCCTCGGCAGCGCCGATCTCTTGCGCCGCGCCATGGCCAAGAAGGACCTCAAGAAGATGGACGACCTGAAGCCCAAATTCGTGGGCGGCGCCAAGGATCGCGGCTACGATCCGAAACTGGCCGAGCGCATCTGGGAAGTGCTGGTGCCTTTCTCCAGCTATGCTTTCAACAAATCGCACTCGGCCGCCTACGCCGCTGTAGCGTACCAGACGGCCTATCTCAAGGCCCATTACCCGGCCCAGTTCATGGCGGCCAACATGAACTCGGAAATGCATGACACCACGCGCCTGGTGATCCTCCTGAACGATTGCCGCTCCTTGGGGCTGGACGTGCTCTTCCCCGCCATCAACACCAGCCAAGCCAAGTTCACCGAAAAGGAAGGCAAGATCGTTTACGGCCTCGCCGGCATCAAGAACGTGGGGCTCTCGGCGGTGGAGCAGATCGTCGCCGAGCGCGACAAGAGCGGCCCCTTCGTTTCCATTTTCGATTTGTGCAAACGCGTGGACGGGCAATACCTGAACCGCCGCGCGCTGGAATCCCTAATCCTGGCCGGGGCCCTCGACGAATTCCCGGTCAACCGCGCCCAGCTTTTCGCCGTGGTCGAAACCGCCTTGGCCTATGCCGCCTCCTTCCAGGCCGACCGCTCCGTGGGGCAGGTCTCCTTGTTCGGCGACGGCGGGGCCACGACGGGTTCTTCGCTGGACACCGGCGAGCCGCCCATGCCCGAGGTGGAAGCCTGGCCCTATAACGAAATGCTCGAGAAGGAAAAGGAAGTACTGGGGCTCTTCCTGTCGGGCCACCCGCTTGAACCCTATCGCGCGGAACTGAAAGGGTTCGCCACCTGCCCCCTCGACCCCGATCGGTTGCGGCAGGCGGTGGGGGAAATCAAACCGGAAAAGCCCAAGGAGGGCGAACGTTTCCGCGGACCCCAAGGCGCCCCTGTGGTTCTAGGCGGGATGATTACCCGGCTTAAAACCAAGCTTTCCCAGAAAGACAACCGCACCTTCGCCTTCGCCGAGCTCGAGGATTTCGTCGGCAAGGTCGAGGTCACCCTCTGGTCGGACGTGTTCGAGGAGGTTCGCCACCTCGTGGAAATCGACTCCATGGTGCTTATCCGCGGGAACCTCACCTGGAACGAAGAGCTGGCCATGTTCAAACTCAACGCCCAGAAGGTGATTGGCCTGCAAGAAGCCCGGGAACGCCTCACTCGCAGCGTGCACGTGCGCCTAAGAACCCTCGGGTTGCAACGGGAAGACGTCTCCCAACTGCATGAATTGTGCGCAGGGTACGAGGGCAATTGCAATGTAGTGCTCCACCTGGAGCATCAAGGTGGTGAGATGGCCATGGTAAGCGAAAAGCTCAAGATTTCCCCGGAAAAAGCCTGCACCGCTTCCCTCGCCGGCTTGGTGGGGGAGGAAAACGTTTGGCTTAGCGCCAAATCCGCCTGAAATACATCCCGCCGCTTTGATTTCAGCTTTTTTTGCCGGTGAGGGGGTGGATTTCGCCCTGTAGGGGCAGAAAATACGGGCCACAGAATCAGGGATTTCCGATTACATTAAACGGCTGTTCGGGGGGGGCTCGAACCGAAAATTTTCCTGGAGTGGCGATGAATTGTTTGGCTCGCAACGCACTAATATATTCCATCCTTGCTGCGGGAGCGGCGATTGCCGCGACTCCCGTCGAAAAATCCGGCGCCTGCCCGACTCTTGAACGCCAGAACTTTTCCGGCAATGACGATTGGACGCAATTTCCGAACAGACCTACCCAGGACATTGATCCCGGGTGCGGCTCGGCGAAGACAGGCTGTAGGATGCAAAAGGCCCTGAAGCCGGCGGAGTCCATCAACTGCATCCAGCCGGCAGCCGGCATGAAGATGCAGCTGTTTGCGTCCGAGGAAATGGCTGGAAACATGAAATATATCCAGCATTTCTCCTTCGACGAAAGGGGCCGTGTCTGGGCCGTCGAACCGATGAGCTACCCCAACACGATTCGTTCGGCGTCGGGCACCATCACCGATCAGAAGTTCGTCGGCGGCACCGACCGGATCGTCATCCTTGAGGATACCGATGGCGATCACGTAATGGACAAATTCAAGGTGTTCCGCGACGGCCTCAACTTACCCCAATCCATTGAATGCGTGAACGGCGGCGTGATAGTGAGCATGACTCCCTATGTCGTCTTTTTCCCCAACAACAACGACACCGCCGGCACTCCTGTTATCCTTTTTTCAGGGATGGGCTCCAGCGGGACCAGCTGGGATACCCACGGCGGAATCAACCAATTGATGTACGGCTTGGACAACTGGATCTACGGCCTGACCGGATATAACACCTGCACCGCGAACCCCGGTAACGTGGATTGCGGCAGCGGCCACAGCTGGCGCTTCCACCATACGGCATTGGGCCAGGCTAAGACCGAATTCCAGCAATGGACCAAGGGCCCCGCCAATGCGGATGGACTGGGCCAGATGGAGGACGGTCAAATATTCCAGTCCGGAGCCACCGGCACTTCTCATATGAATCATTCCGCCGTCCAGGGCTCCGACGTCATTGACATCCGGACCACTAACCCTGCCTTTAATGCAAATGGCAATCCTAATAACGTCTACTACCCCATTACCGGCGACCGCTACCTATGGGAAGGGTCCACCGGAAAGAACTCGGATGGGTGGTACACTTCGGGAAGCACCGCTTCCTCTGGGGTGCAATTCTACACCTCGCGCCTGTTCCCTAAGAAATACTGGAACCGCTACGCCTTCACATGCGAAGGCGCCAGCAAGCTCTGCAATCAGGATAGCTTGGTGGAAAACGGCAGCACTTGGAAGGCGTACCGCCTTCCTGGTCCCGACCACGCCAACCTCCTGGCGTCCACGGATGCCTGGGTCGCGCCGCTACTGGCGAAGACCGGCCCCGATGGCGCCGTGTGGGTGCTGGACTGGAATAACTATCTCTTCTTGCACAATCCGGCCGGGCCGTCTGGTGCGGGCTCGGCTTGGAAAAACGACCTGCGCGTCAAGAATTCCAACCGCATCTACCGGATACTGCCGACGGATGCCACCCCCGAGCCGGTGCTGAACTTGGCGAATGCCACCGAAGATCAGTTGATCGACGCCTTGGGCAGCCAGAACTTCTTTTGGCGTCTCACGGCCCAACGGCTCTTGATCGGTAAGCCGGCCTCCGCAGCCACGATCACAAAACTTACGGACATCCTCAAGAACAATAAGGAACTTGATGATGTCGGAAATAGCCCCCGCGTACAGCATGCCATGTGGACCTTGGATGGCCTTGGCCAGTTCACCAAGGATCCCACGACTTACATTCCGATTCTGCAAGGCCTGCTCAAACACCCGGCCTGGTGCGTGCGCCGCAACGTGCCGCGGGTGATGCCGCGTACCGCCGAAGGCGCCGCCGCCCTCAACACCGCTTGCTCGGTCAACGACCCGAAGGCGCATGTACGGTTGCAAGCCTTGCTGGCCTTCTCCGAAATGACCTCCAAGCCCGCGACATTGAATCCCATCCAAGCGTCCTTTGCGAGCTTGGACAGGACCGCAACCTCCGCTCAGCAGGCTTCCGGCGTTCCCACGGGAACACCTACGTGCACGGTAACACTTGATGCTTCGACCCCTTTCGTTTCGTCCACTACCACTGCCTCCCGACAATTGGCCCAAGCACCCCGTGAAGGCTTGCGGTTCAACGTGCAGGCCGGCGGCTTCCAGTTGATGCCCCATGGCAACCTAGGCTCAGGCGTGCTCACCGTGTACGATCTGAAGGGCCGCGCGGTATTCTCTTCCCGGTACGACGCCAGCTCGGCCTCATGGAGCGTGGCTTCGGCCCAGGGCCTGAACCAGCCCATCTACGGATACGCTTTCCGCGGCTCGGACGGTTATATCCAGCGTGGCAGCATCGCTTTGCTGAGCGCCCGTTGAACTATTAATCAACATAGACCCCGCATTTGGGTGTTTTGAACGCTTCCCGGAATACCGGGAGGCGTTCTTCTTTTTTCCCCGGGATCCGGCCGCCTCCGTTGAGTAAGGCCATGGTTTTTTGGTGCTATTTTCCCGCTCCGCTGGCCCCAGATCCTCATTTCCGGATTCAACAACCGCGCTCTTGTTTATCAGATCGAGAAAAAATTCGATGGGAGCAATGATCAGGTCGATGCCAATATTCTCATCATCGATCCCGCCAGCGCCCTCAACGGGGATGTCCGGAGCCTGACGATGCGCGAGGGTGATTCCCTGCCCCTACCAAGCATTACTGTGACTCCTGACAATCTCTCGGACAAGGGTTTACTCTGGAGGGTCTCGGATACCTCATTACTCTTGTTGCGTCCGGACTTCATCCTAGCTAAATCGCAAGGCTCCGCAACTCTAACCGCCAAGCTGCGATCAGATAGCGCCAAGACCTTCGTCATCCAGATCGCCATCTCCTCGAAAGGGGGCGTCAAGGATACTATCCCCGTACCCGCCAAAGATACTACGCCTCCGAACAAGCCCTTGGTCCAAAGTCCTGCCTCATCCGCCACGGCTCAACCCACCTGGACATGGTCTTCGGGAGGAGGAGGAGCCGGAGTATATCGATTCAGCCTCGATGTCGATTCCTTCCCCAAGCCGGAATCCATGGTAACCAGCTACACGCCCAGTACGAATTTGGGAGATGGGGTGCATACCTTGTACGTACAGGAAAGGGACTCGGCTGGGAATTGGTCCTCATCCGGGAAATCCGCCATTCTCATTTCCGTACTCCAACCAGGCGCGCCCAAAGTACAGGTGACCCCGTCGGGCATCACTAACAACGCCAAGCCCGTCTGGTCCTGGTCCGGATCCGACGGCAGCGGATTCCAATTCCGCTTGGACTCGAATAGTTTCGTAGACATGACCACGACTGTCAGCGACACCGCATTCACGCCCCCCACCGGTTTATCCGAGGGGCTGCATACGCTCTACGTTCGGGAAAAGAGTTCCGCGAACTTATTCTCCGCCGTAGGGAACGCATCAGTAACCGTGGATCTGACGCCGCCGGTTCCTCCCCAGGTACACGGAACGTCCCCAACCAACATAACGCCCAAATGGACCTGGTCCGGGGGAGGCGGAGCGGGAATTTTCCGTTATCGCTTGGCGGACAGCCTATTTACCTCTTCCGACAAGGAAGTACCCGATACCTCCTTTGCCTTGTCTTCGGCAACTTCCGGCGCGAACTATACCTTGTACGTGCAGGAGCGTGATCTGGCCGGGAACTGGTCCGGCGCCGGTTCGAAATCCATCCACTACGATCTGACTCAGCCTGTAGTGTCCATTCTTTCCCCCCAGGCGTCGGGAACCTATTACACCTCTTCTAACGTAACGCTTTCGGGCACGGCAACCGGTCCCCAAACCATTTCCAAGGTGACCTACCGGATTGGGACGGGCAGCCCGTCGAATGCCACATTCACCGCTCCCAATTGGAGCATCCCGGCCATGGTCTTGCCGGAAGGCGTCCTAACGCAAGTCACGGTGAGCGCCGTTGACAACCTCGGTAATTCCGGGGAGGCCACGCTTAGCTTGTTTCTCGATGCTACCGCCCCAACCGCGCCCACCCTGACCACCGTTCCCAACGCCTCTATTTCCATCTTGAAAGCTAGCTTCGGATGGAACCCCGGCGGTGACGGCGCCAATGGCAGCGGGCTCAACGGCCACTATCGCTACAATGTGAACGGCGGTCCCTGGAAGGACACCACCGCCACCCTGCTCCTGGATCTGCCTTTGCAACTAGGCGACAACATTTTCAATGTGCAAGAGCAGGATAGGGCCCTCCTATGGTCGGCCTCTGCGGCCCGCAGCGTAATCGTAGACACCACCGCGCCCATCCTTACGCTGGCCAGTCATGCCAATCCTGCGACGATCACCTCTCTAACCATCACTCTGGCGGGGCAGGTAAAGGATAGCGGCGGAACCGGGGTCGCATCCATGGTGGTTTCGGGCCAAGCCTCGGGAAGCGGAACGGTGACGGTGACCGGCGCCACCTGGACAACGGCGGCCCTAACCTTGAGTGCGGGAGCCAACACGCTCCGGGTTACGGCCACCGATCAGGTCGGGAATTCCCGCATCCTGCCGGTGCAAATCACGGCCAACCTGCCGGCGTCTGTTGTACTTATCACAAATCCATCGGACAGCCTCACGATTACGCGTCTGGATACCATTCGCGTGTCCTACACCATCGATGGTACGGCTGGCAACAAGCTTTTCAATATTGCAAAAGACAGCATTTACCGGCTGGTGGTCGCCTCGCCGCCCAATGCCTCGGGTAATATCAGCCGGGACACGGTGAAGGTGACACGCGACGCCACGCCACCACAGGCCCCGAACTTAACCCCGGGCAGGAACCCGACCAACGATTCGGCGGTTTGGACATGGACGTCCAAGGGTGATAATGCGGGTGGAGCAGGTATGCGCTCGCCGAACTGGTATCGGTATTCTTTGAACAACGGATCGACATGGACGGAGACCAGTCTGACGAGGTACAAGGCCACTACGGAAGGAAGCTACACCCTGATCGCCCAGGAACAGGACAAAGCCGGGAACTGGTCCGCGTCCTCGCAGGAACAGACTATTGTGGTGGACAAAACCCCACCCACGGTCGCAATCCTCACGCGGAACAATTACATCACCAATCGTTCCCAAGTCCTGATTCGCTATACGGTGAATAGCGTAGAAGCCTCACCTGTGGTATGCACTTTGACAAAAGCCGATCAAAGCAATACATGTTCGGCAAGTTCGACGGACGCTGCGGGGAATGTCGGATCCGCCAGCATTACGGTTTGGTACCGGCCGAATACTTGGTTTTTCACAGCGAATGGGACTGGGCCGGGAACCAGTTGGGACAGTGCCACATCCGACTTGAATATTCTTAAGCTTTCGGGAATGGATGGTAAGGAATTGTGGTTTGCCACGGGGCAATACCCAATGTTGCCGACAACCGTTTCTTATACTCTCCTCGGCGGGTTCGATGCGAGTAGCTTTCCCTATACCACCACAAGCCGGAACAAGACTGGAACGGTGTTCAATGGCCACCAACAGGTCACTTCACCTGTGGTGAGAATTGATGGGGTGCTTATTAGTGGTGATTTCTATTCTTACGTAGCCAACAGGCTTCAGCTTGACGATGTTCGCATTGCTCCACCAGACACCGTGGACGTAGGTTTGTCTCTGGGTGGGGACTCTAATATTGTAAACAACTTAACCATAACTGGAGGCTATTTCCGCTCCTCAGCGTTGGATATAGGTTATACAACGGCAATCCTTACCGGTGGATCGATATCCAATAACTCATTACCCGATAATGTTGCGGCTATCTTGATTTGGAATTCTGTAGTGAATCTACATGGAAACCTTAACATTTCAGGTAATAAAACCCCCTCGGATTCCCATCCAGTACAAATTTCAGTAGGGAACAGCGGAGGAGTTTCGGAGTTGAATGTCGGGGGTAATGTTATCCTGAGTTGCTATGATAGGGATAAATTGGGAATAGGCGACGTATCAGCTGGAGGAGAACCCATTTTAAATTGTGGTGTCGGCCTGTAAAGTCAGATTACACCCCCACTAGCTGTGGGGGAAAACTGAGTAGTCAGGCTATTGATGCTCGGATGCCTGACTGGAAATTGTCCGATTTCTCCAGTTTCACTGCCTCCGTCACGGAGAACACCAAACACCACCAACCTGATCATCTTATCCCGCGCATCCCTGCATTTACGTCTGGGCTCCAGGCCCTCTGGAGATGGCGGGTATGCTCTCGCCTCTAATTGGGCATCCCCAACTCCACCGCTTTTGCACTAAGAACACTTTTTCACCAACTAGCAACCGGGAATCCGGCAACTGGCGTTAGATTATATCTGAAGGCGATTCGACTAGATTTGCAGGTCGAATCGCCCCCGAGCAGGCGGCATCGACGGTTTTCGGAGATTGCGGCGCCGTTAAGGCCTCGACAAGCGCAACCCGGATCCGCGGCCCCGCCGGATAAGCCCGACCCCCATCCGCTTCGAAGTGGCCATTTCTAAGCCAGCAGGCGGATGCGCGCGCTTCGGCGTAGTCCTTTGATCCTGGGACCAGGTCGGGCCGTTTTCACCGTACACCGTAACATGGAGGTTTCGATGACCGGATCCACCCGGGCTATTTCGTGTTTCGCATTCCTCTCGGCCATATCCTTTTCTGCCGCGGCGCCCATCGAGAAAAGCGGCCCATGTCCGACCCTTGGGCGGCACCCTGCCAATGCGCAGGATGATTGGAACCAATCGTGGCAAGCCAAGCCCCAGCCGGCCAGCGCGTACCCGGTGAACACCATCCAAGATCAACTGACTCCGGCCCAGTCCATCAATTGCATCGAGATTGCGGCCGGGCTCAAGGCGCAACTTTGGGCTTCGGAGGAGATGAGCGGCAAGATCGCCTACTTGCAACATTTCACCTTCGATGAGCGCGGACGCGTCTGGGCGGTCGAACCGATAAGCTATCCCAATACCATCCGTGGGGCAACCGGCAGCGTCACCGATCAGAAGTTCGTGGGCGGCAAGGATCGCATCGTGATCCTGGAAGACACCGACGGCGATAAGGTGATGGACAAGTTCAAGGTCTTTCGCGACGGCCTGAATCTGCCCCAATCCATCGAAGTCGTGAACGGCGGCGTCCTCGTGACCATGACGCCCTATATCGTCTTCTTCCCCAATAATAACGATACGGCCGGCACTCCGGAGATCCTGTTCTCGGGAATGGGTTCGAGCGGGACGTCCTGGGATACCCACGGCGGCATCAACCAATTGATGTACGGCCTGGACAACTGGATCTACGGCCACACCGGCTATAACACCTGTACCGCGATATCAACGGCACAGGGCTTCCCCGCCGCCGGCGTGAATTGCGGCGGGGGCCGCGTCTGGCGTTTTCGGCATACCAGCCTGGGGTTCGCCAAGACCGAATTCCAGATGTGGAGCACCGGTCCCGCCAATGCCGACGGGTTGGGGCAAATGGAAGACGGACAGATTTTCCAATCGGGAGCCACCGGAAGTTCGCATATGAACCACGCGGTGATGCAAGGCTCCGCCGCCCTCGACATTCGCACGGTGAACCCCAAATTCAATGCCGGCTCCAATCCCAATAACGTCTACTACCCCATTACGGGGGATCGGTACCTTGCCGAAGGCTCCACGGGCAAGAACGCCGATGGCTGGTTCACCTCCAGCTCGACCGCCTCTTCGGGCGTGCAATTCTACACCTCGAGGCTTTTTCCGCGGCAATACTGGAACCGTTACGTGTTCACTTGCGAGGGCGCGAGCAAACTATGCAACCAGGATAGCCTGGTGGAATCGGGCAGCACCTGGAAGGCCTATCGCCTCCCCGGCCCCGAGCACGCGAACCTATTGGCATCCACCGACGCCTGGGTCGCGCCGCTCATCGCCAAGACGGGTCCCGACGGCGCGGTATGGGTGCTAGATTGGAACAACTATCTCTTCTTGCATAATGGCCCGGTCGGACCCCTGGGCGATGGCAACGCTTGGAAAAACGACCTTCGCAACAAGACAACCAATCGCATCTATCGAATCCTTCCCGAAGGCTCCACCCCAGAGCCGGTGTTAAATTTGACCAACGCCACCGAAGATGAACTTGTCGCTACTTTCGCCAATCAGAATTTCTTCTGGCGGCTCACCGCGCAACGGCTCCTGCTCGGGAAAGGCTACACGGCCAGCTTGGGCGAAAAGCTCAAGGCCATCCTGCAAACCGACAAGTCCATGGATAGCGTAGGCAATTGCCCGCGCGTGCAGCACGCCTTATGGACCTTGGACGGGCTCGGGCAATTCGCCAAGGATCCGGCGACCTGGAATCCCATTCTGGCGGCTTTGCTCAAACATCCGGCTTGGTGCGTGAGGCGCAATGTGTTGCGGGTGATGCCGCCCTCCGCCGAATCGGCCGGCGCCATCGACGCGAGCTGCACGGTCAACGATGGGCACGCGCATGTGCGCCTGCAAGCTATGCTGGCCCTGGCCGGCATCAGCGCCAAGCCGTCCGGCATGAAAGCCATGTGGACCCAATACCGGGACGTGGACGCCACGTCCAAGGCCGCCTTCCAATCCGCCGGCATCCAGGCGGCGGAAACCAAGCCCTGCGCGCCGAGCCTGGATGCCCCCACCCCGTCCTTCGTCCCGCGGGCGGGATCGGCGCCGCGTGTAGGCTTACGCTTCCAAATCGAAACCCGCGGTTTCCGCCTGTTGCCCCATGGAGATCTTCCTTCCGGCGTTTTGTCGGTTTACGACATCCGGGGACGATTAGCCTTCAGTTCGAGCTACGATACTTCCCGATCGATCTGGAGCGCGCCGGAAGCCCGGGGCCTGCCCCAGCCGTTCTATGCATACGTCTTCCGCGCCACCGACGGCTTTACCCAGCGCGGAAATATCGGCCTTTTGGGAGCTTTGTGAAAGGGCAGAGAGGCCCGATTCCGACGCGCGTAGCCGAATCACGGGAGGACCGGGAGCCCAGGGGCCGCTTTTCGTTCAGGCAGCGGAGGCGCTCCCAGCTATATTTACTTTCTATGCACAACCATTCCATCGTCGCTTGCGCCTGGGCCTGCCTGGCGCTTTCCGCCACGGCCAGCCAAGCCCAAACGCAACCGTCCCGCAGCCTGTTCAAGGCGACTACCATTTTGAGCGGCCTCACCGATCCCACCCATATCGCCTTCCTTCCCGATGGCCGCTTGTACCAGACCCGCATCAACGGCGTCGTCCAGATCGTCGATCCTAAGACGGGCCAGACGACCGCGGCGGGGACCATCGCAACCACGAACGTGCATGAGGACGGGTTGCATTGCATCATCCTGGATCCGAAATGGTCGACCAACCATTTCATCTACGTCCTCTACGGTTCCATCACGCCGGACACGGCCATGGTCGTGTCGCGCTATACCACGGCGGCCACCGGCATCATCGATTTGACGAGCAAGCAGGAGTTGCTCCGGGTGCCCGAGACTTTCGGCTCGCAGGAAGAACATACCACGGGTTGCCTCGCCTTCGGTCCGGACGGAAATCTGTTCATCGGCTTCGCCGACAATACGCGCAACATCTTTTCCGGAACCGCCGCCGGCTACGCGCCGCGGGATCCGACGCGGCTGCTCTACGATTCGCAACGCTCGGCGGCGAACTCCAACGATCTGCGCGGCAAGATCCTGCGCATCCACCCGGAAACGGCCGCCGGGGCCGACGGCAAATGGTACACCGTTCCCGACGGGAACATGTTCCCCAAGGGCACGGATAAGACGCGGCCCGAGATTTTCGCCTTTGGCATCCGCCATCCCTTCCGCATCACGGTCGATCAGAAAACCGGATGGCTGTTCTGGGCCGAGCCGGGGCCGAACGCCACGGCTGACAACACCAACTTCGGCGTGCGCGGTTATGACGAGGTGAATATCGCCAAGGATCCTGGTTATTACGGATGGCCCTACTGCCTCGCGAACAACTTTTGCAATACCGTCCTGGACTACGGGACCGGCAAGGGCGGCGCGACCTATGATCCGGCCCATCTGACCAACACCTCGATAAACAATACGGGCATTACCACCTTGCCCGCCGCCCGTCCCGCCTTGGTCTGGTACCCGTACAACTCCACCAACGCGGCCTTCCCCACCTTCGAGAGCGGTACCACCAACACCTCCATGCTCGGGCCCGTATACCGTTACGATGCCTCCAATCCCTCCACGGCCAAACTGCCTTCCTATTACGACGGCAAGCTGTTCATCTTCGATTTCTCTCGCAGCCTCATCCATACCGTACAGGTGGACGCGAGCGGGAACTTGGTCAAGGTCGAGCGCTTCTGGGATCAGACCACCGCCAATGCCATCACGAACCCCATCGACTGCAAGGTGGGGCCGGACGGCGCGCTTTATTTCCTGGACTGGTCGGACAACGGCTCTTATCCCCACAATGCCGCCCATGGCAACCTGGTGAAGCTCGAATACACGGGTCCCTCCGAGCCCGTACAGCCCGCGCCGGCCATCGCGCCGCGGGCACCGGCGCCCGCCTGGACCTTGGTCGCGCCCGGGGCCCGGTGGTCGCCGCCCGCGTCCGCCGTGCGCGCGCAAGCGTTCGATCCCCAAGGCCGCCAGGTATGGTCCTGGAGCAAAGCCTCCCGAGCCTCCCTGCCGCGGACGAATGCGCAGATTCTGCGCGTGCGCATGGAAAACGGGGCACCTTGATCTTCCTGCTGCTGGGCCTCCTCGTGGGTCTAGCCTCCGCGGCCGATCCCATCCGCGTGGTCTTTCTGGGGGGCGGCCACACCAACCATAATCCCGACAGCATGCGGACGGAAATAATTCCCGTCTTCGAAAAAGCCGGCATGACCGTGGAATACCATACCAACGAATCGGTGCTGAACGCCGATAGCCTTTCGCGCTTCGACGCCATGTTCGTTTACAACGCCAAGAAAGGCAGCCAGACGGACGGATCGCCTGATCTGACCACGGCCCAGGAGGACGCGTTATACGCCTGGGTGGAGGCCGGACATCCCTTCGTGGCCGCCCATTGCGCCTCCAGTAGCTACCTGTTGAACCCGCGTTGGGCCCAGTTGATCGGGGCCGAGTATACCGAACATGGCAACGATTTCAAATACGTGACCATCGCCAAGCCCGATCATCCCGCCATGCAGGGCGTTAAGCCGCCAACGGGGTGGGACGAAGGCCGCCTGCATAACTTCCTGAAGCAGGACCTGACCATCCTGGAAACCCTCAACGATGAGAAGACGACCTGGACCTGGGTGCGCCCGCAAGGGAAGGGCTGGGTGTATTACACCAGCAGCGGACACGACATCCGCACTTGGAGCGATACGGCTTTTCAAGGCCAGTTGGTCCAGGCCCTGCGCTGGGGCGTGACGGCTTCCCACCCGGTCTCCCTGGCCCCCCTCCGGCCCGGATCCCGGCCCCCGGCCCTCTTCCTCCTCTGGCCGCAAGACTGGGACCTGCTCGGCCGCCGGGTTAACCCCTACGTTACCCTGCCGCCGCTTCCCTGAAACCGCGCTTTCCCATGGGCATCCCGGCCGCCGTTCGTCTTCCCGCTTGCCGGGCCGCCTTCATCCTTATCGCATGCTTGTCCGTCGCCGCCTTCGGCCAGGGATTCGTCCATCCCGGCCTTTTGCATACGCAAGCTTCCCTGGACCGGGCCAAAACCCAAGTCGACGCCCACGCCGAACCCTGGCTCTCGGGCTGGAACCGCTTGGCGGCCAATTCCCACGCTTCGGCCGCCTGGAAGGCACGCCCTTCGGACACGGTCTTCCGGGGCACGGGCACGCCCGAGAATTACGCCAACCTCTATACCGATATCGCCGCCGCATACGCCAACGCTTTGTATTGGCGGCTTAAGGGTGATACGGCCCATGCCCAGGCCGCCGTCCGCATATTGGACGCTTGGAGCGCGAAGCTAAAGGTGATAGACGGAACCTCGGACAAGTACCTGGCCGCGGGCATTTACGGGTACGAGCTCGCCAATGCCGTTGAGCTGATGCGCGGCTATCCCGGCTGGAACGGGTTTCCGCAAAGCCGCGATCTTCTGCGCACCGTCTTCTACCCGATGAATCACGATTTCCTGACCGGCCACAACGGGGCCTGCATCAGCCATTATTGGGCCAACTGGGATCTGGTCAATATGGCCTCCATGCTGGCCATCGGCATCCTGGCCGATGACCGCGCCGTCTACGACGAAGCCGTGGCCTATTTCAAGACCGGCGCCGGCAACGGGTCCATCCGCAACGTGGTCTGGTATCTGCATCCCGGAGGCCTGGGGCAATGGCAGGAAGCCGGGCGCGATCAAGGCCATTCCCTGCTGGGCCCGGCCATCCTCGGATCGATTTGCGAAATGGCCTGGAGCCAAGGGGACGATTTGTACGGCTACGACGACGACCGCGCGCTAAAGGGTTTCGAATACGT
>Ga0265324_10000821_pt1 | contig 20206 bp, 19 predicted proteins | sample 41419metaG_FD_198634 | JGI IMG/M metagenome (GOLD analysis project Ga0265324, IMG submission 198634) | Rhizosphere microbial communities from Carex aquatilis grown in University of Washington, Seatle, WA, United States - 4-14-19 metaG | ecosystem: Host-associated > Plants > Roots > Rhizosphere...
CTGAGACCATCCCGAACGGGGGCGTGCCGCGCCTTGCTTCTTGCTGTTATCTCCTATTCGAGTGGCTGGCGGGAGACGGCGGACGGCTGGCGTCCGCCGAGCAGCCACCCGGCGGCGCCTCCGATCAGCGGCATGCCGATGACCAGCAGCCCGATGTCGGACCACGGTACGTTGCCGAAGGTCTGGATCAGGCTGGAATGCGCCCACACGACCACGGCGAGAATCGCGGCCACCGTGCCGAGTGCCGCGCCGAGGAAGGCGAGCACCCCGGCCGTGACGCCGGCCAGCGCCCGCCTGGTGCGGGCGCCCGCCCCTGTTGCGGTGAGCGTCCGCAGGTCGCGGGCGGTCTCGCTGCGGATCAGGCCGGCGGTCATCGCGAGGACGCCGAGGGCGAGCAGCAGCCCGCCGATGGTGGCCGCGTTGCTGATCTGGCCGAGGCTGAGCTGACCGGACTTGGTCTCGATCGTGGCGCCGAGGCTGAGCGCGGCCTGGCGGGCCGCGTTGACCTGCACCGCGGTGAGGGCGGACGGCGCCTGGATCAGCCAGCCGACGGGGACGGGCGTCTCGCCGAGAGCCTTCACGGCCTGCGGGGTGATCACGGTGTTCGGTACTGAGGTGCCGGCCGGCAGCTTGCTCGCCGCCTGGATGACCGGGTTCAGTATGCACATCCCGGCCGGGCACGGGGCGTTCGGCGACGTGCCGATGTACTCCCCGCTGACCAGCGCGAGCCCCCCGGTCGACGGCAGCTGAGCGCGGACCGTGAGCACGTCGGCGTGCGCGTTCAGCGAGCTCCGGCTGATACCGAACGTGTGCAGCAGTGCCGGGGTGGCCACGAACATCACGCCGCCGAACCCCCGGCCGTGCAGCGAGAGGATTCCGCCGTACTGGTTCTGGGTCGGCTGCCCTCGCTCCGGCACGTTGACGCTGACCGGCACCTCGAGCTCAAGCGGCACGGCCGCGTGCAGCTGAGCCGCGAGCGTGGCCGCCTCGGCGCCGGTCGCGGCCAGCTTGGCGGCGGGGGTGAACTGCCCTATCTCGTTCGTGGTCGGGTCGTTGCCCGGGGTGTAGAGGATGAGCTGGTTGGACGCCATGTTCGGCGCGGTGTAGTCGAGCGCGTCGTCGAAACGGACGCTGGCGATCATGATGGTGATCGTGGCGAGGAAGATCGCGAAGGAGATCGCCGCCATCGCCGCGCCGGACCGTGACCGGTATCGTTCCAGGTCGCGGATCGCGAGCCTGGTGGCCAGGGGGGCGCGCCACGCCAGCCGGGCGAGCCGGTCGACGATGAACGGCGCTAGCAATGCCGAAGCGATCTCGCAGCAGACCAGGCCGGCCAGTATCAGGTACCGGCCGTTGTCGCCGCCGCCGTCCCAGCCGCCGGAGACGAACAGCAGGAACAGGCCGCCAAGCAGGAACAGCAGGCCGGGCCGCAGTGAGCGGGCGACAACCTGCGGCGGCTCGACCCGCTCGGAGATCGCGGCGACCACCGGCACCTTGCTGACGGCCCGGCCCGGCCACAGGGCGGCGAGCACGGACGTGGCGACGGCGAGTAGCAGGCCGGCGATCACCGCGGCCCATGGCAGGGCGAGCGGATCGGTGCGGTGCGCGGTAGCGGTCTCCAGGTGCGGGTAGTACCAGAACCAGGTGCCCGCCGCGCCAGCGGCACCGAGGACCGCGCCGGCCAGGCCGGCGACGAGGCCGTCGATGATCAGCACGAACCTGACGTCGGCCTCGGTCGCGCCGAGCGAGGCGAGCATGCCGAGAGCGCGCTGCCTGCGCTGGGCCATGACGGTGAACGCGGCCGTGGCGACGAGGCCGATGAAGACCAGCCCGAGCACGGAGATGACAAGCACCACGGTCGCCGGGGACACAAGGCCGTTGTCAGGCTGGGGCGCGCTGACGTTCGCGCTCCTCGGTATGGCGTCGGGTGACGCCGACGCGGCGGCGGAGTCCATGGAAAGCCCGAGGAAGACCCGCACGTCGCTAGGGGCGGCGACCTGGCCAGGCGCGACGAGGGCGAACTCGTCAAGGAGGTTGGACGGATTCTCGACGATGCCGGTGACGGTGAACGCGCGCCCGGCCTCGGCGCCCGCCCCGGCCGGAACGTGCCACGTCGAGCCGTCCTTCAGGCTGTAAAGCGACGCGAGCCCGGACGTGACCGCCACCTGGCCAGGCCGTGACGGGTAGCGGCCGGAGTCGAGGGCGAGCAGCGGCCGCGTGTACGGGGCTGACGGGTCCTGGGCGCGCAGGTCGGCGCCGCCGGTCTGGCCGGTCGTGATCGACTGGTCGTAGACGACGCTCGCCGTCCCGTAGGCCTTCTCGATCTTCGCGATGACGCCGGGCAGGTCGGGGGTGTTCCCCGGCAGCTCGATCAGGGTCTGCGCCGCGCCGAAGGTTCCCGCGTGCGGCGTGCCGGGCGTCGCGGAGGCGATCGCGATGCCGAGCAGCGTCGCGGCTGAGGCCACCGCGATCAGCAGGACGATCAGGATCCGCTGCTTCCACTCGCGCAGCGCGAGGCGCACCGCCCAGCGCGATAGCGAGCGGCGGGCCATCGCGGCGCGGCGCGGGTCCTCGGGCTCGCGGACCGGCCGATCATCGCGCGCGTACGCGGTCATGCTCATGACGACTGCTCCAGCAGCGATTCCGGGCCGGCCGGCGCGGCGGTCTGATCGACGACGCGGCCATCGCGCAGGAACACGATACGGTCCGCCCAGGCGGCGAGCTGCGCGTCGTGCGTGACGACGACGGCGGCGACGCCCCGCTTGCAGTAGCTGTGGATGAGTCGCATCACGGCCTCGCCGTTCTCGGTGTCGAGCGCGCCGGACGGCTCGTCGGCGAGCAGCAGCGACCGCTCCCCCACCACCGCGCGGGCGATGGCGACCCGCTGCCGCTCGCCGCCGGACATCTGGTCGGGGAAGTGCCGCGCGCGGTCGCCGAGGCCGAGCTCTTCCAAAGCCTTGAGCGCGGCCAGGTGCGCCTTGCGCATGGACGAGCCGTCGAGCTCAAGTGGCAGCGACACGTTCTCCGCGGCGGTGAGCCCGGGCAGCAGGTTGAAGTCCTGGAAGACGTAGCCGATCGCGCGGCGGCGCAGCTGGGACCTGGCCCCGCCGGACAGCCGCAGCGTGTCTTTGCCGTTGACGAGGACGGCGCCTGACGTCGGCTCCTCCAGGGTGCCGGCGATCGTCAGCAGCGACGACTTGCCGGACCCGGACGGGCCCATCACGGCGACCATCTCGCCGGCGGCGACGGTGAGGGAGACGTCGCGGAGCGCCTGCACCTCGGCGGCGCCGCGGCCGTAGACCTTGGATACGGATCGAAGTTCGAGGACGCTCATCGCCTTACTCCCATCGTGGGTCGGGTCGGCAGACCGGCACTCGCCGCCGGGGCGGCCGCCTGGGCAGGGTTCCATCCGTCGGCAAGCGCGCGGCGCAGCCGGCCTTCCGCCGCGTCGAGCCAGCGGACCACGGAGTCGACCCGGAACAACTCGGAGTCGACGACCAGCGAGAACGCGAGGTCCCTGCCGTTGTCGTCCTCCTTGAGCCTGGTCCACTCCTGCATGAGCTCGATCAGGTAGCGGCGGTGCGCCTGGATGACCTCGGACACGTCGGTGCCCGGTACCCGGACCGCGATCAGCACCTTCATCACCAGGTCATCGCGCGGCGGCACGGACAGGTCCGGCGGGACGCGCAGCCACTGGGCAAGCTCGGCAGAGCCGGCCTCGGTGATGCGGTAGGCCTTCTGCGGCCCGTGCTCACCGCCCGGCTGGGCGTCGCCCACCGCGGTGACCAGGCCGTCGCGCTCCAGCCGCTGCAGCGTCGTGTACACCTGGCCGACGTTGAGCGGCCAGACCTGGCCGGTGTTCGCCTCAAACTCCTCGCGGAGCTGCAGACCGTACTTGGGACCTTCGCTGAGCAGCGCGAGCAGCGCGTGCCTGACGCTCATGAACACCCCCGAGGGAAGTATTAAACCCTGTATAGCTGCGAGTAGCATACTCGGTATATAGGGCGCGGCACCCGTCTCCGCGCCGGATTCAGGTAAACCTCGGGGTTATCCCGGAGAGGCCTCAGGGTTATCCCGGAGGCACGCCGGCCCGCCCGCGTGGACGGCGGCGGCCCCGGGGGCGGGCTAGAGTGGGTGACATGACAGCTACTTCTGCCGCAAAGCCCGTTGTCGACTTCTACTTCGACCCGCTCTGCCCGTTCGCCTGGGTCAGCTCGCGCTGGATCCTCGAGGTGGAGAAGGAGCGCGACATCGACCTGTCCTTCCGTGTCATGTCGCTTTCCGTGCTCAACTCCGCCCGCGAGGGCCTGTCCGAGCAGTACAAGGAGCTGCTCGGCCGGGGCTGGGGCCCGGTCCGCGTGTGCATCGCCGCCGAGCAGAAGTACGGCACCGTCGCGCTGCGCGACCTGTACACCGCGCTCGGCACCAAGCGGCACATCGAGAAGCGCGACTTCGACCAGGAGCTCTACGTCGAGGCGCTCACTGAGTGCGGGCTCGACCCGGAGCTCGCGTCCGCGGCGGACTCGACCGACTACGACGAGGCGCTGATCGCGTCGCACCACCGCGGCATGGACCCGGTCGGCGACGAGGTCGGGACGCCGACCATCCACATCGACGGCGTGGCGTTCTTCGGCCCGGTGATCACCCGGGTGCCGCGCGGCGAGGAGGCGGTCCGCATGTTCGACGGCGCGTACGCGCTGGCGTCGAACCCGTACTTCTTCGAGCTCAAGCGGACCAGGACCGAGCCGCCGCAGGTCGACAGCTGAGGACGCGAACTTGACGCACGCGCGGCCCGCGCGCCGCGGTTTCCCTCAGCGGGCGCACCGCCCGGGGCGGGTAGCTTGAGCGGGTGGTAACACTCGGGCTCGCGGGCGTTGCGTTCCTCGTCTTCCTGGCGGGGGTGGTCCGCGAGCCGCGGGCCTTCGGCAACGCGGTGCTGCTCGGGCTGGCGCTGGCCCTCGGCGCGCTCGGCCTCGCCGAGCGCCTCGCCGACACGCCGGGGCGGGCCGCGCACCTGCTGCTGTTCGCCCTGGTGGTCGCCGTGGCGCTGGTACCGTTCGTGATCGGCTGCTATCTGCTGATCAACGGGATCACCATCATCCGCCGGGAGAGCCTGCGGCCACGGAACCTGCTGCCCTTGCTCACAGGGGCAGCGGTCTTCGTGGTGCTCGGGCTCGACATCATCGTCGCGGGCCGGACAGAGGACGTCGAGCTGTCGGTGTTCGCCACGGTCGTCAACCTGGTGTTCGGCTATGTATCCTTCCTGCTCGTCTCGTACGTCTGCTACGCGTTCGTGTACGGGCTCGTGGCGCGGACCGGCCGGTCGGACTTCGTCATCGTGCTCGGTGCCGGGCTCGGCCCCGGCGGGCAGGTGCCGCCGCTGCTCGCCAGCCGGCTCGACCGGGGGCACGGCATCTGGGCGTCACTGAACCGGCGGGCCACCGGGCCCGGGCCGCTGCTGATCGTCTCCGGGGGCAAAGGAGACGACGAACAGGTGCCGGAGGCCACCGCGATGGCCTCCTACCTGACTGCGCGCGGCCTTCCCGCCGACCACCTGCTGCTTGAGGACCGGTCGCGGAGCACCGAGGAGAACTTGCTGTTCAGCAAGGCCATCATGGACCAGGTGCAGCCCGGTGCCCGGTGCACGATCGTGACCAGCGACTTCCACGCCTTCCGCGCCGCCATGATCGCGCGCCGCCTCGGCATCCGCGGGCAGGTTCGCGGCGCGCGGGTGGCAGGCTACTACCGGCCGAGTGCGATGCTGCGGGAGTTCGCGGCGGTGTTCCTGCGGTACCGGGCGGTGAACCTGGCCATGTGCGCCGCGCTCGTCTGCGTTCCCGTCGGCTATGCGGCGCTGCGCTACGTCCTGCCGACGCTGCACGGCTGACGGCCCCGCGCCAGAGGTCGGGGCCGAACGGTAGCACCAGCCTCCGTTCCGTGGTAATTCGTTCGACCCAGGCGGCGGGCACGGGCAGGATGCTGGGATGGCTACTGTCTTGTGGGGCCCGGAGATCGCCTCGGTGTACGACGCTACGAGCGCCGAGATGTTCGCGCCCGCGGTCCTGCGGCCGGCCGTAGACGTGCTCGCCTCGCTGGCCGGCGGCGGGGCCGCACTGGAGTTCGCCGTCGGGACGGGGCGCGTGGCGCTGCCGCTGAGCGAGCGCGGGGTTCCCGTCGCCGGGATCGAGTTGTCACCGGACATGGCGGCCGTGCTGCGCGGCAAGCCCGGTGCCGCGGCCGTGCCCGTGACGATCGGGGACATGACCACGACGCGGGTTCCCGGCGACTTCTCGCTGGTGTACCTGGTGTTCAACACGATCATGAACGTCACTACGCAGGACGAGCAGGTCGCGGTGTTCGCGAACGCGGCGGCGCACCTGGTCCCCGGCGGGCGGTTCGTGGTGGAAGTGGGGCTGCCCGCGGTCTCCGGCCTGCCCGCCGGCGAGCTGGGCCGGGTCTTCGACATCTCACCCGGCCACGTGGGAATCGACACGATCGACGACCCGGTGGCGCAGATCACTTCCTCCCACCACTGGACGCTGATCGATGGCCAGTGGCGCTGCAGTTCCGCGCCGTACCGCTACGTCTGGCCGTCCGAACTCGACCTGATGGGAAGGCTCGCCCGGTTCCGGCTCGAGCACCGCTGGGCCGGATGGGACAGGGCACCGTTCACTGCCGCCAGCGCCAGCCAGGTGGCGGTGTACCAGAAGATGGCTTGAGGGTGCGCCGCAGCCCGCCGTCCGGATGCTCTGCGACCATGGGGCGGTGGGCGGTATGGCGGCTACGGCAGGAGGCTGGCGGCATGGCGGTCGACGGGTTCGAGTTGGCTTATGACCGGGTGGGCAGCGGGCCGGCGGTGGTGCTGCTGCACGGCTGGCCAGGAGACAGGACCGACTACCGCGACCTGGTGCCGCTGCTGTCCGGGTGCGAGGTCGTCGTCCCCGACCTGCGCGGGTTCGGGCACTCCGACAAGCACGTGGCCGACCCGGCCGGGCAGTACAGCGGGCCGGCGCAGGCGCGCAGCGTCGCGGACCTGATCACGTCGCTCGGCATCGCGCGGGCGGTCGTCGTCGGGTACGACATCGGGAGCCGGATCGCCCAGGCCCTGGCCTGGTCACGCCCCGACCTGGTCGGCGCGCTGGTGATCAGCCCGCCGGTGCCCGGGGTGGGCACCCGCGTCTTCGGGCCTGGGCCGCTACGGGAATTCTGGTACCAGGCGTTCCACCGGCTGCCGCTTTCCGAGGAGCTCATCGACGGGAACCCGGACGCGGTGCGCGCCTACCTGCGGCACTTCTGGGAGCACTGGTCGGGGCCGGAGTTCACGGTGTCCGAGGAGCACCTCGACCACCTGGTCTCCGTCTACGGTCCGCCTGGCGCGTTCACCGCCTCCGTGCAGTGGTACCGCTCCGGCGCCGGGACCACGACGACGGCCGCCTCGGAGACCGTGCCCGCGCCCGAGGACCGGCTCGCCACCCCGGCCGTCGTGCTGTGGCCGGAGCATGACCCACTATTCCCCAGGGAGTGGTCCGACCGGATCGACGCGTTCTTCAGCCGGGCCCGGCTCCGTTTCGTGGACGGGGTCGGTCACTACGCGCCGCTCGAGTACCCGTCCGTCATCGCGGAAGAGGTCCGCGGCTTCCTCGCCGGGTCTCCAGCGCTGGCGGCGGGGTAGGCGGGGTAGCGGCACCGCGCCACCCGCCGTCCGGGGCCGGCCCGGGCAGCGGGTGGCACCGGCGCCTTACTCCCGCTGCCAGCCGGACGGGACCCCGAGGTGGTCGGCCATCGGAGTGTTTCGTGAAGGAGCGCGAGCGCCGGCCAGCCGTCAGGCCAGCCGTCACGGCCAGCCGGCGCCAGGGACGTCGACGTCAACGGCCAGGACCTGCCCGCTGCCCGGGGTCACCGGCGGCGCCTCGGTCATGCCGCGCCATTCGGCGGCGGTGATGAACAGGGTCGTCCCGTGCGGGCCGCCGAGTGCGCAGGCGAAGCCACCGCGGTCCAGGGGAACGGTGGCGAGCTCGGCGCCGCCTTCGGCGACGCGGGCGCAGCGCCTGCCGGGGACCTCGGCGTACCAGACGGCGTTCTCCGCGTCGACGCAGATGCCGTCCGGCGCCGAGTCCCCGAGGTCGGCCCAGGTGCGGCGGCCGGACAGGCCGCCGTCCGCGGCGATATCGAAGGCGACAAGCTGGCGGCGGTGCGAGTCGGCGACGATCAGCGTGGCGTTGTCGGCGGTCACCGCCATGCCGTTGGGGAAGGCGATGTCGTCGGCCACCTGGCGGACGGTGCCGTCGGGCGCCACGTGCGTGACCCCGCCGGGCTGGAACTCCCTCGTGGCCGGGTCGAAGCCCGCGCCGTTGACGTACACGTTGCCGCGCCCGTCGGCCACGATGTCGTTCCAGCCGGGACGGCCCAGGTCGGCGTGGGTGACCAGGGAGCCGTCCGGCTCAAGTCGCAGCAGCAGGCCGTCGGGCGACGAGACGATGACCAGCCGCCCGCCGGGCAGCCAGGCGGTGCACAACGGGAGCGACTTCACCCGCGCCACCACCTCATGACGTCCGTCCAGGCCGACGCGCAGAACCTCCCCCGCCGACCAGTCGGAGAAGTACAACGCGTCGCCGTGCCAGCGCGGCGACTCCACCAGCCCCCGCCCGTCAAGCAGCGTTCGCAGCCTCATGATTTCACTCCCGTTCGCGGTGCCTGTGCCATGTGCTCTCCGCTCTAGACGATCGGGCGGCGCCAATCTCGTCAGCCGCGACGCCCCCCGCACGGGCGGCTTCGCCGGCGGCCTCACGGGCGGCACGCCCAAAAATCACGGTGCCCCCGTGATGACGGCGCGTATCCGGCACTGCACAGTTGTCCTCAGTAAGGCTGACAGGGGAAAGCAGCCGACTACGGGGAGGCCTCTCATGATGTTCCTAGACTGCCCGGCCTACCAGGACGGGGACGGTGCGCGACGGTGCGGCCTGCCCGCCGAGGTGGAGGACCGGGTCACCATGCGATCCACCGACGGTCCCGTCGAGATCCTGAAGATCAGGTGCCCGGCCGGCCACTGGTTCAACGGGCCGCTCGATTCTCTGGCGCTGCCGACTTCGAGCGGGGCCGCCCCGGGCGGGGTGAGCGAGGCGGCTACTGCTGCGCCTCGGCATACGCGTTGAGGCGGTCGAGTTCGTCGAGGTAGATCCGGCGCATCGCCTTGGGCGCGAAGGTGCGCTCGAAGAAGCCGCCGATGCCACCCGCGCCGTCCCAGCTCGTGTGGATGCGCACCAGGGACTTGTCGCCCTGCGGCTCGACGTTGAACGTCGTGACCAGGCCGCCCGGCCAGGCCGCCGCGGTACTCCTGGCAATGGCGGGCCGGTATAACACGCTTCCGGGATGATCTTGCTCCTAATCCCACACGGGGACGGCGGACTCGCGGACCGAGCCGTCGCGGGCGAACACGAGGAAGCGGTCGAACGACTCGGCGAACCAGCGGTCGTGCGTGACGGCGAGCACCGTGCCCTGGTAGGCCTCGAGGCCGGTCTGGAGGGCGTCGGCGGACGGCAGGTCGAGGTTGTCGGTCGGCTCGTCGAGCAGCAGCAGGGTCGCCCCGCCGAGTTCGAGCAGCAGGATCTGCAGCCGCGCCTGCTGCCCGCCCGACAGCGTGCTGAACGGCTGCCGCGCGCACTTGTGCAGTTCGTAGCGGGCGAGCGCCTTCATCGCCTCGGTCATCAGCTGCGCGTGCTCGGTCATCACGATCTCGACCGGGGTCCGCCCGGCCAGGTCGGGGCGGGCGTGGGTCTGCGCGAACATGCCAGGGACCACGCGCGCGCCGAGCCGCGCGCGGCCGGCGTGCGGCAGCGGCTCCCCGGCGAGCAGCCGGAGGAAGGTGGACTTGCCGCTGCCGTTGGCGCCGAGCACCCCGACCCGGTCGCCGTACCAGATCTCACTGCAGAACGGGAGCGTGGTCCCATTGACGGCGAGGTCTTCCACCATCACGGCGCGGCGGCCGGTCCGCGCGCCCTTCAGCCGCATCTTGATGTGCTGCTCGCGCGGCGGTTCCTCGGGCGGGCCGATCTCCTCGAACTTCGCCAGCCGGGTGACGGCCGCCTGCAGCCGGGAGGCCATGTCGGAGTTATTGCTGGCCTTGACCCGGTACATGCGGACGAGTTCCTTGATCTTCTCGTGCTCTTCGTCCCAGCGGCGGCGCAGCTCCTCAAGCCGCTCGATGCGGTCTCGCCTGGCCTGCGCGTAGGTCTTGAAGCCGCCGCCGTGGACCCACGTCTTGCCGTCCTCGACGGTGACGATGCGCTGCGCGCAGGCGTTGAGCAGCTCGCGATCGTGGCTGACGAGCAGCACCGTCTTCGGCGTGCTGGCCAGCTGCGCCTCAAGCCAGCGCTTGCCCGGGACGTCCAGGTAGTTGTCAGGCTCGTCGAGCAGCAGCGTGGTGAACGTGCCGCTGCGCAGCAGGGCCTCAAGGACGAGGCGCTTTTGCTGGCCGCCGGAGAGGGTGTCGACCTCGCGCCACTTGACCTCGTCGTACGGCTTGCCGATGGCGGCGACGCAGCACTCGTCCCAGTGCACCTCCTGGTCGTAGCCGCCGGCTTCGGCGTAGTCGTTGAGCGCCTTCGCGTAGCGCAGCTGGGTGCGCTCGTCGTCGCGCTCCATCATCTCGAGCTCGGAGTCGTCGAGGCTTCTCGCGGCGTCTTGGACCTGGTGGGGAGAGACGGAAAGCAGCAGGTCGCGGACGGTCGTGCCCGCGGCCTGCGGCCCACCGATGAACTGGCGCATCACGCCGAGGCCGCCGCTGACCGCGACGGTGCCCTCGGTGGGCGCCACGTCGCCGGCCAGCATCCGCAGCAGGGTGGTCTTGCCCGCGCCGTTCGGGCCGACGACCGCGGCGGTGGCGCCGTCGGGGATCTTGAAGGAGGCGTCGTCGAGCAGCACCCGGCCGTCGGGAAGAACGTGGCTGACGTGCGCCACCTCAACATGTCCCACCGCCGGACCGTACCTGGCGGACGGCCGGCCTGGCAACGTGATTTCGCCCGGGCCGGCCGACGCGGCGACCACCGCGGCCGGGCATAGTGGACGGGTGCTTGCTGACCAGCTTGTCCGCGCCTGGCGGGCCGCCGGGCCGTTGCAGGGGTGGCTGGCCTGGCGGCTGAACGCGCGGTTCGGCGTCGGGGTCACCGGGATCGTCCGGGCCGCGGACGGCCGGGTGCTGCTGCTGCGGCACCGGTTCTGGCCGGACGACACGCAGTGGGGATTCCCCAGCGGGTTCGCCAAGCGCGGCGAGCGCTTCCAGGACACGGTCGTCCGCGAGGTCCGCGAGGAAACCGGCCTGACGGTGCGGGTCGGCCGGCTCGCGGAGCTGACCAGCGGCCTGCGGTACCGCGTCGAGGTGTACTACGAGGCCGTGCTGACCGGGGACATCGACGACCTCGTCCTCGATGACCGGGAGATCCTGGAGGCGCGGCTGTTCCCGCCCGACGCGCTGCCCGCCGCGATGCCGCCGCTGCACCGCGAGCTCGCCCGCCGCCGTTAGCAACCGTTAGCCGTGCGGCGCGCGTAAGAGTTGTGACGTTATCCGGGCAGTTCACCGGAAATGCGGTCGCAGCTGGCGCGGTGCTCATTACAGTCTGGTGCCATGCTTCCCGGGCCGCCTGGTGCCATGCTTCCCGGGCCGCGCGGTCACCGCCGCCGGCGCCCGCGCTCACGCTGGCGGCTGCTCGGGCTCGGCGCCGGCGGCGGGGCAGCCGCCGTGGCCGCCGTCGTCCTGGTCCTCGGCATCGGGCAGGTCACCGGCAGCCGAGCCTGCGCGTCGGTCGTGGCCGACGCCGCGGCGGGCGGGGCCGGCGCGCAAATCGCCACGCACTACGTCCTGACCGGCCTGCCCAACTGCGGGTACAGCCCGCCCGCCGACGGGCTGTACGTGGCGCTCCCGGCGCCGGAGTACGCGGACGCGGCCGGCTGCGGCGGCTACCTGGAGGTCAACGGGCCGGACGGGTCGGTGCGCGTCAAGGTGATCGACCAGTGCCCCGAATGCGCTGCCGGGCACATCGACCTGAGCGAGACCGCGTTCGCCAGGCTCGCGCCGCTGTCCGCCGGCCTTATCAACGTCAGTTACACGCCGCTGGCCAACCCCGCGCTGCCCGGGCCGGTCTCCGTCGAGGTGAAGCAGGGCTCCTCGCAGTACTGGCTCGCGCTGCTGGCCGACAACACGGGCAACCCGCTGGCCGGGGTCGAGGTGGAGACCACATCCGGTTGGCTGTCCCTGGCGCGGGCCAGCTACAACTACTGGATCGCCGCGTCGGGCGCGGGCCAAGGGCCGTTCACGGTGCGGCTGACGGACACCCAGGGGCACCAGGTCACCGTCTCCGGGATCACGCTGAGCCCGGGCGCCGTGCAGTCAACGGGAACCTGGATGTACGGGGCGGGCGCCCGCCCCGCGCCGGCCGCGCCGACGGCGAGCGCCTCGCTGGCCGCCACGCCGGCGACGTTCACGAGCCCGGCCGCCGCGTCGTCGCCGACCCGGCGAGCCGCACCGGCCACCCGCTCCGCGTCGCTGGCTACCTCGCCCGCCAGCACGGGGCCCTCCCTGGACGCGATGCCGGCCCTGGCGGTCATGCCGTCCCCTGCCGCCTCAGTGCGGGCCAGCTGCTGAACCGGGCCAGCTGCTGAACCGGGAAGGTCAGTCTTCCTCTGGCTTTTCCGGTGAGCGGTCGGCGATCAGCTTGGCCAGGTGTTCCAGGTGCTCGGCCAGGTCCTGGTTGGTTACCAGGTCGTTCAGGGTCAGCCGGATGGTGGCCAGCTCACGGGCCAGGTACTCGGTGTCGGCCTGGGTGCGCGCGGCGACCTGGCGGTCCCGCTCGGTGGTGGCCCGGTCCCGTTCGTCCTGGCGGTTCTGCGCGAGCAGGATCAGCGGGGCCGCGTACGCGGCCTGGGTGGAGAAGGCCAGGTTGAGCAGGATGTACGGGTAGGGGTCCCAGTGCTTGATGAAGACGAGGCTGTTCAGCGCGATCCACAGGAGCACGAGCACGGTCTGGCCGACCAGGTACTTGCCGGTGCCGAGGAATCTGGCCAGGGCCTCGGAGAACCGGCCGAAGGCGTCGGCGTCGTACAGCGAGCCGCGCACCGGCGCGCCCTTCGGCACGGACAGGTCGCTGCGGTCGCCGACAGTGCGCGAGGAGGGGAACCGGGCCATCAGCCGTTTCCTCCGATCCGGCGCCAGCCGACCGGCAGCAGGTGGTCAAGCACGTCGTCGACGGTAACCGCGCCCACCAGGCGGCCCGCGCTGTCGCATACCGCGACCCCGATGAAGTTATAGGCGGCCAGCCGGGCGGCCAGCTCGCGTTCCGGCAGGTCGGCGCGGACGTAGATGCGCGCCTCGATGCACTCGCCGATGGCCGTGGACGGCGCGCGGCGCAGCAGCCGCTGGAAGCCGACGCTGCCGAGGTAGCGGCCGGTCGGCGTGAGGAGCGGCGGCTCGCACACGTAGACCTGCGCGGCCGTGGTGGCGGGCAGGTCGCGGTCCCTGACCCGGGCGAGGACCTCGGCGACCGGCGCGTCCGGCGCGAAGACGAGCGGCTGTGAGGTCATCAGGCCGCCGGCGGTCGCCTTGTCGTAGCGGAGCAGGCGGCGCAGTTCCTCCGCCTGCACCGACTGCATCGCGGTGAGCAGCCGCTCCCGCTGCTCGGGCGGCATCTCGCCGAGCAGGTCGGCGGCGTCGTCCGGCTGCATCTCCTCCACGACGTCGGCGCTGCGCTCGATGTCGCCCAGGCTGTTGAGCAGCCGGATCTGGTCCTGCTCCGGCATCTCCTCGAGCAGGTCGGCCAGTTCCTCGTCTTCCAGGGCGGCGGCGAGCTGGCTGCGCCTGGCCTGTGGCAACGACTCGAACGCGGTGGCCAGGTCGGCCGGCGCCATCTCGCGCAGGCTGGTGAGCTGCTCGGCGAGCGGGCCGGGCTCGAACAGCTCACGGCACTCCTGCCACGGCACGATCTCCGGACCGTGGCCGCGCAGCCCGCCAATGAGCCTGCTCCCCCGGCTGATCGCGAGCGCGGTCACCTCCCAGCGGCTGCGCGCCAGCTCGCGGTGCGCGATGGCCACGTCGGCGACCGTCCCGATGGCGGTGCGGCGCCCGTACAGGCTGCCCGCCAGGATCTCGCCGGTGCGCTGGCTGAACGGGTCGAGGTCGACGCTGCCGCCCAGCAGCTGCGCGCCCTCGGCGGACACCTCCCTGATCCGGCTGAAGGGTACGAAGATGGTGCGCCGCCGCAGCGACACGACGAGCCCGAGGGCACGCGGCGGCTCGGCGCCCGCCACCGGCCAGATGACGACGTCACGGACGCGGCCGATGGCACGGCCGTCACTGTCGAGCAGCGGCCGCCCGGTGAGGCGAGCGGTGAACACGTGCGTGTCCGGCTCGGTGGCGGATCCCTGCGCTCCCGTGGTAGAGGTCACCCGACCATTATCTGTGAACTCGCAGCATCTTCACGCGGACGACTCACCTAGGCCGCCCGGCGGCACCCGGGACAAGACGGCCAGCGTGGCCGGACCCCGCGGAAATCCGCTAAAGAGATGCCAGCGCGCTTCCGACCTGGCATCATTGGCACTGTTATGGCCATGCCAATTAACGCCGACGCGAGCCCGGCCCTCACGATCGGGCCGCATGCTCTCGCCGACCTGCTCGGCCGCTGGCCGACGTCGGACGGGGCGCTCTACCGGCTGCTCGCCGCGCGGATCGGCCGGCTGGCCGACACCGGGGAGCTGCCCGCCGGCGTCCAGCTCCCGCCCGAGCGCACCCTCGCCGCGGCCCTGTCGGTATCGCGCAACACGGTCGCGCTGGCCTATCAGGTGCTGCGCGACGAGGGCATGGCCGCCAGCCGTCAGGGGTCCGGGACCCGGCTGGTGCCGCACCGGACCACCCCCGCCGCCGTGCACCGGGCCAACGGGTTCTTCGCCGGCCTGCTTTCCGCCGCCCCTCCCTTCGACCTGTCCGTCGCCGCCGTCGACTGCGCTCCCGCAGTCGCGGCGGCGCTTGTCGACCCGGCTACCGTCCTTGACGAGGCAGAACGTACGCGGCTTACCCTGGGCACCGGTTATCTCCCCTACGGGCTGCCTGAACTGCGCACGGCGGTCGCCGCCATGCTGACCGCGGGCCACGGCGTGCCCACCAACCCGGCCCAGGTCCTCATCACCACCGGCGCGCAGCAGGCGCTTGACCTGCTGCTGCGCTGCGAGGTCGCACCCGGCCACCCGGTGGTGACGGAGAACCCGACCTACCCGGGGTTCATCGACGCGCTGCACCGCAGCGGCGCCCGGCCGGTCGGGGTGCCGCCGGGCGACATGGCGCGGCTGGCCGACGCGGTCACCGTGCACCGGCCAGCGCTCGCGTACCTGATGCCGACCCACCAGAACCCCACCGGGCTCGTGCTGCCCGCCGCCGAGCGGCACGAGATCGTGGCGCTCGCCGCCCGGCACCACGACGTGACGTTCGTCGACGACATGACCGTGGCCGAGCTCCCGCTCGCCCCGGGGGCGGACGCGGGGCCGCCGCCCCCGCCGCTCGCCGCGCTCGCGCCGCGGCTGCCGAACGTGGTGACCGTCGGCTCGCTATCCAAGACATACTGGGGCGGCCTGCGGACCGGCTGGGTGCGCGCACCCGAGGGAATCATCTCCAGGCTCGCCGCGGCGAAGTCGGCCGCCGACCTGGGCACCGCGCCCGTACAGCAGGGACTGGTCGCGGCGCTGGTCCGCGACCAGCACGAGGCGGTCATCGCGTACCGGGCCAGCTGGGCGCGGGAGCGGTACGCGGCCATGGCGGCGGCGCTGGCCACGTTCTTGCCCGGCTGGACGTGGACGGCGCCGGCCGGCGGGCTGACCATCTGGGCCCGACGGCCGGGGGACGCCGATTCCGGCGGGTTCGCGCAGGCAGCGCTCCGCCGCGGCGTCGCGGTCGTCCCCGGTCGGCTGCTCTCCGTCTCCGCCGACCGCTCGCCCTGGGTCAGGCTGGCGTTCACCTTGCCGCCCGATGACCTGGTCACCGCGGTCAAGACGCTGGCTACCGTCTGACCCGGGCACCCGTGGGGAATACCTCGCATTCCTTGGCACCGCGGCCGGCGCGGGATTACGATTTCCCTGCCATGGCACGATGGAACGCGGTTATCGACGTCTCGAACGTCTGCTGGTCGCCCCACCTGCCGCCGGTCGGGCAGCAGGCCCCCGTATGGGCGCGGCTCGGCCTTGTCATGGCCGCGTGGCGGGAGCTGCACGGCGACGACGTGCAGTTCGAGCTTGTCGCCGATGACTCCCTGGTGCGAGTGCTCGGGGCCGACGCGCCCAAGTTCCTCGAGCTCAAGCGGGCCCGCGCGATCCGGACCGCCTCCGTCGCCGACGACGAGATCCTGCGGCTGGCCCACGAGGGCGGCCTGCACGTCATCACCCGCGACCACTACACCGATCACCGTGCGGCGCACCGGTGGATCGAGCGGGCACCGGACCGGTTCCACGCCTGGGACACGGTCGACGGGGTCGTCCACCTGACCCAGCTGGGCATCAGGACGCGCAGCGCGCAGGACGTCTCGCAGGCACGCGAGGTCAAGGTGCTGCGCCACTCGGCCAAGCTCGACGCGCACAACCAGGCGCACCGCAAGATCCTGCAGACCCGGTGGCGGTGCCCGAACACCTCCTGCCGTCAGGCCGCGCAGTGGCAGGGGCAGCTGCTCGCCTGGCCCCGCGTGTCGCCCGAGGGCGTGGCGGTCTGCCCGTCGTGCAGCCGCCACCTCGTCGACCTCGGGCCGCGCGCCGCGCTGCACGAGGTCGTCGTCGCCGAACTGGCGACAGAAGCGGAGATCTTGCGGTTCCCGCTCGAGGTGGACTGCCCGGTGATCATCGGCCGCGGCGCGGCGGTCAAGGGCATCGACCTGGCGATGTACGCCGACAGCCGGCCGACCGCCATCCATACCGTGAGCAGGCAGCACCTGATGATGCAGCTGGAGAACGCCGGGCAGGCGAACTGGCGGCTGTCCGCGCTCGACCTGAACTCCACCAACGGGACGACGGTAGAGCGGTGGACAGGCGGCGCCTTCGCGCCGGCCAGGGAAGTCTCGGCAGGCGCCGAGACCTACCTGGGCACCAGGGACCGGCTGATCCTCGGCGACACCGTGCTGCTGCGGTTGTCGGGCAAGCGCTACCTCGCCGAGCCAACCAACCCGCAGCAGCCAAGTAGCCCGCAGCAGGAGGTGCAGTACGCGCCGGACCCGGCGGGGATCACGACCATCGTCCGCCGCCCGGCCGGGAGCTAGCCAGACCACGGCCTGCCGGGCGCGCTGCCTGGCCAGGGGCGTCCGGCGAGGGCGCTGATACGCTCGGGTAATGAGTGCTGCACCGTCTTCCCCCGACCCGCCCGCCCCATCCGACCCGCCCGCTGGTTCTTCGCCCGCCGGCCATTCCGGCGCCGGGCGGCCGCGTCTCGACCCGCATGACCCCGCGGGAATCGACTCGCTGCTTTCCGAGGAGGAGCTGGCCGTCCGGCAGACCGTGCGGGACTTCTGCGCCGATAAGATCCTGCCGCACGTGGCCGACTGGTTCGAGCGCGGCGAGCTGCCCGGCATCCGCGAGCTGACCCGCGAGCTCGGCAAGATCGGCCTGCTCGGCATGCACCTGACCGGGTACGGGTGCGCGGGGATGTCGTCGGTCGACTACGGCCTCGCCTGCCTGGAGCTCGAGGCGGCCGACTCGGGACTACGGTCCCTCGTGTCCGTGCAGGGCTCTCTCGCCATGTACGCGATCTGGCGGTTCGGCAGTGAGGAGCACAAGCGCGAGTGGCTGCCGCGGATGGCGGCCGGCGAGGCCATCGGCTGCTTCGGCCTGACCGAGCCGGACGCCGGCTCCGACCCGGCGTCGATGCGGACCTCCGCCACCCGGTCCGGTGACGACTGGATACTGAACGGCCGCAAGATGTGGATCACCAACGGCACCGTCGCCGACGTCGCCGTCGTGTGGGCCAGGACCGACGCGGGCATCCGCGGGTTCGTCGTGCCGGCCGGCGCCCCGGGGTTCTCCGCGCCGGAGATCAAGCACAAGGGGTCGCTGCGCGCTTCCATCACCTCGGAGCTGGTGCTCGACTCGGTGCGGGTGCCCGGCGACGCGGTGTTCCCAGAGGTCACCGGGCTGCGCGGGCCGCTGTCCTGCCTGAATGAGGCACGCTTCGGCATCTTCTGGGGCGCGCTGGGGGCGGCGCGGACCTGTTACGAGACCGCCCTTGAGTACGCGAAGACCCGCGAGCAGTTCGGCGCGCCGATCGCCAGCTTCCAGCTGACGCAGGAGAAGCTCGCCAACATGGCGGTCGAGCTCGCCAAGGGACAGCTGCTCGCGCTGCACTTCGGCCGGCTCAAGGACCTGGGCAAGCTCGCTCCCGAGCACGTGTCCATCGCCAAGCTGAACAGCACCAGGGAGGCGCTGGAGATCTGCCGCACCGCCCGCACCATCCTCGGCGGCAACGGCATCTCCTACGAGTTCCCCGTCATGCGGCACATGGCCAACCTGGAGTCCGTGCTTACCTACGAGGGCACCCCGGAGATGCACACCCTGGTCATCGGCCAGGCCCTCACGGGCCATAGCGCCTTCCGCGGCTAGGCCCGGGGCCGGCTGACCGGGCACGGCATTGCGACTGCCGCAACCGGCGGCAGGCCCTAAGATCGGGCGCGTGGGATGGGTTTCCAGGTCGGGCCGGCGCCGGGGGCGTGGCAGGCGGGCGGCGCGGGCCGCCGCGGCGGTCTGCTTCGCCGTGCCGCTGGCCGGCTGCGGGCTCTTCTCTTCCGGTGTCACCGTGACGGCGCCGAGCGTCATGACGGTGACCAGCGAGGTGTTCCCGCACAACACGATGCCTGACCGGTTCACCTGCGGCGGCACGCACACGATGTCGCCGCCGCTCACCTGGACCGGCGCGCCGACGGGTACCCGGTCGATCGCGATCGTGTTCGACGACGCCAACGCGCCGATCACGCCGTACGTGTACTGGGTCGCGTTCGATATCGGGCCGGGGACCTCCGCGCTGCTCGAGGGGCAGCTGCCGCCTGGCGCGCGCCAGGCGCGCGGCACGGCCGGCTATGACCGCTACGACTCGCCCTGCCCGGGGCCAGGCGGGCACACCTACCGGTTCACCGTGTACGCGCTCAACACCACGCTGAACCTGCCGGACGGGACGTCCCTGCTGTCGGCGTGGCAGGCGATCGCCGCGGCGACCATCGGCCGGGGTGGTATCCGGGTGAACGCGGTACCGTAAGCCGCCGCGGATCCGGGGGGATTTCGTCCCCAAGTGTCCCAACTTGGGAGCTTCCCTGGTGAACTTTCACGATTCGCCGGACAGGTTGGCATACGGTTGGTAACAATCTTACGAACAAGTGACCTGTTTCTCCGGGTGCTCGCGACTACGGGAGAGGCTCGCGTACATGGCCGCGCGTGCCTCGCAAGCGCCAACGCCAGGCCGTGTTGTGCCGGGTGGTGTTGCATGTCGTTCTTGAGTCGTAAGCCTGGGCGTCCAGGCAGTCGCGGAAGCGACGACGTGTACGACGACTACGACAGTTACGCATCCGACGGCTACCAGAGCGAAGAGGACGGCTGGTCGCCGGGCGAGTACTTCTCCCCGGAGGGCATCAAGGGCCGCTGGGCGGGCGAGCAGCCTGATGGCCGCGCGGGCGGCCGGGGGCGGCCGGGTTCGAATGCCGCGGCGGATCGCGATCCCTTCGATACCGCCTTCGAAAGCCCCGGTCGCGGCAGGAGCGACCCTCGGGGCGGGTACGGAGCGGACGATTACGCGTCCGGTCCCTACGACCTGCCGGAAGGCACTGACTCCCCCGAACGCGGCCGCCGTCGGCGCCGGGACCGGGAAGACCGCGGTGAGCGCACCGGTATCCTGCCTCGGCTGCGCCGGGACCGCGGCGAGGACATCTGGCCGGACGACGGCATCTCCGATGAGGACTACTGGGCATCGGTCGCCTCCGACCGGCCGCTCAACGGGGCCGACCGGCCGCTCAACGGAGCCGACCGGCCCCTCGACGACGAGCGCGGCCCGGCCGGCGGCACCCCTCGGCGTACGGCGCCCTCCCGGCCCGGCGACCAGCGGGGTGACCTGCGCGGCGGCGACCAGTGGGGTGACCAGCGCGGGGGTGACCAGCGCGGCGGTGACCAGCGCGGCGGTGACCAGCGCGGCGTGACCGGGCGGCTCGGACCG
>Ga0265324_10000822_pt1 | contig 20180 bp, 7 predicted proteins | sample 41419metaG_FD_198634 | JGI IMG/M metagenome (GOLD analysis project Ga0265324, IMG submission 198634) | Rhizosphere microbial communities from Carex aquatilis grown in University of Washington, Seatle, WA, United States - 4-14-19 metaG | ecosystem: Host-associated > Plants > Roots > Rhizosphere >...
GCGAAGACACCGAGATGGCCGAAATCGTCCGGCGTGAACTCGCCCGGATTGACGGCCTCGCCACCCAGATGCTGCGACTTTCCGCACCGCGCTCCCTGAGCCACGCCAGCATGCGCGTGCATCCCGTGCTCGACCATTGCCTGCGGCTGCTGGAACACCAGATGAACAGCCGCATGATCGTCCTCAAGCGCGATTACGGTGCCGTGCCCGACACCGTGCGCGGAGACGAATCCCAGTTGCAACAGGCCTTCATGAACCTGGTCCTCAACGGCGTGGAAGCCATCGGCAACGGGGGCGAACTCACCGTGCGCACGGAAATCATCCCGGCGGCGGCGGGTGGACGGCGGTTAAAAATTTCCTTCCAGGACACCGGCCCCGGCATTGCGCCGGAAAATGTCGCGCGCCTGTTTGAACCGTTCTTCACCACCAAGAAAAACGGCACCGGACTGGGGCTGGCCATCACGCGGCGCGTGGCCGAGGATCATCAGGGAAACATCGAAGCTGTCAACGCGCCCGGACGCGGCGCGGTCTTCATCCTTTCGCTGCCGGCGGAGTAGGACGGGGCAAGTTGGCCGGCCGCAAAAAATATTGCCTCCGTTGATGGTTGGGCGTTTTCAATATTTCGTGATTCAAGTGGACAGGTGCCAGGCATGTGTCTCACTGTCGTAATTCCAAGTGTCAATGAGTCCTCCAGGCTGCCCAAACATAAATGAGTAACTCGGGCCGCTGGAGTGGTATCCGTAACGACGCAAGAGGCGCGGCACTGATGGTTTATTAGCAGGAAGCTGATCAAGACTCGCGGGATAAACACCATGCTCTTTTCGGTATGCTTCAAGGAGTGGCGCAACTCGCGATGGATATGCTTTGGCGTCAGAAACTGCCAACTCCTGCACAAAAGCGTTGGTTGGAATAACAAGAAAAACCAAGCAGGCAAAGCCACCAACTATCGAGAAGATGCGGAGGGCAAGACGGCGCGAACGTCCGGTGCGGATAGCAGCCACGAGCAAGATGGTCGCAATAAACGCCGCTGGGACACCAATCCAGACTAGCGGCACAACCGTCATTAAAAACAAGAAAAATGGATCAAAGAACCACACTGCCGACATGAATAGAGTGACAATCACAGCGGCGAGAACCAATCGTTTCTTCATAGCGTCCTCAGAGTCTGTCTGAAAATGTGGCGGCATCTTGCCGCCCGGAAAAACCGTCCACCGGTCGAAACGCTCGCATTTCACCATAATTTTCCCGGTGGCGACGCCGTTCCGCCGGGCTGGAAGCCCCGGCTCTACGTCAGCCAAGATGGCCGACGCCACCATTTTCAGACAGGTCCTCAAGAAAATGCCAGTCGTAAAAAGCTAAACCATCGCCGACCGGCGGAACCGCCAAAGTTTATTCGCCGACGAGACGCGCGCGGTTCACCACGTCTTCGCCCACACCGGCAACGGGCGCGGCTTTCAGCGAGAGCATGATCGCAATCGTGTAGTCGGGCTGGCTGCCCAGGTCGTTCGAAATGCGGAAGGTCAGCGACGCCGTCCAGCTCCGCAGGTCGCGGTAGAGCGTGTAGAACTGTTCCTGCAAACGGCCGGTGACGATGTTGTAATTATGCGTCATGCGCCCGCCCCAGTTGTCGTCAAACCGCAGGAACGCGGTGCTGGTGATGAAATTGTTCTGGGTCCAGGTGGCATCGCCCCACGTTCCGCCGCGCAGATACCAATAGCCCAAACCCCAGCTCCAGCGGTCGCTCGGCGCGAGCGTGATCTGGTCGAAGCTCATGTTCAAATGGCCGGTCTCGAAGTCGTAGCGGTTCTGCGTTTCCAAAATGACCCACGAGCGCGGCTTGAAGGCGACGGCGGCGTAAAGATCGTTCAACCGGTTCTGCGGCGTGGTGGAATAGCCGGTGATGCCGCGGGGGTTGAGCCGCCAGTCGAGCATGAGGCTGCTGGTCAGCAGGTCGTCAAGCTGGCCGTCGCGCTTGGTCTGGAGCAGATTGCGCAGGCCGAAACGGATGACGTTCTGCGAGGTGACGGAATCAATGTTGTTGTAGTCGGACAGCGCGAGCGGCAGGAGCATGAGGCTCGGCTGGTCGGCGTCGAACTGCGGCAACTGGCTGGGATTCGCGCCGGGGTTCGGCACATAAATGTAATCCGCCGAAGGCTCGAGGATATGGCGCAGGCCGTCCACATCGAGCGTCGAATTGGTCGCCGAAGCCCAGAGGCGCGAGGCCTTGAAGGAGACGTTGACACCGGTGTTGAGCTCGCCCCGGTAGCGGTCGTTTTCGGGGGCGCCGTAGGCGGCGTTCATCTGGCTGTAATACGTCAGCCGTCCGCCGGCGTGAGGCGTGACGTTGAGCCAGTTGAAGAATGTCCACGGCAGCGAAACCTGATGGTAGGTGTCCGCCCGCGCGGCGGAGTTGGTGTAAAAGCCGTTGAACTGGGAATACACGCCGTTGGTGTAGAACGACGACATTTCGGCGGTGGAAAGAAACTGACGATAGTAGCCAAAGGAACTCTGGCTGTCGTAATACACCGGCGTGTCGAGCACCTGCTGGCGATAGCCGGTGAGGCGCACATCGGGCAAGCGCTCGACCTGATCGAAGAAGCTGTTGATGCGCGGCGTGGTCAGGGCGTCGAGGCTCCAGTTGTCCCAATACTTGTTCGCCTCGACGAAGGAATAGGGCTGCGGATTGTAGGCGTAATCGGTTTCAAAAAAGTCGAGCAACAGGAGCGGGTCGGACTGGTAATTGACGAGCGCCTTGACGTTGAAATTCGTCGCGGGCGTGTCGAGCCAGACGAACTGGAAGCGCTGGCGATCTTTATTAATATGGCCGAACTGCGGAAAAATGTTTGTGCTCAAGCCGACCTTCTCGTCGTTCTGGTAATAATATTTGAAACCCATCAGGCCGAGCTGGTCGAGGTGGACATTCGCGTCCGCACCCGCGCCGACGCCGCGCCGGGAGCGGTAGTCGAGGTGGACTTTCCCGTCGGCGGCGTCACCGAGATACCAGGTGTAGGTGTTCAGCAGGAAGGCGCCGAACCGTCCGCGATAGCCGGGCGACGTGGTGAAATTATTCGCGTGCCGTCCCAGGTTGCGGTGGTAATAGGGAAAATAAAAGATCGGCACGTCGCCCGCGTAGAGGATGGCGTTCCACATCTCGATGTATTGGCCGGGGACGATCTTCACGCGGCTCGCGCGGACGCGGAACGCGGGATCGGCGATGTCGTCGGTGGTGACGTAGGCTTCATTGGCGACATAGACACCGTTGCTGCGATTGCCGGCGATGTCGCGGCCCTGCGCGAACACCGGCCACTTGCCGGTGCGAAACGATTCGCTCGACATCTGTTGCGTCTTGAAATTGTAACGGATGTGGTCGCCGACCCAGAGCTGGTCGCCCGACTCGATGCGCACATGGCCGTCGGCCTCCACCTGCCCGGACTGCGTGTCCAGCGACGCACTGTCGGCGGTGAGCGTGCGATTGCCGTATCTGACGAAGATACCGTTGGTGCCATAGGCGCGACCGGCGGCGGGGTCGTAATCCAGCTTGCCCTCGACGGTGCCGGGGATGATCTGGCTCAAGGCCTGCACCTCCCAAGTGGGCGGCTCCGTCGCAGCGGTGGCGGCAAACGCGGTGAACGCAGCGAGCAAAAACAGCGCGAGGGAGAAGTTTAGTTTCATCAGGCGCGGCCAATTAAACCGCAACGCCCCTGCCCTGCCAAGCGGGATTTGCAGGACAAGCCGGCGAATCTTCAACCACGGATGGACACGGATGAACACAGATTATTTTCCGGCACGGATTTCGGGGGCAATTTCATCCGGGTTTATCCGTGCCCCTCGGTGGTTAGTTATTTCTCCGGCAGGAACGCGAAGGCCACCGCCGCCAGCACGCACGCCAGCGCGGCGAGATGATTCCACCGGATTTTCTCGCCGAGGTAAAAAATGGCGAAGACGCAGAACACCGCGAGCGTGATGATCTCCTGCAAAATTTTCAACTGCATCGGCGAATACACCGAGCTGCCCCAGCGGTTCGCCGGCACCATCAGCAAGTATTCAAAAAACGCAATGCCCCAGCTCGCGAGGATGACGGCGAGCAGCGGCTTGCTTTTGAATTTCAAATGTCCATACCACGCGAAGGTCATGAACACGTTTGAGCAGGTCAGCAACACGACCGGCAGCCAGCGGGAGGAGGTAAAATCCATGAACAAAAAATGACTCCGGCCAGAGGCGGAGTCAAACGGGAAGATGCGGCGCGAACGGCGGTGAATAATTTGTGGATAAGTTTTAAGCGATAAAATTCAGGCTGGAGCGTAAGATACCGATGCTAGAGGAATATGAATTACGCGAATTCAGGGTTTTCCGAGCCGGCAAGGGTCATCCTAGTCACGCTGGATGGCGTGCCGGTGAAAGTTCCCGCCGGACGCTGCTCGCTGAACTCCATTCGCAGCCTGCTGGAAACCCTCACCCTGGAAAAACAGCGCACGTTATCCTCCCTGTCCGTGGACGGCCAGCCCGCCGACCTCGGGCTGGCACAAACCGGCACCGTCAATTTTTTCCGCGTGGAGGCGGAGAGCATTCCGCTGGCGGAACTGCCGCTGCTGCTGCTGACCACCGCGCAACAGCAGGTTGACCGCATCCGCGAAGCGGTTGAAAACACGATCACCCTCGTCCTGATCAACAACCCCGCGACCGCCCGCGAACTCTGGTGGAGCATCGCCCGGCAGCTCAAGGATCCCATCCTCACGCTGAGCCTCATGCCGGAGCCGGTCTGCCGGCAGTGCGGCTCCGTTTCGTTTGAACGCCTCCGCAAATGGCAGCTTCAACAGATCGCCACCATCGTCCGGGAAGTGGATGCCATCTGCGAAACCGGCGACAGCATCACGATTTCCGACGCGCTCGAACGCCGCGTGCTGCCATGGTCTCAAAAGCTGAACGACCTCGTCCAGCTTTGGCATCAGGCCGTTTCCGCCGGCTACCAGCTCGGCATCAACTACCACGCGGCCTGACGCGAGACGCCCGCCCCTGCTTCCGATAACTCACCGGCTTGGCTTCGGGCTGCCCGCCGTCAAGCATGCGTTTGAGTTCCTTGATCTGGTCGCGGAGCAGCGCGGCTTTTTCAAAGTGCAAATCTTCGGCGGCTTTCAACATCTCGCCCTCGAGTTCGCGGATGGTTTCGGTCACATCCAGATCCGTCGTGGTCTCGCGCAACAGGCCGGTGGCCGCCGCGTGCTGGTCTTCCTGCACGGCCAGACTTTCCTCGACGGCGCGGATGACGCTGCGCGGCGTGATGTTGTGTGCTTGGTTGTAAGCAATCTGGCGTTCGCGCCGCTTCTCGGTGACGGCGAGAAATTTTTGGATGCTCTGCGTCATCACGTCGGCATACAAAATGACTTCGCCGTTCAAATGCCGGGCGGCGCGGCCGGCGGTCTGGATCAAACTGGTTTCACTGCGAAGAAAACCCTCCTTGTCCGCGTCGAGAATCGCCACGAGCGAAACCTCCGGCAGATCCAAGCCTTCGCGCAACAGATTGATGCCGACCAACACATCGAATTCGCCCTTGCGGAGCGAACGCAGAATTTCCACACGCTCAATCGCGTCAATGTCGCTGTGCAGGTATTGCACGCGGATACCGATATCGCGCAGGTAATCCGTGAGTTCCTCCGCCGTGCGCTTGGTCAGCGTCGTGACCAGCGTGCGCTCCTTTTTGTCCGCGCGGCGGCGGACTTCCTCCATCAAATCGTCAATCTGTCCCTTGAGCGGTTTGAGGGTGACTTTGGGATCAATCAATCCCGTCGGGCGCACGACGAGTTCCACCACACCCGGAACGCCGGGCACCGTCCCGGCAAGTGGATTGGCATTGCCCGGTTCTGGCCGAGACGGTGCTCGGCGTTCCGTCGCGCTTGACCGCGACCAGCCAATCTCCCTCGGCGCGGGCGTGGCGCTGACATAAATCGTCTGGTTTTGCATCGCCTGAAATTCCAGGAAGTTCACGGGCCGGTTGTCCAGCGCGCTCGGCAGCCGGAAGCCGTGATCCACCAAAACCGTCTTACGCGAGCGGTCGCCTTCATACATCCCGCCGATCTGCGGCACGGTGACGTGCGACTCGTCAATCACGAGCAGGTAATCGTCCGGGAAAAAATCAAACAGCGTCGTCGGGCGCGAGCCGGGCGGGCGGTTGGCAATGTGGCGCGAATAATTTTCGATGCCGGAGCAGAAACCCATTTCCTCCATCATTTCCAGGTCAAACTCGGTGCGCATCTTGATGCGCTGGGCTTCGAGCAATTTGCCGTCGCGCTCGAATTCCGCGATGCGGATGCCGAGTTCCTCGCGAATGGCCAGCAGCGCGCGTTTCATCTTGTCGCCGGTGGTCACAAATTGTTTCGCCGGGAAAATCATATTGCCCTGAAGCGCTTCGATCTTTTTGCCAGTCAACGGCTCGAAGCGCGTCAGCTTCTCAATGGTGTCGCCGAAAAATTCCACGCGCAGACCGTCCTCACGCCCGGCGGGCCAGACTTCCACGGTGTCGCCGCGCACGCGGAAATTGCCGCGCTCGAAGGCGATGTCGTTGCGCGAATATTGCAAGTCCACCATGCGCGACAAAAGCAGTTCGCGCGAAAGCTCCAGGCCAACGCGCACGGGAATCACCATCGCCGCGTAATCGTCCTTGCTGCCGATGCCATAGATGCACGACACGCTGGCAACGACAATGACATCGCGACGCGTGAAGAGCGAGGCCATGGTCGAGAGCCGCATCCGCTCGATGTCGTCGTTCACGCTGGAATCCTTCTCGATGAACGTGTCGGTGCGCGGGATGTAGGCTTCTGGCTGGTAAAAATCGAAATAGCTGACGAAGTATTCAACGGCGTTGTTGGGGAAAAAACTTTTGAACTCGGCGTAAAGCTGCGCCGCGAGCGTCTTGTTGTGCGAGATGACGAGCGTGGGTTTGTCCACGTTCTTGATGACATTCGCGACGGTGAAGGTTTTCCCCGAACCGGTGACGCCCAGCAGCGTCTGGTGCTTCGCGCCAGACAAGATGCCGGCGGTCAGCTTTTCGATGGCCTGCGGCTGGTCACCGGCGGGCGCGTAATCGGAAACGAGTTCAAACACGCGTTGAAAATAGGGCGATAATGCCCTCCCGTCAACGAGTGGCAAAACTGTTTAGGGTTGCAACGGCGTGGCCAGGCGAAAGAAACGGTTCGTGACAGAGTTCATTCCGTTGGTCAGCCACACGGCGCGATTGCTTGGCGCCGAGGGGATGTCCTGCCACTTCTGCCACGCACCCACGCCCAATCCCGGCAGGAACTGCACGGTGTAACTGTGGTTGGACATGGCGGTGAAGCTAAACACCAGATTTGTCCCGGTGGATGTCAGCGGATCGAGCTTCAACACACTTGCGGCGTTGGTTGGACTGGTGCCGGCGAGATATTCCTGCGAGTTGCTCAGGCCGTCATGGTCGGGATCCGCATTGGCGTCGTTGCTGTTGGGATTGGTGCCGTTGGCGATCTCCCAGTCGTCGGGCAGACCGTCGCCATCGGTATCGAGCAGGATCACGGACAACGTAACCACACTGCTGGTCACCACGCCGGCCAGATTGGAAACGACAATATAATAACCGCCAGCGTTTGCAGGCTGTGCATTGGTAATCGTCAGTGAGGATTGCAGTGCGCCGGAAAGGTTGTTCGAGCTAAAGAACCATTGATACGCCGGCACGGGCAAACCGGTGGCGGTGACCGTCAAGGTGGCATTGCTGCTCTGCGTCACCGCCAGATTTTGTGGCTGGCTTGTAATGACGGGCGCTTGCGGACAAGTGTCATACGCGCTGAAATCGCTCTCCACCATGCCCGGCGGCGTTGCTTGTCCTGCTGACAACCCCACCAGACCATCCGTCGTTTTTAGCGCGAGATATGTCAGACGGATTCGGCCATCGAAGAACAGTTCAAATTGAAAGCTGTTCGTGTTGCTCGCGGTGCCATATTCGGGCACCGCAGAAAAGGTGACGGCCACCCGGTTGGTCATCCGCCTCCAGGAAATCGTCCCGCCCAGCGACGGGTTCATATCTCGGAACAGGCCGGAAATGCGCGAGAGACTGAAATGGGTATCCAACGATGGACTATACGAAGTATCGCTCGCGCCCAATGTCAGATAGCCGTTGCTGCCAATGAAGAAGACATTCGTGCGCCGATTGTAAAGCGCCACCTTGTCCGCTACAGCCAAGGTCACTTGGACGAAGGAATCATCCGTCAACGTGACGGTCGTACCGCCTGTGGGATCGGTGGGGAAACTGGTCGCCGGCTGCTGGCAAACCGAATAAAAATTCGTGCTCCCATCCGGCGTGAAAGTGAAGCTGCGGAAAGCCAGATCATTGGTGGACGTATCGAACAGCTCGGTAAAATAATCCACCGATGACAGGTCATCATTAAGAATCCAGCCGGTGGCGGTGACGGTGCCCAGCAAACAATTGGTCGGATTCGTCAGCGCGAACGAAAAGTTTTCGTCATACTCCAGGCTGCTGTCTCCGGTCACGCGAACCACGAGTGTTTTGTTGGTTTCACCCGGCAGGAAGCTCACGACCCCGTTGGTGGCAAAGTAGTCGCTACCGGCGATCGCCGTGCCGTTGGTCGTGGCAAAACGGGCGGTGACCGGCAGGATCGCGGCGGGCGTGAGCGTGACTGTGAACAACATATCCGAAGTGCCGCTGTTGCCTTCATCGACGTAGCCATAATTCGGCGAGAACGACAGCACCGAGGGCACCAGCACCGTGAATTTGACCGGATCCGAAATGGCGATGCCGCCAAGGTTGTCGGTGGCAACCGCGTGAATTTCATGATCGCCCGACGGCGGATTGGTCCAGATGAAATTGAACGGCGCATTGGTTTGCAAAGCGATGGTCGTATCGCCTTCGAGAAACCGGACGGAGGCTATCGAGCCATCCGCATCGGAAACCGCCACAGAAATGTTCAGGTTCACGCCGTAGGCAAACAACGAGCCATTGGTGGGCGAGGTGATTGAGATGGTCGGGGCCACGTTCAGCAGATTCGTGCGGCCCGCCGTAACGCCGGCGGCAAACCAGTTCGTGGGATCATTGCCAAAACCGGCATTCGAGACGCGCTGAAGCGAATTGCCCACGCCATCCGCGCCCGCTGGCCACGGGGCGGCGTCTGCATAGGCCACCTTGTCAATCATGATGTAAGGCACGGTGATATTCGAGGCGGTGACATCCGGCTTGTCCGGCTGCTTCAATTCGATCGTCTCTCCGGAGTTGTCCAACTTGCCGCTCCACGGGCCACACACCGGCAGGTTGTTGGACACGCCATATTTGGCCCGAAAGGCAGCCAGTTGTACCGTGTTGGTGGGATCAAAACCCACCACCAGCAAGCGGGCCCCGGCGGCGAGCGTCTGGTTCGTCGGGAAATCGAAATCCACCGCGTTGCGCAGGTGCCAGGTGTTGGTGGCCGCCGCCGCGCCGTAGCCCGGCTCACTGGTGAAATTGCAGAATAGCGGCACGTTGGTCGCGCTCGTGTTTTGCAGTTCGATGAACTCGTCGAGGTCGTTGTCCACGCCGTTGGTCAGGTCCGCTGGATGATACATGATTTCCGAAATGACGATTGGCCCGACGCGCGGATAGGCATTGGCCGCACCCAGCGTGACCGCGCTTTGCAGGGTGAAGAAGACGTTGGCCTGGCTGTTCGTGTAGCGACCAAAACTCACGCCGTTGGGCGCGGCTGGGAAATCATAACCCTGAACATAACCCGTCAGATTCGTGGTGGCATCGCCGGAAAATAGATAGACCGATTCGCCATATTCACTGAATCGGAAGGCGTTCGTGCCGGTGTTGAACTGGTTTTCGTTGAACACCAGATAGCCGCCCGGCACAATCGTGGTGCCGGTGGGTATGCGGTATTTCTTGGGCGTGTAAAAGTCATCCGTCAGGAACCAGCCACCAATGTCCACGGTGTTGGTTGCGGGATTAAAGAGCTCCACGGAATCCAACTCTGGCAGGTCGGTATGGGTGAGAGCCTCATTGACCAACACGGAACTAAAGGTCGGAGGTGCCGGATCATTCACGCCGGGTGAGCCATTGAGCTGGCCGCTGGCGCGCCAGCTTGCCCGGTCGCCCCAAGTGTCCCACGACACATTTTGATCCACGATCACCAAGGAAAAACCCAGTCCATCCGTGATCGGATACCAACTGTTGTTGTAGGCGAATTCCAAAATCTTTTCGCCGCCGGCATCTTCCAACCGCAAGGTTTCGCCGGCATTATCGAGCGCGCCGCTGGACTGGCCGGCGACATTGAGGCCGGCACCATAGCGGGCGGCGAAGGCCGCTGAATTCCGCACCACCAGCACGGTCTGCTGCGGACCCAGGCTGGTAACGGCGCTGCCGGTGAAGTTGAAATCAATGCCGTTGGTGAAACGCACGCCAGCCAGATTCAACGTGACGTTGGTCGAAATGTTCTTCAGCTCGATGTATTCAAACTGCTGCGCGTCATTGGTAATGGCCGGCAGTGGCGATGGGTTATACATGATTTCGGTGATGCGCAGGTAGCGTTGTGCCGCCGAAGGATTGCCAGCAAATCCGTTGCTCGACACCAACTGGCCGGCGTCGTTGGTGAGCGTGAGGGTTTCGCCCCAGGCATTCAAATGGCCGTTGTAAGGGCCGACCACGAACAAGCCCTGATGGCCGTGCGGGCTGGCGACCCGCGCGCGGAACGCCTTCGCATTGGGCGAAACGTAAAGCACACTGTTCGCCGGCATCACGGTGCCGCCCTTGAACTTGAAGTCAATGCCGCCCGCCAGCTTCCAGCCTGAGAGGTCTACCGCATAACTGTTGGTGTTGCTCAACTGCACATACTCCTCGTCTTGATTGCCGGAAACCGGGTTGTAGTCGAACCCGCTGATGGTCACCATCGGCGCGGTTTGCGCGGTGGGGATGCCGGCGTTCAGGTAATACGCCACCCCCACGGGAACGGAAGTGTTCACCACGCAATGCGTGTAGAGAAAGTGGTTGCGTCGGGGATTGATAAACTGCGTGATCATGGCCGAGATTCCGTTCGTCAGCCACAGGTTGCTTCCCCAGCCATACATGCCGGAGTTTGGCGGCCAGCCCCATTTGACCCGGTCCAGTTGCGCCTCGGCGGCGAACTGGTTCGTCAGCGTCATGATGTGCTGAAGAATAATGTCCTGATTGGTCGGGGTGCCGACCGGTTGCACGAATTTGTCCATCATAGTGCGCATCCGCCGCAACAGCATCTGGCGCGTTTCGGGCACGGCAATAATGATGTCGTAGAGCATATTCCAGCTGCTGCCGCCCGACTGCTGAATCTGCGAACCGCCGAAGAGCGGATGACTTTTGTAATAATCATCCGTGGCATTGATATGACCATACTTACTGGGATTGTCGGAATAATAGAGCTGCCCCCAGGAAACATTGAGGTCAAAGGGAATGATGCTCCACTCTTGGTTGCCGTAAGTATCGCGGTAAACCGTCATGTTCGCCCAGGTATCGTCGCCTTCCTGGCAGAAACGCGCCACCGCCATATAGTTGATGATCTCCGGCAAGTTGAGAATATCGAAGGCGTTGGTCTTGCGGACGCCGCTGGTCTGGCTGGTGCTGATGGCCGTGGCCATGGCATCGAAATCAGCGGTACTGGCGAACACCACCCCGTTGGTTTTCGGCAGCAACTTTTCAAATCCACCGGTGCTGAAATGGCTGGTGCTGATGGTTCCGGCCGCCTTGTAGAGCGCGCCGTTCGGATCGTAACCCAGCCGGCTGAGTTGCTCGTCGCCCAGCACGTCGTTGTGAAACGCCAGTTGCCAAAAAGTCCCGTTCAAGCGCGCCTGCACCGGATAATCAAAGGCCGCCGGCACGTCCATCAAATCCTGCAGCCAGTAGGAAAGATGCTGGCGCAGGTAGGACGGATCCGCGAATTCCGCCATCAGCGAGGTTTTGCGAATGCGCCCGCCCGGCCCCGGATGCCGCAGCGGATGTTCCTTGTTGAATTCCAGCCGGTGGGATTTCTTGTTGTAAACGGCGGTGGTGTTGCCGCGCACCGAGATCGCGATGTTGTCGTAAAATTCGCCGTCGTAAAAAAACGACCCTCGGGTGCCCGTCTGTGTGTCGACCGCGCTGGTGCTGGCGGCGAACAGGTGGAAGACCGGCAATTTGCTGCTGACATTCGTTTTGACCATCGCACCCAAATACTCCGCACTGCCCGCCGGATCAGCGAACAGCGGCCAGCGGGAAAGGTTGGTTTTTACATCTTGGGCGGAAATATAGTAGCGAATCATCTGCCCCATGGTTGCGATGTTCGCCGGAATCGTCGCGCCATACACGCCGTCACCCGCCAGACCGTCCGCGTGCGCGCCATCGTCATACATGGGCAGGCTGGCTTCGCTGTTATACATGACGCGATAGTGCAAAGTGACATTTGAAATGGTGTTGAGCGTCGGGAAAACGCGGACCGTCACCCGCAGACTCTCGCTGGCCAGCGGTTCATTCGGCAGATGCCCGGCCTCGGTAATGCCCGGCCCCAACTTGGTGCTGCCATTGACATTGACCGTTCCGGGCGTCGGGGTTAAAAAATAAACTCCCGCCAAACTCATCTGCGGAAAAGTAGTGCCGGTCAATTCCGGCGCGATCAGGAAGCTGGGATCGTTGCCAGAGATGTTCAACCCTTGAATGGCCAGGATGTTGGTGCCCTCCCGCAGCAACGTGTCCACATTGCCGATTTGAATGGTGTTCGTGACAGCTCCGGAATTGGTGGCGGTGGCGCTCGCGTTCCAAGTCAGGCTGTCCAGCGCGGCGTTGTTGTCGGCCACCAACACGCCGTTGATCCACGCCACATAGCCGTCGTTGCACTTTAGGCGCAGTGTCAGCAGGGAAAAATTCGTCGGACCGGATACCACAAATGGAATCCGCACGAATGCCGATGCGTTGCTATTCAGCATGGTGGACTGGAGATTCAACCCCACATCCGCCAGACCCACTCCGCCGCTGCCATCGGAAAAACCAGCGCCCAGAACGCCACTCTGCCAAGTGGCGACCGCGAACGGCTCATTTGTCGCGTCGCCCGTCCAAGTGTAGTCCAAGGCGCTGCCGCCGTTTTCCATGGATGGCACCAGCACTTGCGCCGGAGCGCCTTTGGCAATCAGCGTGACATTGCTTGAAACCGATGGGAAACCGTAGGACACATCTGCGACCTGCGGCGGATAGTTGGTGGCGAACTGTGTTGCGATGGCCCCGGACGGATCCACCAGCGCCAGATAACCCCCCGAAGCATTCAGCTTGAAATTCGTATGCAGCGGCATCCCCGGCGTGTGACGGTCTTTGTTGGAAGCAAACACCACCAAGTAACCACCGGGCGGCAGATTGGTGGCCGGAAAACGCCATTTGGCCAGCTTCGACGAATTATCCGTTAGCGACCAATCCAGCAGGCTGACATTCGTGGACGCCGTGTTTTGGATTTCGATCCAGTCCTCGTAGGAACCGTTTTCATCCGCCAGCGTGTGCGAGTTGGAGGCCATAAACTCGCTGATAATGGGGCCGCCTTGCGCCCGGACGGAGATAATGGTAAAGAGGCTGAGGCAGCCGACGATAAAACGCTTCATGATGATTGCAAGCTACGGGCGGGCATTGTTCCAGCGGGGTTCATGATTAAAAAATATCATAGCCACTTAATTCTCCAACAGATATTTACAGCAACCCTCATTGCCGCAGATGGTAAACCCGGGTGTCCGCCGCGATGAATCCGGAAGGCCGGCATGCTGCCGGCTTTGAATGATCGAACCACAATGACGGTCCTTTTCGATTGGCCACCGCAGGCAATCGCACGGTTTTAGCCGGCAGAATGCCGGCGCTCCGCAAAGCAGCTCACCGCCGCAAGCGGAAGAACCGCTGCCCAGTGTCCGGCTGGACGAGATGCGCATTGCCACTGGTGCTTACGGGCGTCCAGCCGCCGGGCAGCGCTGTGGTTTCCTCCAACGTGAACGCCGGGTCGTCCCAATACAGCGCGTGGCCGTTGCTCAACACCACATGTTTGAGCAGCACGGGCGTGGCCGGATTGCCGGCGAGCTTGAGGTCAAAAAATAAATCGCTCGATGTTGCGCTCGACTGGTGCACTTCGGCGGCGATCACATTGACGCCATTCACCAACTGCGTCAGCGGCAGCGTGGCGCTCTGGATTACGGTTCCGTTGTCGGCGCAGTTGGTGGCGAACGAGGAATAAGTCACCGGCACGCCGTTCGTAATGTTGTTGCGATAAATCTCGGTGCCGTTCAGATAAACCACCACGCCGTCATCGCGGTAGATTTCGAGAAACAAACTCGCGAAGTCCGCAACTGAATTCACCGTAAACGACTTTCGGAAATAGCTGGTCCGGTATTTATTGTTCGCATCGGCACCGTAGCCGATGATCGTGCCGAAACCCGTGTTGCCCGTGTTAAAGCCCAGCTTGCCCGGCCCGCTGGGCCAGGAAGCGTCGGCAAAACCCGGCGTGATCCACGCGATGCCCAGATCTACGCCGGTGGCATTGTAGCGCCAGGTCGAGTTGAACGGAACGAACGTGGTGGCGCTCCCGGCCGATGGCGGCGTGGTGGTGAAGGTTTGCGCCATGCCCGTGAGGTCGGCATTGACTGGATTTGAGAGGCGCAGGCTCAACAGTTCGTAGTTTTGCGGATTGGCAATAGGCAGCGCGAGTTTCTTGACGGTTTCGCCCGGCTGGAATGTGAGCGTGCCGGATGCCGCGGCACCGCCCGCGCTTTCCACGGTATAATTCACCGTCACGACATTCGTGCTGAACCAGCTCAAGCGAACCGGCACGCCGTTGGTCAATTCCACTGCCGTCAGCCGGTTGGTGCGCAGCGCCAGGCCGATGCCCACGGCACTGCCCGCGTTGCCGCTGATGAACTCCGCCAGCCGGGCCGCGTCGGTGGCGGGGTTCCACACGTCATTCGCGGGCCAATACACATCGGCGGCGCTCAGAACATTCGAGCTGATGGTCATCTGGTTGGTGTGGTAAGTCCAGTCGGCCCAGTTCATGCCCCAGACGTTTCGGTAGTTGTGGAGGAGCAGGGAATTGGTGACGCGCAAGGTGCCGGTATAGGTCCAATTGTAATTGTCGCCCCAGCGCGCGCCGATGAGGTTGGCCGTGGAGAGGCAGTGAAACATCGTGCCGTTCGGACCATCGTAACCGGCCTCCAAACCCTGCCCGCAATTGATGAAAACCGAGTTGTAGTGGCTCACATTTTTGCCCGTGCCGGAAAGCGAATTGCCCTCGTGAAAAGTGGATTCAAACCAGCAGTTGGTGAACGTCAGCGTGCCCGCGCCGGCCCCGCCGGAATCCACGCCGTCATCCTTGGTGACCGCAAACAGCGAGTTGGTGAACCCATGCGTGCCATCCACGAAATAGAGCGCGTCGTTGTCGCCATCTACAAAGTTTACGGAATTGTCCGGGCATTCGATAAACGCGCTGTCATTCACACGCCAAGAGGAACCGGTGAACTCGCCGCCGCTGGTCACGCGCTGCATGAGAAAATGATCGAACGTGAAGGTGCCGCCCGCCACCGCGTGCCCCATCTGGCCCGCCAGCCAGACGGCCGCCGAATCGGAGAGATTGATCACATTATTGCCCGCGCAGAAGAACAACGCCTGCTCCGTGCGATGGCTGCCGGGATTGCCGCCTGTTCCAAACCAGTTGGCCATCGCGCCGCTGCCGGTAAAGATCACGCCCGCGCCGGTAATGCTGCCCGTGCTGGTCCGCATCGTGAATCCGCCCCACGGCTGCGACGGCGAAACGGGTGTAAACACGACGGGCTGCTCGCGCGTGCCGTTGATAATGATGGCGGCATTGTTCGTGATGTCCACGCCGGGGCTGACACGGACAATCGTGCCCGCGCCGATGGTGAGCGTCGCGCCGCTGGAAAGAACCACATGGTTCGTGATGGCGATGCGCGAGTTGGCCAGCCAGTTGATGGTGCCGCTTAACGTGCCGCTCACGCTGGTCCAAACCGTGCCGGTCTCGACGTTAATCGTCTTGCTGGTCGCCAATCCGCCGACGGCAGGCTGATAACTGAACGCGCCCGTCGCATTTGAGGCTGACAAAAAGCCTGAACCGACGCCGCGAACAAGATTGATGGAATTCTGCCCCAGTGCCGTCACGCTGCCATTCACACGCAGGGCATGGCCATTGGTATCTTCTACCCACGCCACGATCGGAATCTGCATTCCCGCCGGAAAATTTTGCGGCGCAATAACGCGCAAAGCTCCGCCGGAAAATTCTCCGTTCGCCGACGGGATGAGCGGATACGGCGTCCACGGCGGGATGCCATCCTCGGTGCTACCGCGTTCCGCAGAGTGAATGATAAATTTCACGAGCCGGTTGGTCACGGCGTGCGTGGTCGTGTTCGTGCGCAGAACGTAAAGCTCGTGATAATCCACGCTGGCCACCGGCACAGAAACCCCAACCGGCACCGGGGTGCCGTCGAGCTTGGCGTCATAGGTGTAACCCGCCTCATTCGTGACCCAGAAACTCACGCTGGTGTAAATCGTGTTGTTGGCGATGCCGCCGATGCCAATTTGGGCGCGGGCAGACACGGTGAAGAAGATCAGGACCAGAAGAATTGTCAGTGCGCGAAGTGTTTTCATGCTGGTGGTTGGATAAATTACGGGATTGCTGGCGTGACCAGACGGTAAAAACGAGCGTCGGCACTGGAATCGTTGTCGTCGGCCACGGCGACGGTTTGCGATGTCGGCTGCGCGCCGACATCGGCCAGTTTCAGCCAACTGCCGGTGCCAAGCGCGTCGCGGTAGAGCACGGAATAGGTCCGGTTCGATGCGGCCAGAAAGCCAATTTGCGTTCCGCTCACCAGCGATACCACGCTGTCAATCTTCAGCCGGCTCGCCGCGCTGTGCGGATTTGTACCGGCGGTGTATTCCTGCAAATTGGTGAAGCCGTCGCCATCTGGATCAAGGTTCGCGTCATTGGCCAGCTTGTTCAATCCGTTCGCCTCTTCCCACGCGTCGGGCAGGCCGTCGCCGTCACTGTCGGCGAGACCGGAGGTTCCGGCGTTGGGCGCGGCGGCGATCCAGTTCACCGGATCATTGCCGTAGCTGGTAACGCTGATGCGCTGGAGCGAAGGGCCGAAGCCGTCCGCGTTCGTGGGCCAGGGCGAGGCATCGGAGTAAACCACCTTGTCCATCATGACGTAGGGCACAAGACCGATTTCGAGACCACTGGTCTGCGGGTGGTCGGGCGCGACGAGTTCCACGCTTTCGCCGCCGTTGTCGAGTTTGCCGCTCCACGGGCCGACGATGACGCCGTTCGTCCCGTATTTCGCGCGGAACGAGGCAAGCGCGGCGGCGTTTGTCGCCGGATCAAAGCTGACCACAACCAGAAAACCACCTGCTGGAATGCTGTGGCTGGTGCTGAATACGAAGTCCACGGCGTCGCGGAGTTTCCAGCCGTTGGTGGGGTGCAACGTGTCGTAGAGCGGCACGGTGCCGCCGGAAATATTTTGCAGCTCGATGAATTCATCCTGCGTGTTGTCGTTCGTGCCGATGGGCGCGGGGTGATACTGGATCTCGCTGATCACCACGGGGCCAACGCGCGGATAGGTGTTCGCCGCGCCCGCGCCCGTGCGGAACGTGGTGATTTGATTCGTCGGGCTTTGCGCGGTGACGCTCGTGCCGAAACTCAACGCACTCATCACCGGGAAATCCACGCCCACGCTCGTAGCGAAGCGGCCGAACGAAGACCCGTTGAACGACGGTCCGAACTTCGCGTAATCGCGATAGCCGGTTGCCGCACCGAGCGCGTCCGCAGCGGTGAGCCATGCGTCGTCGCCCAGGAACGAATTGAACGTGAAACCGCTCGCGGTGACGGGCTGCGGGTTGAGCTGGTTTTCGTAGAACACTTGGTAGCCTTTGGCCGGAATGACCGTGCCGTTTGGAATGCGAAACTTGCGGAGATTGAGCAGGTCGTCGCTGATGAACCAGCCGCTCACGTCCACGGGCGACGCGGTGAGGTTGCGCAGTTCGATGGCGTCCTCCAGCGGCGGATCGGTGTGCGAGAGGACTTCGTTGATGACAATGTTCGTCAGGTAAAGCCAGTTCGCCGCGCCCGGCGAAGGCTTGGTGAAGAACACGCGGTTCGTCGCGCCGTCGGGGAAACGGCCTTCCGAGATGTCGTTGGTCTGCGAGCCGAACGTGACGGAATCAATCGCCGGCCCCGTGCCCGCCGGGAACAGGCCGAGCGCCTCGCCGCCGTCGCGGAGCGAGAAGTTGACATGGTTCGCGCCCTGCGCCGTGTCGCTATCCGCCACAAATTTGCACCAGCCGTTTGTGTTTACGCCGAGAAACGACAGCGAAGCAATCTGGTGCATCGCGCGGCTGGCGAGTGTGTCGGTGAGATACAGTCCACCGAGGGCGACGGGCTGCGGTGCCGGGTTGTAAAGCTCGAACCAATCGGAACCGCCGGTGATTTTGGCCGCCCATTCGTTGATGCGCACGCCGATGTTGTTGCCGAGCGCCGCGGCGATGTTCGCCGAACCGGGCGTGGGCAGCGTGAGCGACCAGCCGGCGAGTCCGTCGGGCGTGTGGCCAATGGAAAAATCCGTCGCCTGCGGGCCGAACGAAATGGAGTCCAGTAGCGCATTGCCGGGGGTGAAGAGGCAGACGGAATCGCCGTTCGCGCCCAGACCAAAACCGGTGTTGAGCACGAGGCCGTTGGTGGTTGTGGCCGGCGTGAGCGAATCAAACCGCACGACCAGGAAGCCGCCGGGCGCGACGGTGACGCCGGACGGAAACACCCAGCGACCCGGCGTGCCGGGTTTGTCGCTGAAGCTGTAGCCCGCCAGGTTGAACGGCACGGCGGAGGGATTGTAAAGCTCCACCCAGTCGGTGAGCGTGCCATCGGCATTGGGGAAAGAGGCGTTGTCGGCGAACACTTCGTTCAGCGCGACCGAGGCAAAATTCGTCACCGAGCGGCTGGCATCGAGCGCCATCCCCCAAACGATGTCGGAACTGCCGGAGCCGCTCTGATGGACTTCGACGGCGATGATGTTGGTTCCCTGACGCAGGCTGGCTGCTGGAATGGTGAAATATTCATCCACATCCGCATCCGAGCCTGTGCCGATGGCGGCACTGCCGAAGGTTAGATTCGTGATGGTGCCAACCGGCATCCGGGGACGGGAAAACTCCGCGCCGTTGAGGTAAATCACGGCGCAGTCGTCGAGACGCATTCGAGCATTCAGCGTAAATCCAGTCAGATTGTTCGTTACCACGAGCGTCGTTCGAAAATAATAGGCGTGGCCGGCACTCAAGCCCGCTGGCGGCGCATTCGGTGCGAGCATCGTCGTGTTGATCAGCGGTGTGATGGCGGTATTGTTTTCACCGCCGGCCAGCAATCCCCGCCCGCTCTGCCACGCGCTGTCGTTGTAGTTCGTCGCCGTCCAGTTCACGCCGTCGAGGTTGTTCGACTGGTTGTAGCGCCAGACGTTCGTGTAGGCCATCAAACTGACGGTGAGGTTGGTGACATAGGCCGGCGGCGTGGCCGGATTGCCCGCGCCGGGCGTGGGTGTATTGAAGAATGCAAGTGAGCCTGCTCCGTCCGGGGCGCGGCCCTGCGAAACGCCGGTGGACTGCGGGCCATACACGACGCGGTCAATGAGCGCGAGGTTCACATCCGACAAACCGATGCTGCCGCCCATCGGCGAGAGATGAAAAATCAGGTGCTCCGCCCCGGCGTTGGTGTTGCCGTCGGCTTTGAAGGCAAACCAGCCGCCCGGCGCGACGAAACTCAACGCCGCAATCGGATGCCGCGCGGGTGAACCGTCCGGCGCATCGCTCAAATACAATCCGCCCATCGCCGCCGGCGCAGAGTCGGGATTATATAACTCGACGAAATCATCTGGTGCCGTGGGAGAACCGGATGCGAGCCATTCGTTGATTTTCAATGTGGAGCCGTCGGTGGCGGACTGCGCAATGTTCGCCGCGCCAAACGTCGGTTTGCACAGCGCCCACGAATTGTCCGCGACGCGGCCGATGGAATAGTCCACCAACTGCGGGCCGAAACTGACGTGATCCAGTTGCGCGCCGCCATTTGCCGCCGAAGCAAACAGCGACAATTCTCCGCCGTTGGAGTTAAAACCAAAACCGAGGTTGCGTGCCGCGTTGCTGGAGAAATCGGAATACA
>Ga0265324_10000835_pt1 | contig 20013 bp, 19 predicted proteins | sample 41419metaG_FD_198634 | JGI IMG/M metagenome (GOLD analysis project Ga0265324, IMG submission 198634) | Rhizosphere microbial communities from Carex aquatilis grown in University of Washington, Seatle, WA, United States - 4-14-19 metaG | ecosystem: Host-associated > Plants > Roots > Rhizosphere...
GATCAAAGTTCAAATTTCACGCACTAGTGGCGATTGGAAAGATTATCCCCATGCCATCGTAAGAGTGCGCGGCGTCGCCAAAACACATTTCAATAAAAACAGAGCTCCAGACGATGCGGCTGTTTTTGTTGATTCCACCTTCGACGTCACTATTGTCACCCCTTCACCACAAAACCTCTTCAATCTCCCCACCAAACGTATTCCCGACCTGCTCACCTACGACCCGAATACGGTGACCGTTCCGTTTGTGAAAGTGAACGGGCAGATTGTCTTTGTGAACGGATCCACTTTTTATCTCATGAACGGAACAAATGGGTTGCGTTTCACGATGGCTGGCAAGACGGATCTGGTTCCCGGTGACATAGTAGACGTGGTCGGAATCCAGGAGAATGACCGGTTGTCCCCCAACCTGCAGAACAGTTGGGCAAAAAAACTTCGCCACGCCGCCCTGCCGTTGCCGATACCCGTTCCGCTCAGCAAACTCAACCGGGATACCTACGATTCTACCCTGATCCAGATTGAACCAACCTTATTGGGCGTCAGCACCAATATGAACGAACAGGTTCTCGAACTGCAGGTCAGCCCCACCCATGTCATCCTGGGCCGATTGGATATGCAACGGGGAAGCTTTCCGCGTTTGTTTGCGCAAAGCAAGGTGAGAGTCACCGGCGTGTTCACCAGCAGACTGAAAAAAGAAGATGCTTCGGCGGAGATCCTGATCAATTCACCCGATGACCTGGTAGTATTGCAGACGCCGCCTTGGTGGAATGTCCGCCGCAGCATAACCGCACTGGCGCTCATGGGCATCATCGTCATTTGCGCCATCGCCTGGATCAGCACACTCCGCCGGCGGGTGGAACGCCGCACACGGCAATTGAGCAATGAGATCGTCGAACATCAACGGACCGAATCGGAGTTGAATGAAAAAACGGTCTTGTTGCAAAGCGAGATCGAAGAACGCAAGCGCATGCAGGTGGAGGTCGAAAACATCCATCGGCAACTGGTGGACGCCTCGCGCCAGGCGGGCCAGGCGGAAGTGGCAGTGAACGTTTTGCACAACGTCGGCAATGTGCTCAACAGCGTCAATATTTCCACGACCATCGTCGCGGATCGGATCCGCAAGCTGCGCCCGGGGAATATCGGCAAAGCGGCCGACCTTATTCAGGAACGCAACGGAACATTTTCCAGTACGGATGAAAAAGGCCAACAACTGATCCAGTTTTTGCGGCAGGTGGCTGCCCATTGGGAGTCGGAACAGCAGGGTTTGCTGGCGGAATTGCGCGGCCTGGGACAAAACGTCGAGCACATCAAAGAAATTGTCGTCACCCAACAGGCTTACGCCAAACGCGTCGGCATTTATGAAAAGATTTCCATTGAGGAAATCGTGGAAAATGCGTTGAAGGTCCATTCCGCGGCATTCGTCCGCCATTCGATCAAGGTTCAACGCCACTACGAAGACTGTCCGGAGGCGATTGCCGACAAGCATAAAATCCTTCAGATCCTGGTGAACTTCTTTCAAAACGCCAAATACGCGTGTGACGAGGGTGGGAAGAAGGAAAAGATCGTGTCTATCAGTATCCAACACAGCCAGACAGACAGGTTCTGCATTACCGTGAACGACAACGGTATCGGCATTGCGCCGGAAAATCTGACCCGCATTTTCACCCATGGATTCACGACGCGCAAAGATGGACACGGCTTTGGCCTCCACAGCGCCGCGCTCGCGGCCAAAGAGATGGGCGGAGCCGTGGTCGTCCACAGCGAAGGCATTGGCAAAGGCGCATCGTTCACTCTCGAACTCCCGCTCCAGCCCCCGGCAGAAACTCCGGACGATAAATCCACCAACGCAACCGCGTAAAATCGTGCATCGCATTGGCCAACTCAATGACGGGACTTAACGTTATTTAAGACCAATCGCAATCCTTCCAGCGTCAGGTTCGGTTCCACCCGCGAAATCTCCGGCAATTTAGCCGCAATCAACTTTGCGTAGCCGCCGGTCGCCACGACGGGTAGACGTTTTACCCGCAATTCACGTTTCAAAGCCATGATCAGCTCGCGCACCAGCCCGCGATAACCCTGCACCGCTCCCACCAGCATCGCTGCCTCTGTGCTTTTCCCGATCGCACTTTTAGCTTCACGGATCTTGATCCGGGGCAACAGCGCGGTCTTTTCGTGCAGATAATCCGTCATCGCCGCGAGGCCCGGCGCGATGATGCCCCCCACGTAATTCCCCCGCGCATCCACCACGTCAAAAGTCACGGCGGTGCCGAAGTCCACCACCACCACCGGCGCACCAAACTCGCTTCGCGCCGCCACCGCATTGGCCAGACGGTCAGGCCCGATGGTCTGCGGACGAGGGTAATCAATTCCAACGCCCTGCAACGTTTTTGCAGTCAACTCAAACAGTTTTAACCCCCAAAGCCGGCCCGCAGCCTTCTGGACCAGCGGTGTCGTTTTGGGAACTACGCTGCACACCGCGCCCATCCGAACGATTTTATGGCCGACGAATCGCTTCAATTGGGCTGCCGCTTTGCCCGTTTGCCACGCAGAGGTCGGAATATCGGTGTACTGCACGATTCGCCGGCCGGCCGCCAGCCCCACATGCGTGTTGGTATTGCCTATGTCTAAAAGTAAGGTCATTTTTCCAAAGTCACATCGCCACCGATGATTCGTTCCAACCGTCCGTGTTCAGTCCGCAATAACAGCGCGCCATCGTCATCCAATGATTCAGCGTGACCGCGGATCCGCCGCTCGCCCACTTGAATCGAAACCTGCTGACCGATGGTGGTGCATTGCTTTTCCCATTCGTCCGCGACGGCTTCAAACTTTCCCCCGACGACGCGCGCGTAGTCAGAATCCAGTTCGCGCAATATTTCCACCGCCAGGTCGGCCCGCGAAATCGCCTTTCCGGATTCAATCTTGAGCGACGTTGCAATCTTCCGCAATTCGGGTGGAAATTCAGTCGCATTCTGGTTCACATCCACGCCGATGCCGAGGATGACATGCTTGATATGATCCAACTCCGCGCTCAACTCCGTCAAGATGCCCGCCACCTTTTTTCCGCGGATAAGGATGTCGTTCGGCCATTTGATCTCTGGCGTCAATCCGGTGCCCATTTCAATGGCACGACGCAGGGCTGTCCCGACCGCCACGGTCAGTTGGGTGGCTTCCTGCGGTCGCAGGTCCGGCCGTAACAAGATCGAGAACCAAAGCCCTTTTCGTTCGGGCGACAACCATTTGCGCCCCAATCGTCCCCTGCCCTTCGTCTGCGATTCAGCAAACACCACCACGCCTTCCTTCACACCATCACGCGCGAGTTTTTCCACGACGTCGTTGGTCGATGTCGTCTGTTCAAAAACGCGGATATCGCGGCCAATGATCTTGTTCTTTCCACCCGCGTGAACCCGCGCGAGCAGATCGTCGGCGTGCAACACGTCCGGCGCGTTCAACAGGCGATAACCAAAATGCGGGCTCGCCTCGATATCGTAACCCAGCGTGCGCAGCTCCTCGATGCGCGCCCAGATGGCCGCGCGGCTGATGCTTAACCGGTCGGCCAGTTCAGCACCCGATACACCCGTGTCATTGGCCGCATGTAGGGCGTACAAAATTTGTGCGTCAGTGGTCATTCAAAATCCAACCCGATGTCCACCCCCCGGGCAGAATGCGTGATCGCACCCACGGAAATAAAATCCACGCCGGTCTCAGCGATGACCCGTACACTCGCAAGGTTCACTCCGCCGCTGGCTTCCGTTTTGGCGCGCCCGTTGATTTTCTGTACTGCCAGCCGGAGCTGGATCGGCGTCATATTATCCAGCAGGATAAAATCCGCACCGGCATCGATAGCCTGCGCCACCTGCTCCAAAGTGTCAGCCTCCACTTCGACCTTTAATTTTGGGAACTGTTCCCGTGCCCGGCGTACCGCCGCCGCAACAGGGTTGGGCGACTCGCCTTTTAACGCCGCCAGATGATTGTCCTTGATGAGAATCATGTCATACAGCCCGATACGATGATTCTTACCGCCGCCGCAAGTGACCGCGTATTTTTCAAATCGCCGCCAGCCCGGAGTCGTTTTGCGCGTGTCGATTATCTGCGTGTGCGTGCCACGAATGGCCTCAACAAATTGGGCCGTCAGCGTGGCGACCCCGGACAGGCGTTGCACAAAATTCAGCGCGACCCGCTCGGCCGTCAAAATGGCGCGGGCCGGACCGGAGATTTTCAATAAGGTCTCACCCTCTTTTGCATGTTGGCCGTCGGCCAGGGCCCGTTCGAGATGTATTTCGGGAGAAAGCTCGCGAAATGCAGTTTCTGCAAAGGCGATACCCGCCACCACGAGCGGCTCCCGCGCGCGCATCGCCGCTGTGCTGGCCGCCTGCGCCGGCACCGTGGCAAGCGTGGTCGCGTCGCCGGTGCCGATGTCCTCAGCGAGAGCGGCTTGCACCGCGCGGCGGATTTCGTCATTGGTCAATTCCACGCCCGCAGAATGCGGCCAAAGGGAAATTCGCGGAAGCAAAAAGAATAAGACGCGCATGCAGCGTGCGCATCTTGACATTGTCCTTGTTTGGAGTTCCGCCTTTAGGCGGTTCCGGCAAAACCGGCTGATTTGCCGCGTGAACGCGGAACTACCAACTCTCATCACCGTTTTGTTCAGGACAGTGTCAAGCTGCGCACGCATGAAGCTTCCCCTTAGCAGCGTATCGGCAGACCGCAAAATTCCCCCGACTGCGCCTGCCCTCTGGCGCTGTTCCCATTGGAATTTGGATTTTGAATATTGAAGTTTCATCACGGACCCCCCCATCTTTTTTCTTAAAATATCTTAAAACACTCAGAATCACTCCTGGTGTTAAACTCTCTCTGTGCTCTCGGTGCCTCTGTGGCAATCCCCTTCGTTTGTTTCTTGGTTGTTCATGGATTCACAATGGCCCGTTGGCGCTGCCGACCGCTGCAGACTTTTTTTTGGCACGATTAACCACGAATAAGCACGAATAACCACCAATGGAAAATCCCCACCCATTTGATAGACATTCCCCCGTGCCTCGGCCCGGCCTGACTTCTTCATTCTGTCTTCCGCCTTCAGCCTTCATTCAGATCCCTTCCCCTTCCCCATTCACACTGTCATCCACCTCTTCATATTCCTCCTCTTCTTCATCCGTGCCCACGTCCATCAGGCTCGCCACCACCTCCCGCTTCTCATCGTCCGTCAAAAACCGCTTCCGGCCCTCACGTAATAACTCAAAGTCCCCCGGCCTCCCCTCGCCATATTTGATTCTTACCCGCGCCATCCGTTCCTCCTCCGTCATCCATTTGCCCGGCGAATCATCCGCCTCCTGCGCCTCCTGGTTTTCCAAGGCCCATTTCTCCCGCCGTACCATCGCTTCGATGGCCCGATGATCATCCCGCCGGAACCGCGACAACTCCTTATGCACCTTGCATAACCGTTCCCACTGCCGTTCCGGTTTCGTTTCCTTGTCCAGCAGCACCTTCGCCAGACCTACCATCTTCACCGATAACAACGTCGCAAAACAATCCCCCACCGGCTTTCCCTCCACCACCTCGTTAAACCCTTTGGAACTCTCCTGCACCTCCCGCAACGTCTCCCGCGCCTCCTCTTCCTTTTCCCAATCCACAAATCCGCCCGCCTTCCAATCGGATACATTCGAGACCGTTATCTTCGCCCCGTCGAAATAGCTCTTCACGACCTCCCGCACAGATTTCAATTTGTTCAGCCAATCGCCAAGCTCCGCCATCGGCTCGCCGTTCTGCAATCGTTGATTCAACTCATCCCGGATCTTCTTGGGCAACCGGGCTATCTTGCCTCGTCTGGTCATATAATTTTTTTGGTAGGGACGTTCGCGCTGCGACGTCCGTTTTTTGTTCGGTGTTCCGTCCCGAATTGCGGGACGGTGTAGCGCAGGTTTTCCAACCTGCGGGTTCTGGGGACTTTCTAGTCCCCAAATCCGTCCCCATATGCTGGCATAAAAGTAAAAGTTTGTCAAGTTTTGCATTTAACTTTTAACACAATGCCGCCTAACTTCCTGTCCCGCAGGGACAAACTGACACTAGCCCGGCGTTTCAACGCCGGGTACTCGTTCCCCCATCATGAGTCCCGCAGGGACGACCGAAATCCGTCCTACAATCCGCCTTCTTTTAACCCCGACATCCCGCAACCCTCATCCCCACACTTCCCCCGTTTGGAGTTCCGTCCCGCACTGCGGGACGGTCAGGCCCCATCCACTGCACTCGACCGCGTAAACCCGAGATCCGGGCATTACCATTGGTGGCTGGATGAAGGCGACGAGATGTACCAATCCTTCCTGCAACATCCCGACCGCGACGAATTCGTGGCCACGCCGGTTCAGCCCGACCTCAACAAAGTCACCAACGAAGGTCGGAGCTCATCAAGCCCTATTTGAAGCCACAACGCGATCTCCTTTAACCCCGAAATATTCAAACCACACGAAGGGCTATCCGACTAACTGTAGCGGCGGTCTGCGACCGCCGACCCACCTTCAAAGCCCATCGGGCTGGCATATTTGTAGATTAACGATCCATAAAATCTCGAACTGACTGCGCCAGTTTCGCGTCAGCGAACAGAAAGAGAAAGTGGCGGAAGCAAAAAAATTGTCCGCCTGACTACAAAAATGGAGTGGGATTTGTAATAGCCATCTGGATGCGACTTGGGATAGAACGTAGGTAAATGGGCAATCGGAAGATAGTGCTTCTTATTTTCGCAATGGGGATCGCATCATTTTTCGCGATATCATATCCGGATTTTATGTGGCGTCTTCTCGTTCCGGTTGCTGCATTTTTCGTTTACATGGAGCTCAAACCCGCTCCAAAGGACCTGGAAGCCATCCGCAGAAACGAACTCCGCGCCCTTGCGAAAAAACTCCAGCTTCAATTCATGCCGGACCCGGATTCCGAACTCCCAGACCAGTATTTCTTCCTTTACTGGATGCAACATGGGGAAATGCGTCACGCGTACAATGTGCTCCGGGGCCATTACTCCGGTTTTCAAGTACTGATATTTGATTATTGTTTCACCATAATAGCCTCTGGCAGTCGGGAGACGCCTGGCGAGCAGGATTACTATTACTCCGTGTACATCCTTTCGATGAAAGGCCATTTTCCCAAATTAACCATCGCCCGGGAGAATATGAGTTCACGTCTGGTTGAAGCCCTGGTCAAACCACACATCAATTTTGAATCCCCCGAATTTTCGAAAGGCTTTTGCGTCCATTCCGACGACAGAAAATTCGGCTATGACGTGTGCAATCCTCGAATGATGGAATTTCTGCTCGCCAACAAAGATTTGACCATCGAGATCGAGGGTTCGACTTTGGCTATCATGTTTGAGACATGGCTTCATACGGCGGACGTCGAAAAGAACATTTCGCGACTGGTTCAACTCCGCAAGCTGATGCCGGATTTCCTTTTCGCCTGATTATGCCCGCAATTTTCATCCTGTTCGTCGTCCTCGCCATCGCCGCGGGGATTTACAACATGATCGCAGCCCAAAAACGGCGCGAAGGCATGGCCGTGCTTGCAGCGCGACTCGGTCTTTCCTTCAATGCTGGTGAGGACTATGAGCTGCCGGAAAGATTCGCCTTTTTGAAACAATTGGCCGAAGGCTCGAACCGCTACGCCTTCAACATTCTATCCGGACAGTACAAGGAGAATGACGTGCTGGCGTTCGATTATCACTACGAAACCTACAGCTATGACAAAAACGGCCGGCACACGAACGACTTCTATCTATCCTTTTTGATTCTCACACTGCCGGCAGTTTTTCCGGAGTTGAAGATTTCCCATGAGGGGTTGCTCTCCAAACTCGCGCAGGCTTTTGGTTATGACGACATCGATTTTGAATCCGCAGAATTCTCCAAAACCTTTTGCGTGCGTTCGCCGGACAAGAAATTTGCCTATGATGTCTGCAATGCCCGGATGATCGAATACCTGCTGGCCAACCAGGATTTGAGCCTCGAAATCGAATGCAACGCCCTCGCCATGGTCTTCACCCGCCAATTGGCCGTTGAAAAGATCGAGCTCGACCTGCAACGGCTGGAAGAAATTCGATTGCGCCTGCCCGAATATTTGTTCACAAAGGTCTGACCATGCCCATTCTCATCATCCTCGCCGCCATCGTTTTGCTGCCCCTCATCTGGGCGGTGCTCCAATACAACGCGCTGGTTTCGCTGAAAAATTACATCGCGGAGTCATGGAGCAATGTGGATACGGAATTGAAACGGCGATACGACCTCATCCCGAACCTGGTCGCGACGGTAAAGGGCTACGCGGCGCATGAACGAGCCGTGCTGGAGCGGGTCACGGAATTGCGAAATCGCTGCGTCGCGAACAACGGGCCGGTCGGCGACCAGGCGCGGGACGAAACGCAACTGGTGGATGCGTTGAAGCAGTTGCTCGTGGTCGTGGAAAACTATCCGCAACTGAAGGCCGACCAGAACTTTCTCCAATTGCAAAAGGAGTTGGTGAACACCGAAGACCGCATCCAGGCGGCGCGCCGGTTCTACAATGGCAATGTGCGCGACTATCGCAATAAATGCGAGACGTTCCCCAGCAGCATCATCGCGGGAATGTTCCATTTCCAACCGCCGGATTTTTTCAGCGTCCCGCCCTCCGTCCGCGACGTTCCCAACGTCGACTTCGCCTGAACCCTATTGCGGTGATTTTAAGGCCCGTGCGTCGGCTGGTCCGGATCAGGCTTCTTCTGACGCTTTTTTTCCGGCAAATCCGATGACGTGAACGAAAGGATGCCCAGAAACTTGTAATACTTATGGTACGCCTTGCCCACCATGGAGCCGCTCGAAAATACATGCGCGCGGGTATGAGTGTCATAGGCCAGCAAAACGATCTTGGCCGTGGAATACTGGGACTGTGATTTGTAGAGCGCGAATTCAGGCACCTGCAACGCACCCGAGAGCGGAACCGGCACGCCCATGTTGGGAATGCCGATCAATGATGAAGAACTGTCGATGGACAGCGCACCACTCCGGGCTTCAATGATGATGTCCGTGTTGGTGGCATCGGCCATCACCCGGGCGCCCACCCGGCTGAGCGCGTCGCGAATCGTGCCGATGACATATTTGGAATCGTAACTTTCAAAATAACTCGTATCCAAAAAGACTTTTTTATCGGTGAAATTTGTCAGCGCCAGCGAGTAGATGGCCCGGTCGGCGGCCGTGCTGATGAGCAATTGCTCCACCGCAGAACGCGCCGGATTGGTCGCATCCGTGACCGTGCAGCCCGTGATAAACAGGCAGGCTATCGCCAGAAAGACTGCGATGATGGGACACAATCCACCCCCGAAAGATTTTGTAAAAAACTTCATACCTTCCTTGTAATTCTTTAACCTTGCCAAATTTCCGCCCATGCCCGTCGTTTGTCAAATTTCGCAATAAAATTTTTGCATTTCGTTTTTTGAAGATTCGTTATCTAATTGAAGCGTGTCTTTACCCATCATCAACGTTGCGCAGATGCGCGATTGGGAAAATGCGACCTGGGCAAGCGGCCAGGCGGAAACCGAAGTGATCCGCCGGGTCGGCGAAGCGCTTGGCCGGCGCGCGATAGAAATGACCCGGCCCAACGATTTGATCCTGCTGCTCGCGGGCAAGGGGCATAACGGGGACGACGTCCGCGCCGCTCAACCTCACCTGCCTGAACGCCGCGTCGAACTTCTGAATGTGGACGACCCTAAAGCCGCGCTGAAAAAATTTCAGGAACGGCAAAGTGATTTCGCGTTGGTCATTGATGGGCTTTTTGGCGTCGGACTGGACCGCCCGCTGGATGCGGGTTGGCAGGAGTTGATCAATACAGTCAATGCATCCCATATCCCCATCCTCGCGGCGGATGTGCCCTCGGGTCTCAATGCCAATACGGGAGACCATTTTGGAACCGCGATTCGTGCCCGGGTGACGCTGACGGTCGGCGCGCCGAAAGAGGGGTTGTTGGAAACCGCTGCCGCAGAATTCGTGGGGCGCCTCGAAGTGGCTGCTGATGTGGGCCTGATCCCCTGCCCGCACCGGCCCGAAATGGATTGGACGCTGGCCGCTGATTTCAAAGGCTTTCCGCCGCCGCGCCCGGTCATCGGCCATAAAGGTACTTTTGGCCATCTGGGCATCGTGGCCGGCAGCATGGGCTTTCATGGCGCCGCCGTGCTTGCCTCACGTGGCGCGCAACGGGCAAGGCCCGGATTGATCACGCTGTTTGCCCACGAATCGGTGTATTACCCCGTCGCGGTGCAATTGCAATCGGCCATGGTGCACCCGTGGGAGGCCAACAGTAATCTCATTAACCTGTTGGAAAAATTCAGCGCCATATTGGTCGGACCCGGACTCGCGGCCACGGACCTGCCGGAGGAGATAAAGACTCCCGTACGCCGATACTGGCGTGAATTCCAGTCGCCCATGATTGTGGATGCCAGTGCGTTGGATTGGCTCACGCAGGGCGCCATTGTCAAAGATGCCCTGCGCGTCATTACGCCACATCCGGGCGAGGCTGCACGTCTTTTGCGCAGCACTGTGGAAAAAGTCCAGCAGCACCGCGCGGAAGCCGTACGCGAACTTTCGCGCCGCTTCGGAAATTGCTGGGTGGTGCTTAAAGGCCATCAAACCCTGGTTGGACGCAGCACCGGCGAAATCTTTGTGAACTCGTCCGGCAACCCGAATCTTGCCCAGGGCGGTTCCGGCGACGTGCTTTCAGGATACCTTGCAGGTCTGCTTGCCCAACCGTTGCTGGAGCCGGAAATTGGCCGGGCCATTCGTTACGCCGTGTGGCAGCACGGGGCCACCGCTGATTGGCTGGATAAACACCAACCCAATTGGATCATTGAAGACCTGCTTGAGCACCTCGGCATGGCCGGGAATGCCACTTGAAAAACGCTGTCCCCAAGGGAATGTTCTTTCTTTGAATATGGTCATCTGTTAAGGAAATCGCGTGAGCAGGCCTTTTTTATTTTTTATAGCCGTACTTTGTTTTGCCCTGACGGTCGCGCCTCTTCGAGCCGACACCTTCCAACTCACGGATGGAACCACCCAGACGGGAACGGTCGCTTCCTTCGACCAAAATGGCATGGTGCTGCGGGATGAAGGGGGCAATTATTCTGATCGCATCCCGTGGGGGAAAATCTCGCAGGACGATCTCAAGAAACTGCAACAAAATCCGAAGATCATTGGGTTCGTTGCTCCTTTTATCGATGAGCAGCCGTCTGCCTCGTCCGCGCCGGAAATCACGGTCAAGCCCGTCACCCGATTGGACCGCCCGGCAAAAATCTCTTTGATTGGAGCCATGTTCTCCTCAAGCGTCGGCCTGATGGTCTTGCTGCTGGTGTATATCGCGAATGTTTATGCGGGTTATGAAATTGCGCGCTTCCGGCAACGGCCGGCCGGCCTGGTTTGTGGCGTCTCCGCCGTATTACCGTTCATTGGCCCCATCATTTTTCTTTGGCTGCCGTCCTTTGTGAAAGAGCCCGAATATGTCGCGCCCGCCGTGACCGCTTCACAACAGCAGACGTTCACGGTGACCACACCCACTGGCGAAGCCGGGGCAACGGAATCAGCAGCGGAAACACCGGAAGGCGGCCAACCTGCCCCAACGGGTGGATTGCACCTGGCAGCAACCCCGCACGCGCAAACCGGCGCTATTCCCGTCGCCCAAACGTTCGCCCGCGGCCAGTACATGTTCAACCGGCGGTTTTTTGAGACCAAATTCCCGGGCTTTTTCGGCATCGTTCGCCATGGGCCGGAACGTGACCTGGTCTTGGTTTTCAAGACGGCGCGCGGCGAATACATCGGCCAGCGCATCGCACGTATCTCCACGAATGAATTACATCTGCAAATAGCAGGAGGGGACGCCAGCGCAGAAGTGATGATTCCGTTCAACGATATCAAGGAGATCCAGTTGAAACACAAGGACGCGTGATTCGGAATTTTGCATCGAACCAGGCCGGCCTGATGCAATTTTTACCAGGCCAGAATTCTAAAGCCATAGGATAAACCGATGAAATATCGCACCATTCTGCTTTTCGGCGCGCCGGGCGCTGGGAAAGGAACCCAGGGAAAAATTCTCGGTTCCATCCCCAACTTCTTCCATTGCGCCTGTGGCGATGTTTTCCGCTCGCTTTCTCCCGGCACGCGCCTCGGCAAAATCTTCATCGAATATACCAGCCGCGGAGAATTGGTCCCCGACGAACCGACCTGCCAATTGTGGGGGCAATTTATTGAGAATAGCGTGCGCGCCGGACGCTTCCATCCGGAGGTGGACACGCTGGTGCTCGATGGCATTCCCCGCACCTTGCGCCAGGCCGAGATGCTCGATGATACGCTGGATGTACGCGCCATCTTTTATCTTCATTGCCGGGATTTTAACCGGATGGTCGAACGCCTGCAGAAACGCGCCCTCAAGGAAAATCGATTGGACGATGCCAACCTGGAAGTCATCAAACACCGTTTCAAGGTTTACGAGAAAGAAAGCAAGCCGGTATTGAATCATTACGACAAAAAGCTCGTGCACAAGATCGACTCCACCCAATCGCCCGTGAAAGTTTTGCGGGATATCCTCAGTCACACGTACAAGGCCATTGCCTGACTTGTTTTTGCGTATTGCATCACGCAGCAACCCGCGACACGATGCGAACGCGTCACCGCGCGCTTGAATGGCAGAATTGCGAATCATCTTCATGGGCACACCGGAACTGGCCGCCGCCAGCCTCCAGGCCCTGTTGCGTGAACCCAAATTCAAAATCGTCGCCGTCGTGACCCAACCGGATCGCCCCAAAGGCCGCGACCTGAAATTACAACCATCCCCGGTCAAAGAGCTCGCCCTGCGCGCCGGCATTCCCGTGCTGCAGCCGGAAAAGGCGCGGGCCGATGACTTCTTCGATGCGCTGAAACAGTTCCAGCCAGACCTGATCGCCGTCGCCGCGTACGGACAAATTTTACCGCAGCGCATCCTCGACCTGCCTCGGCTCGGCTGCCTGAACGTCCACACGTCCTTGCTACCGAAATATCGCGGCGCCTCACCCATCCAATCGGCGATACTTCACGGCGACGCAGAAACCGGCGTCACCATCATGAAGATGGATGCTGGCCTGGACACCGGCGCCATCCTCACGCAGGAAAGGACGCCAATCGAAGACTTGGACAACGCGCAGACTCTGCACGACCGCCTTGCACAAATCGGCGCGAAGCTGCTTGTGCATACAATCTCTGATTGTGCTGCCGGCAAAATCCAGCCTCGACCACAACCGGCTGAAGGCATGACTCACGCGCCCAAAATTAAAAAGGAAGATGGTCGCATCGATTGGTCTCAACCGGCCAAAACCATCTGGAACCGCGTGCGCGCCTTCACCCCGTGGCCCGTCGCCTTCACTCATTTTGGCAACCCACCAGCCTTGCTGAAGATCTGGCAGGCTGAACCCGTTGACCATTCCGGCAAACCCGGCGAAGTTCTTCACGCTGATAAAAGCGGCATCGTCGTCGCCTGTGGCCAAGGCGCATTGAAGATCACCACCTTGCAACGCGAGGGCGGCAAACGCCTCGCCGCGCAGGAATTTCTCACCGGCTGTCCGCTCAAGCCCGGCGAGCTGCTTCATTGAATCTTCTGAGTTGCCGCTATGCCCTCTCTCCGCTTGCGGGAGAGGGTGCGGAGCGATAGCGAGGCGGGTGAGGGTTGTCTCCCGCGCCAGCGGGACTGATCAAGAAGGCAACTTAGCTCACTTGCCTTCCGTTCGCCCAGTCGCCTTGGCGATCAGCGCCTTGTATTCCTCTTCGCTTACCATTCGCGGAATGGCATGACAGACTTTTTCGAATCCGGGAAAGTTCCACAGATTTGGAAAATCACGGCACTGTTGCGGCTTTACCGGTTGCACTGCGCAATCGTTTCCGTTGAGAAAGATGCACTCACCGTTCGGCTTTTCCTGCAATGACAATCCCTGCCGGTCACTGCGCAATCGCATGTGCCGCTGGATGAACTCATGCTCACTCAATTCCATAAACGCCGCCAGCCGCGCGATCTCCGCGTCACTCAGTCGCACCTGACCCGGCCATCGGCAGCACGCCGTGCACCGCTGGCATTCATGAAATATCGGCATCGTGATAAGCAAAAACGGAGTCCGGTTTCCCGGACTCCGCTTCGAAATTTGCGTTGTGCTTAGTAACGGTCGCGACCGCCGCCGCCACCACCACCGCCACCCCCGCGTCCGCCACCGCCGCCGAAGTCGCGACGAGGACCACCGCGTCCGCCGCCACCACCGCCGCCGGGCGGCCGGTCTTCCTTGGGACGGGCGATATTGACTGTGAGAGCGCGTCCACCGAGTTGGGCGCCGTTCAGAGCTTCAATAGCCTTCTGCGCTTCTTCCGGAGTGCTCATCGTCACGAACGCGAAACCACGAGGACGACCGCTCATGCGATCCATCATCAGATTGGCTTCTACGACCGTTCCGTGAGCGGCGAATGCGTCTTGCAGCTCGTTTTCGGTAGTGTTGAAGGAAAGATTTCCTACAAACAGTTTGGTGCTCATGTGATGTTTGCTGTTCGACTAACCTTGCTTTTCAGACTGTTCCCGACCGCCGGGTTTCAAATCATCACTGAACTGAGTTCACTTGAAGATTTACCATGTATGAATTCACAATGCTATCTGCCAGCCGCGCGAGGTTTAACAAATTTCAAGCAAAAGTCAAGATTTTTGCGCCTCCACGCCCCAAATCCGCCTCAAAATCCTTCTCCGTGCTCGCATTTTTTCCCAGGCCGATTAAACTGTTCTCGTGGAAAAACCTGACCCGAAAATCCGTGGCCGCGGCACGCCCATCAATCCCACTAACCGCTTCATCCACACTCAGTTGGAACGATTCGAGGACTACGATCCCTCCGGAGACCTCCCGCCCGGCACCCAACTCATTCCCGATGCCAGCAGCACCATCATCAGCCACAACGACAGTCCCGATGTCGGCTTTGATTCCAGCATCAACGTCTATCGCGGCTGCGAGCACGGTTGCGCCTACTGTTTTGCCCGCCCCACCCACGAATACCTCGGTTTTTCCGCCGGTCTGGACTTCGAAACCAAAATCATCGTCAAGTACCACGCCCCCGAATTGCTCCGCGCCGAACTCATGTCGCCCAAATGGGAACCCCACCCCATCGCCATGAGCGGCGTTACCGATTGTTACCAGCCCATCGAGCGCAAACTCCAACTCACCCGCCGTTGCCTCGAGGTTTTCGCCGAGTTTCGCCATCCCGTCATCATCATCACCAAAAACCACCTCATCACTCGCGATGTTGACCTGCTCGCCGAACTCGCCAAATACGACGCCGTCTCTGTCCACGTTTCCATCACCACCCTCGACCCCACGCTCACGCCCAAACTCGAACCCCGCGCCTCGCTCCCCAAAATGCGCCTGGCCGCCATCAAAACTCTCAGCGACGCCGACGTGAACGTCGGCGTCCTCGCCGCCCCCATGATTCCCGGCCTCAACGACCACGAACTGCCCAAAATCATTGCCGCCGCCGCCGATGCTGGTGCGCGCCACGCCGGTTTCACGCCCTTGCGCCTGCCCTTCGCGGTGAAGAATATTTTTATCGAGTGGCTGGAGCGCCATTTCCCCGACCGCAAAGAGAACGTTCTCAACCGCATCCGCGCCATGCGTGGCGGCAAGCTCAACGACCCCAATTTCGGCTCCCGCATGGATGGCGACGGCATCTTCGCCGACCAACTCGACCAGATGTTCCATGTTGCCCTCCGCAAAGCCGGCCTCGATAAACGCACCTACCACATCTCCACCGCCGCCTTCCGCCGCCCCGGCGGCACCCAAATGGCCCTGTTCGAATGACCCATTGGATGTTCCCGATTTCCCTACTTCAGACTTCTCCCTTTAGCCTTTAGCATTCTTATTGAGCGTTGTGAAAATGGCGATCAACTGGCGCGTTTCGTCGAGCAGAGCAGCCATCTTGGAGGTGGGCACACAGCCGCTATCCACAAGCAACTCCAGCCAGTATTCAGTTTCTTCTATTTCTTTCAAACAGTCGCCGGTTTTGGAGATGAATTCGGGTTTGGACCGGGAACGGGACGCTTCGCGGTAATTTGCCCCTACAGATGTGCCGGAACGAAGAACCTGTTTGCCGAGCACTTGTCCCACAGTGTCGTTCTTCGCCAACTTGGAATACATTTTGATGACGCGCAGGGCAAAAGCTTTAGTCCGGGGTTTCAAATCCTGCGGCGTATCGTTCATGTTTTTTCCTTCAGCCCTTATTTTATTTTTAGCCTTCAGCCTTCAGCATTTAGCCTTTATTTATGCGGCGTTTTCCCCCTCGTCCACTTATCAAACACGTTCATCACCGGCAGCGCATTCCCGTCATCATCAAAAAATCCCCGGCTCCGCAATCGCCCTTCCACCGCCGGTTCCCACCAAAAAATCCCGATGCACCGCTCATCCGGCACCGCCAACGCGATCCGCGTCACTTCATCCAAAAATTCACGCTGCCCTTCCGGCGATTCCGCGAACGGCGGCGCCTCCGTGCGATACTCCGACGGCCGCCAGTTATACGCCACCTCCGCCAGCACGATGTCTTTGTGATACGTCGTCGCCAAAAAGTTCAGGTTCTCGCGCAAGTCCAGCAACGACCCGTGCCACCACGGATAATATGACAATCCGATCACGTCATACTTCACTCCGAACATATTCAGCCGGTCGAAAAAGTATTTGCACGCCATCCATTCCCCGCCCTTGTCGAAATGGATCATGATCCGCGGCATCCCATTCGTCCCGCGCCCGGCATCCACCCCTTTGATGCCTGCCTTGAGCAATTCCGTAAAATTCTTCCAATGATCCGGCACCTTGCCATCCGGCCAGAGCATTCCCGGCCGCACCTCATTGCCGACCTGCACCATGTCCGGCAACACCCCCGCCTTGCGAAACGCCGCGATGCTGTCCCGCGTGTATTCAAACACCGCCTGCACCAGTTCTTTGTGCGATTTCCCCTCCCACGCTTTCGGCAAAATCTGCTTTTGCGGGTCCGCCCACGTATCCGAGTAATGAAAATCCAATAGAAACTTGTACCCCAACTTCTTCGCGTCCTGCGCCAGTGCAATCGTGTATTCCAGCGAGTTCGGCAACTGCGTCGGCGCATTGAACAACCGCAACCGCACCCAGTTGTAACCATGGTCCTTGAAGATTTGCAGCCCTGGCTTGGCCGCGCCACCATCCTTGAACACCGTGCCATGCTCCTCCGCCTGTTTAAGAAACGAAAAGTCCGCCCCCACCGCAAAATCCGCCGCCCGCACCGACAACGATGACAGAAAAATAAACGAGCAAAGCAGAGCATTGACAGAAAAGAGGTAGCGATGGGAGGCGGAGATTTTTGGGATTGAGCGAGGCTTCGGCGAAGGCGCAGGTTTGAAAACCCTGTAACTGAGCTGAAACGAAGCACAATCCCGAAAAGATCGCCAATCAAAGATTCTTGTCACATCGCTACATATTTTATGGAAATGCTCTGAGGATTTCATGCGCCCAATGAAACGCCTCACCCGCCCAAGAGACAAGCCGAAATGAAAATGCCATGTCCCGTAGGGACATCCCGACAATAGCCCGGCGTTTCAACGCCGTGGTCTGGCCATAACGCGATGAGTCCCGCAGGGACGAATGAAAACAGATTTGGCGCGGAGTCGCACGAGGGTTTCGGTCGTCCCTCTGGGACTCATGTTTTTGACCGGATATAGCCGGCATTGAAATGCCGGGCTATTCTCAACGGATCCTGCGGAACCAAACGCAAAGCGATTTGTCTCCCCAATCGCGCCACGCATTACGGAATGCGGCGGCCCTCCGCCGCTTTTCCTGAAGCGCGGACACCCATGTCCGGGAGATCGTTCCAGCGCTTGAACCTCATCCCCACGCAAAGCTGGGAGTTCCGCCTTTAGGCGGTTCCGACACATCAAAAGCAGATCTTTTCCAGGATACACTTTAAAGTTGACTTCAAAGTCATATATAAGTGTAGATGATTCTGTCGTGAAAGTATTTTTAGCTACTCTTTCATTCTTCGGACTCGTTATTTTTTCCCGCGCCCAAATTCCACCCCCGATTCAATGGCAAAAAGATTTTGGCGGAAGTGCTGCAGATGATATCTACAGTCTTCAACAAACGGCGGATGGTGGGTACATCCTCGCCGGTGTAACGTCATCAGGAATATCGGGCAGCAAGACAATTACCAACAATGGCCCGACCGACGCTTGGTTAATTCGATTGGATGGTAACGGAAACGAGCTCTGGGAAAAATCATATGGAGGAACGAATGGTGACGCATGCCTCAGCATTCAAAAAACTTCGGACGGCGGTTATGTGTTAGGAGGCGGCTCCACGTCCGGGGCTTCTGGAAATAAATCCAGCACGAATTATGGAAGTTTAGATTGTTGGGTTGTGCGCTTGGATGCGAACTTCAATAAACTTTGGGATAATTCATTCGGCGGTTCCAGTTTGGATATCGATTTGAGCGTTCAGCAAAATACGAACGGTGGTTATATTCTTGGCGGCTATTCTTACTCTGGCGTTTCAGGAAATAAAACTACTGCTGTTTTCGGTTCCGGTTTGCCTGATTTTTGGGCCGTCTGTGTCGATTCAAACGGGAATAAGCTCTGGGAAGGTGATTTTGGAGGCACTGGGTCAGACACACTGTATACCGCAATAACCACCCGCGACGGAGGCTACCTGCTGGGTGGAGATTCTAGTTCAGGGGTTTCGGGCAATAAAACTAATGTAAACTTCGGAGCGACCGATTTCTGGCTCGTTAAAATCGATGCAAATGGGAACAAAATATGGGACAAGGCATTTGGTGGTGACGGTTCCGAGACAGTCAACGAAATCCAACAAACCAGTGATAACGGTTTTATTTTAGTCGGATCTTCCACTTCCGGCGTGTCCGGTAACAAAACAACTCCCGGCTACGGAGGTGAAGATTCTTGGGTTATTCGGTTGGATGCAACCGGAAATATTGTCTGGCAGAAATCATTTGGTGGAGATGACACTGATTGGGCGAGTAGCGTTTGCCAAACGAGTGATGGAGGGTTTATTGTGGGAAATTATTCTACTTCCGGTGTTTCTGGAACAAAAACAAGTCCCAATTACGGAAGTTCGGATATGTGGATCATTCGTCTGGATTCCGCAGGTAACGAAATTTGGGAGAGTTCATTTGGAGGAAGCGGTTCTGACGGGGTTACAGACATCCAACAAACATCTGATGGAGGTTTCGTGATTGGAGGAATCACACTTTCCGGTGTCGGCGGCAATAAGACAGTGCCCAATTTTGGCTCCGATGATTACTGGGTTATCAAGTTGGCGCCGGAACGTCCGACGTTGAGCGCAAACCTGACTAAAACAAATGTCGTTCTTTCCTGGCCCGATTGGAAACTTGGTTTCCATCTAGAGGATTCAGCCTCATTGACGGCTTCTTCGTGGTCCGCGACATCAGGCGCGACGTCGACCAATAGTGGCATCATTTTCCTCACAGTGGCCGCCACAAATCAAAGCAAGTTCTTTAGGTTGGCCAAGTAATATTTGGTCCCGTGAAGCCCAGGCATTTATACCCAATTGCAAACACTCGGTTTTGACACCTCCCCATTCGCCGCCGCTGTCCCAGTGCCCATTCGCCATTCGTGCATTCGTCATTTCCCTCTAATTAATTTGTCGGCTTTCCCCGCTCCACGCACATTTACCACCGAATGCAATCAACGGACGACGCCCTGCTCCTCCGCCGCTTCGTGGAAAGCGCTTCGGACGAAGCCTTTGCCGCGCTCGTCGCCCGGCACGTCAATCTCGTCTATTCCGTGGCGTTGCGGCAATGCGGCAATCCGCAGCATGCCGAGGAGATAACCCACGTCGTCTTTGTCATCCTTGCCAAAAAGGCCGCCCGCGTGCGGCACCAGGCGCTTTCCAGTTGGTTGTTCCAGACCACGCGGTTGACCACTATCAATTTTTTGCGCAGCGAAGCCCGCCGTCATGCACGCGAACAGGAGGCC
>Ga0265324_10000837_pt1 | contig 19962 bp, 14 predicted proteins | sample 41419metaG_FD_198634 | JGI IMG/M metagenome (GOLD analysis project Ga0265324, IMG submission 198634) | Rhizosphere microbial communities from Carex aquatilis grown in University of Washington, Seatle, WA, United States - 4-14-19 metaG | ecosystem: Host-associated > Plants > Roots > Rhizosphere...
CTACTATTTTTGGCACTGCGATTGTGGCTGCGACGGAAGCAAGTAAAGTTGGTATGCCCAGCGATAAAGTTCCAGGAAGTAAAGGCCCGGTAGCGTGGTTCTTTTTGTTTGTGCTTTTGTGGTTTGTTTCTTATCCTGCATATTTGTTCAAACGCAAGCACTTTGGACTAGAAAATAGAATGCCTGCCGGCATTTTGTTAATGCTTATATTTCTAGGTAGTACATACTTGATTTCGTCAGAGATCGAGAGGAAAAGATCCGAGATCAGAAATACGATAGCAAAGTTCCAAACGGATATGAACTCAATTGTAAGTCCAGTGCAGCAGCCTGTAGCCGAACAACCGCAGACACCAAGCGAATCTGCCCTCTACACAAATACTTCAATGTTCAACTGGTCTGAGCAATTTAAGAATAACACTTACAACGACTGTGCGGAAAATGGCATTCAGAAAGGGAACCTCCAAGCGCCTACAATTTGCAGGTGTCAGGTAGATAAGGCTTCTACAACAATTCCAGAACAAAGAATGAGAAACATGGAGAAAGATCAAGAGGTAAAAGACGCCTTTCAAAAGATAGTTGCGTCCTGCAATCAATAGGTCTGTCACGTCAAACCAGAAGTCGTTGTTTATCGGCGTTCACGCATCGTGTGGAAGTAATCGGTGTTTCATTAGTTAGGATTCAGGCTCTCAAATACTTTATAAATGGGTTCAGTATATGAAAATAAAGATGATATTCGCAGTAGCACTTTCTCTTCTATTTATGTTTTCTAAAAGCAGTGTTGCTGAAACTCGAAGCCCGGCAACAATAGAAAAAGAACTGAAGTTGACGACGAAGGTAGCAGTGCAGACTTATCGTAAAGGAGGTATGGCTGAACTGTTTCAGATGGTAGAGGATTGCTATCAGAAAGTGGAAGGGAAGCAATTCGTTTGTCTATATTTGGACCTCGCCTCATTGCATATCGACCAGACTATTTCCGCTGCAATGAATTACCCACCTAATGACAATTTTTCTAATACGCAAGTTATCAGTCGAATTAATCCTGTACTTAAAAGCGCGAGAATGGATAGAGAAACAGCTAGTAGATATTTAGTTATGACCATATCCACTATCAACAAATTGGTTGACCAGGAATTGGCTGCCGCCGCGCATCCGCGCTGATGGAGTTACCTTGTCATTCGCTATGGCTGAGTATTAGGGCGGGATTGCTACATTTTTCAAATTAGGAGAAGCAATGAAACACTCGACGTGCAAAATATGGGCTGCATTATTCCTCAGCGCCGCAATGGCGACATTTACAGCACCAGCCAATGCTGGTGAACCAGTTGACTCGCTGATTGAAACAGCATGGTCATGCAATCCAAAACTTGTTGAGGAAGGGATTCTCTTCTCGATCAATAATGCCGTTCACGACTATCAGAACGCGGGTTATTCAGATGACAGAACCAAGCTGAAGTTTTTCTTTAGTGTTAAGCCCATCAATCCGAATGAGCAAGGCTCTAAAACTCAAGGCCGTTCAATGTACGCGCTTGAACTCAAATGCGCGGAGTCTGATTATGACAAATTGTATTTAAGAGACCAAAACTTGAGTGACAATTTTATTGAAGCATTCCTAAATAAGTACGTGACAATTGAATGGACAGTGTCTGGAATGTTCAAGAATTCAGATTTCAAAGGAACTGTTAGCGAATTTCGACCTAGCCTCAAAGAGAATTTCAAAAACATCACCTACAAAATATCCTTCAACCCAGAATACCTTTCACGTCTAAAGACAATAGAAGAACTTCAATTGCAGCAAAAAGAATTGGCGGAAAAGGCCGCAGCAGCGAAGCTGGCGGAGGCCGATGCCGCAAAAATGGGCGCAGTGCGAGCTTTCCCGGACGGCATCAATTGCGAATCTCAACTAATTATCAAAGATTCATTTGACATACTAGGAAATCAGATTGGTTCCCCCTGTTCTCTTTCGCAAGATTTGAGAGACCACGGAGCGTGGGAATACAGAGATATCTATTCGTCAATTGGGGGCAATGTTCCTTGGGAAAGTAACCTTTTACGCTATATGAATATTGTCAATTTGAATTTTAGGAAAAGAGAACTGCACGACAGCGATTCCTACTCAGGGGTATTTTCAAGGAACGATCATGAAGCGCATAAGGAATACCTGGTCAGTATATTGCTCGATAAATATACCGGAAATGAAGACGCAATGCTTGTCTATCAGTTTGAATACAGCTTCTGTGCTGTTGATATAACTAACTCGCTCCATGGGGACAATTCGTTCAAGAGTAGCTTGATTTCCAAGTACGGAAAACCCACCTACGAATTGACAATACCCCAACTCAAGAAGAATGCGGCAATTGGAAGAGAAGCATATTTCGGCGACTACGATGCAGAGAAGTTGGCCGGCAAGACAGCAGTGTTAGCTTGGGTTCATAAGAAAGAAACTCTTCTCATTTCGGAAACATACGGTATCTATGACAACTGCAACGGATTACCGAAATTCAAAATGCGTCTTTGGGATGATTCACTAACCGACAACTTCAAAATGAAGGCGAATTCAAACAGAAAACGATATTTTGAAGAGCACGCAAATAAGGCAGCAACACCCGCATTTTGACAGTGAATGTGTTGATCGACGGAGCCATACAAGTTGTTAGTGCCGTTCCTGACCTAGACCCATGACGACGCTGCCGAGTAAACCAACCAGCGTTTCCATACCGCCCACCAGCATTTCAATTTGCTCCGCGTTGGCGATTTTCTGAAAAGTCTGCCCTTCCCGATACAGTCCGTGTTGATCCATTGATTGGTAGCTCAAAAAAGTTTAAAGCGTTATGCTTGCCGCTATTCAATAGGGGGCATCAAGGATATGAATAAATCGTCAAGCTTGGATCACCTTGCATGGCTTAACGAAACAGATGAAGTTCTCACCACATCAGATGGCAAGAAAATTAGTGTTTGGGAGCTGGTCTGCAACAAAAACGACGCTGCAACATGGAGTTCTTGGGCTAAGCATTTTAGAGAGCACTACTGTCTCGACTCGATGATTGATATCCTTAAAGCAGGTACGCCTTACGAGTCTTCGCGCGCTGACTACTTAACTTCATTAGTATTTCCTGATGCCTCGAAGGCCCCTGGACCCAGTATCAGAGCTGGCGATTTCGCCGAGATTCTGATTGCAGACTTACTCGAACACCACTTTGCCTGTTGGGTGCCACGGACTCGCTACATAAACAAGGCGATCAGAAATGAATCTACCAAAGGTACCGATGTCATTGGTATTAAGTTACTAAAAGATGACGGCACAGCATCTCCAAAAGATAGCCTTTTCACATTTGAAGTAAAAGCTCAGTTTAGTGGGGACAAGCCCGACCCTAGGCTGCAAGATGCTGTAACTGATTCGATGAAGGATGAGAAACGAAAAGCAGAAACGTTGAATGCGATTAAGCAAAGACTTGCTGAAGATGGTCGAATGGATGAAGTCCTAAAAGTTCAGCGATTTCAGGATGCACTTAAAAATCCCTATATTGAGCAAACTGGAGCAGCAGCATTGTTCTGTACCTCAGTTTATGATGCCAACAACATATTCAAAACCACTACTAGCTCAACGCACCCTAATGCAAAACGGTTAACGCTCATTGTTGTGCGTGCTGACGCCTTTATGCGGCTTGTGCATTATCTGTACGAGAGGGCAGCCAATGAAGCCAAGTAAACTAGCAGAAATAGCTACCGCCATTATCCGCGCGCGAGGAAAAATGTATGAGTACAAAGTGCAAAGTGAGTATCACAATAAGTTGCCTGATAATCTGGTGCTTGAGGAGGTCTTTCCGCTCGCAATTGGTACGCTTGGCGATTTTGCCGCAGAAACTGCCCGCAAGTACCTAAATCTTCCGCAAGGCACTAACACCACGCAGGAAGAGCTCAAGTTTGCAGCCACGGTTCTCCATGCTTACGTTGAATCACGTTTAAATGATCAATTCTCATTCGACCTGCTTTTGCTGGGCGCCTGTGCATTCTATTTGTGCGGTATGCCTGGTAATGCCATCGTACTTAGCAGGCGAATGCATGAGTTTGAGCAAATTGAAAATGAAGAGATAGTTTCGTTGATTCGTTGGGCACTAGGCTCACCGTGGGCTATAGAAATCCCAATGGCTATCAATCCTCATGCCAAGCGCATTTCCAGCGCTCTGAAGCTCCATTATGAGACTGGATCATCCGCCACGAACGTGATGCCAGACATTAAGGAGTTGCGCCGCATTGCTTATCATGAAGGTAGCGCAAGAGATTTGTTACTAGCTGATTTGTATGCGGCCATAGTGATTTCTCGAATTGAGCGATCTACATGGTCACTACTGCCACAATATTCACAGATAGAAATTGCTTTGTGGCGCTCCTACCTTTCACGAGAAGCTTCACTTAAAGAGTTGTGGCCATCTCAACGATTGCTGGGTGATGCTGGTGTCTATTCGGGCAATTCGGCAGTCGTTCAAATGCCAACAAGTGCAGGCAAGACAAAGGCTACGGAACTCGTTATTCGTGCAGCATTTCTCTCCGGTCGCGCGCACCTCGCAGTTGTTGTGGCACCTTTCAGGGCGCTGTGCCAAGAAATTACCAACGCCTTGAAAATTTCATTCATCGACGATGATGTGCAAATTAACCAGCTTAGCGATGCGTTGCAACCGGACTATCTTAGTGAAGTTCTAGAGTTGCTTGGTGTTGTTGAAGTGGCCAAGCCACATATCGTAATACTGACCCCAGAAAAATTCTTGTATGTACTACGACAGCGGCCAGACCTTGTTGAGCAGATCGGGTTAGTTATCTATGACGAGGGGCATCAGTTCGATACTGGACGACGGGGGGTAACTTATGAACTACTCCTCACCTCAATCAAGAGATTGCTTAGCGCCAATGCTCAAACAGTATTGATATCAGCAGTGATATTGAATGCCGAAGCAATGGCGGCATGGCTCTTGAATGACGCGAAAAAGACCGTTTCCGATACTGCAACACAGGCTCAGCGAGTTATCGCATTCGCAAGTTGGAGCGACCAACTTGGTCAGCTTAGCTTTCACGACAAACCGGGCAGCGATCAATCTTTCTATGTGCCGCGAGTCTTGGTCGAGGAACAGCTCGCTTTGAAAGGAAGAGAGCGCAAAATACAGATTTTTCCAGTGCGTACAGAAAGTGGCTCTATTGCCTTGTTTCTCGGCCTTAAGCTCGTATCAAATGGTGGGGTGGCAATTTTTTGTGGCATGAAGTCTTCAGTCACAAAAATTCTCCGCAATACCGCCGACATCTTCTCTAGAAATGTCTCACTCCCTGCGCCTTCTTTGGTGTGCGACCAAGAAGAGCTAACAAAGCTTTGTTATTTGTATGAACAAAGCTTCGGCACCCAGTCTGATCTTACAGCAGCAGCTAAACTTGGAGTTTTTGCTCACCATGGTGATACGCCACACGGCCTCCGTTTGGCAATAGAACATTCGATGCGGGAACGCTTGATTCATTTTGTGGTTTGTACTTCAACAATTGCTCAAGGCGTAAACCTACCGATCAGATATCTATTAGTCACTGGGACGCATCAAGGTCAAGGCTCTATAAAAGTACGGGATTTTCATAACCTGATGGGCCGTGCTGGACGTGCGGGCATTCATGGCGAGGGCACAGTCATATTCTCAGATCCATCGCTTTTTGATAATCGTGAAGTTTGGGGACATAGCTGGCGATGGAAAGAAGTCCAGAATTTGCTGTCGCCGGACAGCACTGAACCCACCGGGAGTTCGCTATTGCAACTCTTGTTGCCGCTTCAAAATGACAATGCAACGAATAATATTGATGTCGCTGCTCTGGAACTAATTCAAGGCTTGCTCAAACAGCGTAGCGGAATATTTGAATGGGCTAGCCATCTATCTGACGACTTCATTAGGGAAAACTTTTCATCAAAATCTATACTGTGGCAGCTCGAAGAAAAGTGTGGGGTGTTAGATGCGATAGAAAGCTTCTTAATGTCGTATCGAGAAGGCAAATCATCGGATACATTCTTTGAGACAGCTTTGGCTTTGGCCTGTGAAACTTTTGCTTACGCTCTGGCAGACGAGAACGAAAAAGAGCTATTAGAAGAGATATTTCGTGAGATTGCGCAACACATCGAGAAAAATATACCAGATGTTGATGAGCAAGCACGATATGGGCGAACCCTTCTTGGCGTAAATCTTTCACTTGAAGTAGACAAGTGGGTCACAGCCAACATGACCGGATTGCAAGCCGTCATCAGTGAAACTGAGCTTTTGGATGTCATATGGCCAATACTGCAGTCGCTTACATCAGATAATCTAATTCGAGACGTTGAGCCTGCTAATGCAATCAAAGAACTGGCAAAAGAGTGGATTGCTGGCAAGCCATTTCATTCCTTGCTTTCCTTCCTGAATGATCTTGATGCGACGTACCCAGCTGGTAAGCAACGGCGAAAATTTTCTGAGAGCATGGTTGTTGAACTTTGCGAGCAGGGTTTTGGTTTTGAATTGACACTACTCCTCGCGGCTATAACTGAGGCGCTCTCAGCCAAAATTACTGAGGATGAGGAGGAGAAAAGCCGACTTGCTGATTTGATGAACCTACTACAGAAACGACTGAAATATGGGCTTTCGACAAAAAGCGAAATTGCATTCTTTGAAGTCGGCTTTGCAGAACGAGTGGTTGCTCAAGCGGTAAACAAGGCAGTCAATATGCAAGCAACATCAACCACTATCGCGCGCACCTTACTTAAACAATCAACTACAGAAGTCGGCCCAGTGATAGAACAATTCCCAGACTACTTCAGATCACTTTATCTGGGCATTGTTAGTTAAATGCAGACACTCGCTGCTGACATCACATCAAAGGACGCAGAGAAGTACCTATTTCCCCTGCTATTATTAGTTCACTTCTCGAATGCAGCACCTTGAGAGATCTCCAAACCATCACGGTATAGAAGTGGAATCTTCCAAGCTTCACCAACCTTTTCGAGGAGTCCAATTCGTTCAAGTTCGACGGTTATGGGCACCCAACTTGAGCCAAGCAGACCTTCGAGTGTCGTGGCATTGTGTTCAGCTTTCTTTTTGGAAAACGCGCGAATAGCAGTTTCCAAATTCGGATTTTCTGCAATTAACGTAGTGCGAACTTTATCTAATGACATAACACTTAAACCAGCCTTTATTGCGGGTGCCAAAATCAATTCCCCGGATTTCTCATCTCCACCTATACTCAGTGCGTCTTGTTGTTTTCTAGCTGCATTGACAATCAGCGAATGCAAATCACGTGGTGTTCTAATATTGTTTCCATCGCGAATACGGTTGAGCATCCATGTCCAACTGTCAGACTTCTTTTCTCCAACATCAACTTGATTAGGAAAAATTGAGAAAAATAGTAGCTGACGAAGTTCTTCATTCCTAAGGTCGTCTTTAACCATTCCGTACTTTTGCTGGATGGACTGATTAAATAGAAAGCGTTCAAGAATCATAACCAGCAACTTGTCGCCATCCCATGACATCGGCGGTGACGTGCGATCCATCACATGAGTAAGCTCCCTAAAGCCTGTGCCAGAAATAACTTGGTCAAACAAATCTGTCCGGAAGAATAGTTTGAATCTTAAACTTACCTGCCCCATAAAATCCTTGTAGGCCGTGAGAAGACTCTTTAGCGCAAGTCGTTCTAATTCTGGGTCACTCTGAAATGCTGCATCTAAACGGTCTATCAATATCCAACATCTAACTTCAACCTTTTCAAATGCACGCACACATAATCTGAGCGCCTCAGGAAAGTCGATTACCGTATCTTTTTTTGTCCATATTTCGGGGGGCACGTCCGGAAAATCCGCCTTAATTGAATCAGCACCAATAGTGAAACTCGTGGGATGGAATATTCTTAATAGCGACCAAAGTACTTTCTTGTAGGCACTCTCCGTGCGATATCTGATTCCAATCTGCTCTGAGAATTCAATTGCCTTACGGCGTTCAGGCGTATCTGGAGTAGATTCGAGTGCATCTAGAGCCAGATTTAGAAGATATGTTTTCCACGCATTAACCAAATCCGGTTCCGAGTATTCTCCTTTCCTGAGAGCACCAAACCCTCTTTTAAAAGATGGCTCTCCGGTATGTTCAGTTGCGACATGCAGCATGATGTCTTGCAGTTGTTTGTATGTTTGTTTTTCTGACACCACAACTCGCAATAAAGCAGACTTGCCGCTACCCTTCCCTCCTAAAATCAAGTCGTATCTATCTTTGAGAAAGTCTGCCAAAGCAACGGTTGGCACAAAATACGACCTGAGATTTTCGTCGTTCTCTGCAACGGAACTTCCAAGGTTTAGATCGGCCAAGATTTCACTATTTTTCATATTTCTTCCTTTGCACCGTGGAATAGTTTGATTTGTCCTCAGGCGCTACATATTCTTGCACTTATTTAACATCGCGGGTACCTACCATTGAGGAGAAAAGTTGAAGAATTTCCACTTTTGTTCTTCCACCACTTATTACACGCAAAAAGTCGTCAAGCTTGAACGCCACATACTTCGCCGAACGTGGGTTTAACAATATTCCTTCAGACCATTCTGAGCTATTGTCTTCTACTGATGCAGCAAAGCTGAGCAACCAATACATAACTACCTGCCGATAGTCTGGAGCTGAAAAATTCCCACTACTGCACTTTACCTCTATGAGGGTTGGGCCGATATCAAAATCACCGTGTCCTGACGAAATCCACTGAAAACCTGGTACGACAGGTGTTGCCCTTATAGGATGGTTACGTTCTGCGGCCAATTCCTCAATCATTGTTGAGATGTTTCTGCCGGTCATTTCGGCAACCACTTTGTCAAGCTCAGAAAGCTCACTCGGTACTTGCGCATCGAAGTAACGTTTCTGCCGAGCGATAGCAACCCGCAAGCAATCATCCCAGTCAATAGTATTTCCCTCTAGCAGTTTTTCACCAACCGTGAAACCGAGTTCAAACAGCATAGCTTTATTAAGCTTACTCGCCTGCACCATCTCAATGGGAATTGGTGCGCAAGGTGACAGCCGTGCCGTTCGGTTGAAATGTGCGACAACACTGGGTGTTAATTGAGGAAATAATGAGTCAAAAGCACCAGGGATGTTGCGTGCGACTGTTCTGGGGTCACTCGCAGGATTGAGCGTCATCGCACCACTCCTGATAAATTGATGCATAACTCGGAACGCCGTGGTGCTCAATCCCAAGTCTCCATGATTGACTTAAGCTTGGCCTAATTTGTCGTTTGAATCCTTCACCTTGATCACCAAAAGCCGATGCGGATAGCCACACAATGCGCTGGCACTCGGGGCTAAGCCCATTCCATCTATTTCGGAGGAACGTGAAAGCATCCCTGTCTTTCCACTGCCGCCAGCAATCAATGCAAGACCTCCTGACGGTATCGGAACGAGTAGTATCGTAGATATTCTGGACGAAGGCTGATCTTTTCGTTGTTCGCACGAACCTCAGCGTCCGAAGATAATGGAGAAGACCTGCTTCTGCCTGTAGCAGATGTGCAGAATGCTCAGGGATAAGATCCAGAAGCTGATCAAGTTCTGAATAGATGCTGTTAAATTCTTCAGAAGCGCGAAGATTTGTGATTCCTCGCATGATGGTCGGCCACGATGCACGGAACGCGTGAAGGTTGTCTTGGTTGAGGAGTGTGGACGCTAGTTGAATTGCTACGTTAGGTTCCTGTAACTTTAGTGTCCGCCCGATTTGCGTTACTAGAAAAGTATCAGGGATGGCTTTTTCCAACTCACGGTTTAGAAGTTTATGGACTTGAAGGCCCTCTACGGTTTGCTTCAGCGACTCATAATCTTCGACTGATGTATCTGAATAGGGATCAAAGCGCAAATCAATCTCTCTAAGTTTCCCAGCCTCGTCGTCATTGCTGCCTAGTTGAGCCGTTACATAGTCCGAATAATGCTTCGACGTAAGCATTACGGTCTTTGTCTTATTCAGCGTAAGTCCGTAATCGGCGAGCGCGTGCGAAAGAAAGGCAAGTGCCTTGTAAGCTTCAGCATGAGAACTAGCAACCAAAACATAGTCATCGACATACCTATGCCATCGAATTCTGGCCCCCGTCATTCGATGATCAACTGAATTGAGGAAAAGTTCTGCGAGAATTCGGGAGCACTGCCCCCCGACTGGGAGGCCAAATGACCTGCCAGATGAGAACTTGCTGAGGAGGGCATTTACCTGATTGCCAATACGTCCATTGTTGGGGAACAGGTCGTCTACAAAGTTCTCAATATGGTGATGCGAAATGTGTTCGTAGAAACTCGAAATATCGGTTTGAACAATGATTGTTTCATCGCCCGACGATTTAGCATCGGCAACAGTTTTTTCTCGGAAAGCTTTCCACGAAGATGCTCTATCAAACAACTCATTACCACCGTTGAGCAGGAAGCGGTAAGAATAGACCCGACCGTCTCGACTGTTTTCTAATGCTTCACCAATTGCTATGCCGAGACCGTTGAAGTAGATGTTCCAGAACGGATGTATCTTCGTTACAACGCGAAAGCCTGTCGGCCCAGTTGGCGCTAGAAGCCGTTCGCTAAAAACACTGAGTTCGGATATTTTTCGCGTGCTATTTTTTTCACTGTCGCTTTGTAGCTGCTCGAAGAAAGCGAACGCCAAGCGAGCAAGTTCAAGCTGTTTATGCGAAATAAACTGTGTATCAATATCAAACGGAAGTGTGTCGTTGTCACCATGTGCGCTGATATCAGCAGCAGCACGCGAAAAATGCTCCAGGCTTACTTCTGGCATTTCTTTGCCCCTCTAGATATATCTTTCAAATCATGGCACAGGCTTGAAAACTTTTAGTAGCTCCAATCCTCATGTCCCAACGATGACCTATTCAGTTCTTCTCGATACAGCCTCCATTGAGGCATGAATTTACTCATTCGCTCAGCGAAGTGGTCGTTGTGATGGCGTTCCAGCAGATGCACCATTTCATGCACGACGATGTACTCCAGACACTGGATGGATTTCTTGGCGAGCTCCAGGTTAAGCCAAATGCGTCCCGCTTCGACGTTGCACGTTCCCCACTTGGTTTTCATCTGCTTTACCCGCCAGTCTGCCACTCGCACACCGATGATGGGTTCCCACTTGGCGATTAGGTCAGGAATCAGTTCTTTCAGGTGCTGGCGATACCAAGCAAGCATCACGCGCTCGCGCTGCTCCTTGTCGTTGCCTTCGCGCACAAACAGGTCTAGTGCCGATTTGTTCCTGATGGCGACATGCGATGCACCGCTCTGGTAAATCACGTGAAGGCGGTAACGCTGGCCTTGGAAGTAGTGGCTCTCGCCTGACACAAACTCACGTTTCGACTGCCGCGCCTGACCGGTGAACTTGCTCTTCTGCTTTTTAATCCACCCCAGCCGGGAGACGACCGCCAAGCGCACGGCCTCATCGCTCACCCGTAACGGGGCAGCAACACGCACCCGGCCAGCCGGGGGATAGACGGCAAGGTGCAAATTCTTGATGTCCTTGCGCACGACATCCACGGTCAGTCCGCTCACCTTGATTTGGTGGGTATCAGTAGTCATTCTGATTCTTCACCAACTCAAAGATGTTGTCGGTCAATTGGTCATCGTTCAGGACATGCTTTACAGCGTAGCGCACTTCTTTTTCTTTCACCTTATGCCCGCGCCATCCATCCTTCTTGCTAGAAAGCACAGCGTAATCCACCGCGAGCGCCAGGTCTTCATCTTTGCCCAGGTTGTCGTACAAGGCACGCTTGGCTCCGGTGTTTAGTGTCTTGGGATAGTCAGCCCCTCCACCGGGCTTTTGTACCTTATTGGCAAGCGCAACAAGCTCAGCCAGATATTTCTCATAGTCCAACGCTTCTTCCCTGCGCTGCTTTATCAGGCTGTCCAGAAGCTCGGACATCTTCTCGTAATACTTCGGGTTGATGGGCTGTTCGTCGATGATGACCTTACGCAGATTGTTCTCGATGGTCTCGGCGACGGCTTCCTTGTTGTTGCGTATTCCCTTGGGAAGTTGGTTCAGCGCATCCAAACCTCGCTCAACAATCATCTGCACCAAGCTCATATCGTCAAAAGCGGAAATCTTCTCGCTCTCTTCGGCGCGGATGTAGGTATCAATCAGGTGACGCATGGCAGGCTCGAACATCTTCAGGTCGATGTAGTCGCCGCTCGCCATCTTGACCTCGGTACGCACCTTCTCGTAGTGGTCAACTTCCTGTTTGATTTTGTCGGTTTGGGCGGGGGTGTAACCCGCCTCGGTCATCTCACTGGCGAGGTCGGCATAGGCACGTATCAATGCCACGGTGAGCTTGTACAGCGTGATGCGTTTTGACTCGTTCAGTTTGAGCTGATTCTTGTCAGCGGTATCGGCAGCGCAGAAGTAGCGCAGATAGGCGGCGGTGTCCTTGGGAGCAGCTACGGGCTCGCACAGAGCCTTGATTGCTTCACGCGCCTCTTCCAATCGCTCCTTCGCCATCTGCAAACGGTCAACTAACAAGCCTGCCACGTCTTCCTTGTCATAGCCATCCAACGCACCGGAGGTATAGTCATGGATGGCAGTACCCAAGCTCTTGAACAGGTCTTTGTAATCGACGATGTAACCGTATTCCTTGTCATCTCCATCCAGACGATTGACCCGACAAATCGCCTGAAACAAACCGTGGTCGCGCATTTGCTTGTCGATATATAGGTAGGTGGCCGAGGGCGCATCAAAACCCGTTAGCAGCTTATCCACCACGATGAGCAGCTTCATCTGGCCGGGCTGTTCGATGAATTTCTTCTTCACCGCCTTCTCAAAATCTTCCGCCGCTTGGTCGCCCAGCATCTGGTTGTAGATTTCGTACTTCCTCAACCGCTCGGTCAGCCCTTCGCCTGTCTCTTCACCCTTGATGTCAGCCGGTGACGGCGCATACGATGTGACGATGGCACATTTCCCTGCCAGTTCGGTCTTGTCCAATAGCTCGTAGCACTTGCACGCCTCATAGATGCTGCTGGTCACCAGCATGGCATTGCCGCGCCCGCTTTGTAGGCGGTCTTTGGTTTCCATGTCCATCAGGATATCGGCGACGATTTTCTCCAAGCGGGATTTGGAGCTCAGCACCTTCTGCATGCTGCCCCACTTCTTCTTGAGCTGGGCCAGCGCAACATCATTCAGTCCCTTGGTCTTGGAATCAAACCAGATGTCGATTTTCTCCGGCGAGGTGATGCTCTGGTCGATATCCCGCGCTTCATAGCGCAAGTCCAACACGACCTTGTCGCGCACCGCCTCATCGAATTTGTAGGTATGTATGTACTTGCCGAATATCTCAATGCTCTTCTGCTTGTCCGCCTTGAGCAACGGCGTGCCGGTGAAGCCGATGAACATCGCGTTCGGCAGAATCGCCTTCATTGCCTTGTGCAGTTCGCCGCTCTGGGTGCGGTGGCACTCGTCCACAAACACATAGATGTCGCCCTTGGCTTTGAAGTCAGCGGGCAGGTTGCGCTTCATCTCTTCGATAAATTCCGCAATGTCACCCACCTGTTCGTCATCTTCCTTGCCCACAAACTTGTGGATGAGCGAGGCAATCAGCCACGGCGTGGTCGCGTTCAGCTTGCTGATAAGGTCAGCCCCGCTCTGGGTGCGGTAGATGTCTTCACTCACCCCTTTGAAGACGGTCTCGATTTGCTGGTCTAGCTCGGTGCGGTCGGTAATCACCACCACCCGCGCATCCTTCACGTTCTCGCGTATCCACTTCGCCAGCCACACCATCGTCAGGCTCTTGCCGCTGCCTTGGGTGTGCCAGATGATGCCACCCTCGCGGCGTTTGATATGGTCTTGCGCTGCCTTCACGCCGAAGTATTGATTGTGGCGGCAGAGCTTTTTCACTCCTGCATCGAACACGATGAAGTCGTGGATGTTTTCAAGGAAGTGCGTCTTCTCGCAAAGCTGGGTGATGTGCCGGTCGAGCAGGTTCTCGATGCCGCCATCTTCCTTCCAGGTCAGGTAGTATTTCTCCTTAGTTTCTACCGTGCCGTAGCGCACCCCTTCGGTATCGTTTCCCGCCATCAGCAACTGCATGGTGGTAAAGAAGGGCTGGATGAATATCTTCTTCTGGTTGTCCAGATTCTGGCGTATGCCCTCCGACACCGACACGATGGAACGCTTCAACTCCAACACCCCGAGCGCAATGCCGTTCACATAAATCACCACATCTGGGCGTTTGGTATTGGCTTTCGCATCCGCCCCTTTCACCGTCACTTCCTCGGCAATGCCGAAGTGGTTATTGAGCGGATGCTTCCAGTCAATCAGCCACACCGTTTGCGTGTTCTCGCCGATGTCCGCCTTGATTTTCACCCCGTAGCGCAGCAACTCATACACCGCCTTGTTGCTGTCATACAGGCTCTTGGTCTGGTCGCCAGCTACCTTCTCAAATTGGTGCAGTGCCTTGGTGACGAGCGCATCGTCGTAGCCTTGTTTCTTGAGAAATTGCCGAACCAGCGCGTCGTCAATGTTGCGATTGCCCACGCGGTCTATCCAGTTACCCAGATAGTCGTAGCCCAACGACTCTTGGAACAGCTTCACTACGCGCTGCTGGGTGGCTTTCTCTATTTGTCCGACAGTGCTCATACTAGTCGTATCCTTCCGGTCAGTAGCTCCTGCAGCATGCCTTGCTTGAGGGCGCGAGTTTTATCGCGTTGTTGCTCAAGTGCGGTGAGTTCGGCATCCATATCTGAGAGGACGGTGGCGATGGCGGTTTGTTCGTCGATAGATGGTGGGATGCTTACCTTAAAAGCATGGACATCATTTCGATTCAGAGTTGGCACTCCAGAACCAGTGGCAAACCGCTCCAATCCAACTTTAATGAAAAGGAAAAAGACAAATTTCGGGTCATTGCCCTTAAAGTTTGTTACCCATAAGGAAGTGTTATGAGGCCAAAAATCTTGTTCCACAAAGCTGACTTTGCCAATAGTACCGGAGCGCCCAGTGACAACGCCGGGTCCTCTCACCTGAAACTCAGCATGAAAGTTAAGTACACCGTTTGAGTAAACCACAGGGTATGAACCCGGCTTGAGTTGAGGATTTGGCAAATCAAAGCCACGTTGCAGTGGTGCCACATCCCCCATCCGCTTCACCTCCCAATCCCCACTAAACCCCGGCAGGCGTTGCTTGCCGGTGAGGAGCTGCTGCATCGCGGCTTGCTTGATGTCGCGTTTCTTGGCGAGGAGCTTGTCCTGTGCGGAAAGCAGCGCATCCACATCGGATAGCGCGGCGGCGATGGCGCGTTGTTCGGGGAGAGGTGGGCTGGAAAGCAAAACCTGCGCTAATATCCGTCCATTCGTGAGCGCACGAGTAGTGTAGGACGCTTTAGAGACAATTTGTTTTCGCACCAAGGTCGAACTAAAACAGTACGCCTTAAATTCATCGTCTAATCGCTGATTGAGTGGACGAGCACGAAGCACAAAACCGCTGAAGACTGTGTCAGTGGGGTCATCGAGCATGACCGACGCCATTCCAATTTCCTCTGTGGTCTCTGATGTTCGCGTGAAGAATACATCACCCTTCCTGACATCAAAGTTCTTAATTTCATGCTTTGAAAGGAAAACGCGCCCATTGAGGCTTGAAGCACGAATCGCAGGATGACTAAAGACATCCATGTAATTCACGATGGGCGTACCGTAACCAAAGAATTCCTTCTCCTTGTTCAATCCGTTCTTAAAACAGAATAATTCGCCAAGTCGCACTTGCTCCCAATCCTCTGGAATCACCCCCCCCTCGGTCTGCTTGTAGCCCGTTCTCAATTCCATGCGAAACCCATCTTTTTCAGGTGTGCCTCAACCGTGGCATTCAGAGCTGCGACATCGGCAGCGATTTGCGGCAACGGTTCGGCGTAGCGTTCGGTGAGTTGTTTGATGCGCCCAGTCAGGGCTTGCGAAACGCGGTCGAGTTCTGTCTGCACATCGGCGGCTAGTGTTGTAAGCCATTTGTCATCCACCACCAAAGTTTTGATGTCGTCTGTGCTGAGTTTCGTGTATTGCGCGGCGACTTTGGCATCCAGTAATTTTTGCGCGTCCTTCACCTTTTTGCTGGCGGCGGATTCTTGTTCAAACATAGCCAGAAAATTCTTGAGCAGCGGAATTTCTCCCGGCTCTGCTACATCTACGCCCCCCTCTTCAGCCGCATCCAGCCGCACTTTGACGCTTGCCTTGGTCAGCTTGCCTTTGTCGTTCTTGGCTTCTGCCAGCAAACCGTCTTCGCCACCGTGTTCTTCGTCCAGCTCTTCCATCTGGCGGGTGATGGCATCACGCTCGACTTCCAGTTGCACAATGGCATTGCGCTCAGTGGCGAAGTAACGGGCGATGATGAGCTGGGGCAGTATCAGCCCGTTGCTGGCATCGTTGCCCGCTTGCCAACCGTCTGCCGTAATTAGATAAGCATCGTCTTGCATGGTGTCAGACCAGTAAGACATGAGGTGCTGATACACGTCGTATTTGTCTATCAGATTCACCGTGTTGAAGGTTTGCAGCAACTCCTCGGACAGCTCTTCGATGAGTTGCTTGGGGTGCGTGGTTTGGCCGATGGCTTTCAGTCGTGCGGCGTTGTTGTTTTTCCAACCTTGGAACAGATCGCTGACGGATTTCGTGTAGCTGACAAATTCCGGGTGGGCAAAGATTGTGGGCTTCACTTGTGCCGCCGCCACTTTAATCTGACTGTAGCCCGCGCCCTTGTCGAACAGTTGTTTTTGCAGGGTGGGAAACACTTCCCAGTATTGCGACATGCCCTCGATGTCTACATTCGGAATGCCGCCCTTGAGGTGCGCGGCGATGTCTTGCAGGTCTTCCGCCTCGGAACTATCAATGTAGCGCGGGATGTTGAGGTTGTAGTCGTTGGCTTCGATTTCCGCCACGCTGACCATGCGCGAATATTTTGGCAGTTCAAGCTGCTTGTTGAACACGTCCACGATTTTGTGAATGTTCTGATGTCGCAGGCGGTTCTTGTTGCCGTCCTTGACGAAGCCCTTGCTAGCATCAATCATGAATAGCCCGGTGCGACCCGCTGCATTTTCCTTGTCGAACACGATGATGCAGGCGGGGATACTCGTGCCGTAGAACAAGTTGGCAGGCAGTCCGATGACGCCCTTGATGTAGCCCTTGCGAATGACGTTCTTGCGGATACCACCCTCTGCTCCGCCACGGAACAGTACACCGTGCGGCAGAATGACCGCGCCTTTGCCGGTGCTCTTGAGCGAACGGATGATGTGCAACAGGAAGGCGTAGTCGCCGTTCTTGGCAGGCGGGATGCCATCGGCGAAACGCTCATACAAATCGTTGGCGGGGTCGAAGCCGTTGCTCCATGCCTTGGTGGAAAATGGCGGATTGGCGACCACGTAATCATGCACTTTGAGGCTGCCATCTTTGTTCTTGAAATGCGGACTGGACAGGGTGTTGTCCTGCCAGATTTCTGCCGTGGGGTTGTCGTGCAGAATCATGTTCATCTTGGCTAACGCGGCGGTTGCGTTGTCCATTTCCTGCCCGTAGATGGTGACACCCGTTTTGGATTCATCAGCCGCTTTCAAGAGAAGTGAGCCGGAACCACAGGTCGGGTCATAAATGGTTTGGCTTTGGCTCTTGGTGGCATTGATGCCGATGACCTTCGCCATGATGCGTGAGACTTCTGCCGGAGTGTAGAACTGCCCCTTGCTCTTGCCGGACTCGGTGGCAAAGTGGCGCATCAGGTATTCGTAGGCATCGCCCAGGATGTCGTCGCCGTCGGCGCGGTTGCTGCTGAAGTTCAGGCCGGGGGAATCGAAGATGCTCACCAGATTGGAGAGGCGGTCTTGCATCTCCTTGCCCTTGCCCAGCTTGTCGGCATCGTTGAAATCGGCAACGTCAATCACGCCCTTGAGGTCGTTCGCTTCGGCAAGGCGGGCGATAATCTTGTTTATCTTGTCGCCAATCTCTTTGTCGCCCTTGAGCGCCAGCATGTCCTTGAAACTGCCACCCTCGGGAACCTCAATCAGCGCATCGGGCTGACCCGCGTACTTGTCCGAAACATACTTAACGAACAACAGCACCAGCACGTAGTCCTTGTACTGGCTGGCATCCATACCCCCTCGTAGTTCATCACAGCCTTTCCAAAGGGAGCTATAGAGTTCGGATTTCTTGATTGCCATGCGTCCTTACCTTTGTTCTTAGTGGTGCCAATTTAGCGAGCGAATTATGCAGCATTTTTTGACATACCTTGCCGTGGTTGAACTTGGCGCGCGCCAAATAATTGCCTCCTCCAATTGCACTACATATTGGCAGGTGCCAGCCCAAACCGCGCAATTGGCAACATACTGTTTATATTGGCAATTTGTTGCGTTTTCCGCCAAAATGACGTAAAATACGCTACGTGCAGCGTTTTCAGTGGTTTTGAGCACTTTTCCGCTCAATTTGGCTGACCACGCCAGCATTGATGTGATGCACGCAGTTTCAAATCCCAGCCTTACCTCTAGCCGTTAAACCCACCGAACGAATTTATTCCGAAGCTTCTGCTCCGGCGGCATTCGTTCGTTCATTGAAAGGCAAAACCAATATGAGCGCAGCAGCACAACGCGGGTCGCCAGACCTCAGCACCAAAACCATTAGCTTTCCCCTTGGGCAGATTGTCGCCACGCCGGGTGCGTTGGCGCTGTTGGATCGCGAAGCCGTAAACGCCGGTGACCTGATTCAGCGACACCAAAGCGGGGATTGGGGAAGCGTTCCCCCGGAAGACGCCGAGGAAAACGAACTGTCAGTCGTTAACGGCTTCCGCATTTTATCGAGCTACCCAATTGGCAAGGAGCGGGTTTGGGTCATAACCGAGGCGGACAGGAGTAGCACAACGTTGCTATTGCCGGAGGAATACTAAAAGCAATCGACTTTGTAACGCACTCGTAGCGCCCTCATCGCATCAACCGCCGAGCTTCAGGCGGCACATTTCCTAATATTCAAGACTCAGAAAGGAGGCCAACTCATCGGCAGGCATTCACTTGCGCGCAATATAAAAAGCTCTGTTTAAGTGACTTTATGGGAGCGATATAAATGAAAAAGTCACAACACTCCGGCCCGCAAGGTCGAAAAACCGAGCGGGCTATTTTTGTCATGCAGGGATAAATTTGTCGGAGAAGTACAACATGAAAATCAACCCACGTCGTCACCGCGATACTGAGGTGAAGCCGAAAGGTAAAGGAACTAGTACTGCACTAAAAGTTGCCAAGGGCGTCAGAAGGATTCGGCAACGATACAAGAGCGACTGCGGGATAGCCTGCGTGGCGATGGTAGCCAAGGTTGCTTACAAAGAGGCGCTAGATGCATTCGCTTTCAGCAAGAATAGAAAAACCTTCTATACCAGCCACAACAAATTGGAAGGCACATTAAAAATTCTCGGCCTTCAGGTTCATCTAAAGAAATTTCGTTCTTGGGATGACATTTCCGGCAGCGCCATCATTCCGGTAAATCACCGATGCCAAGGGCGGAATTTCCACTGGGTTGTGTACGACCGCAAAGCAATACTCGACCCAAACCCTAACCGCCCCGCCAGACAGAAAGCACTCAGTCGCTATCGCTCATCGGGCTGGTATTTACAGGTAAACATAAATGGGGGCGATGATGCCAAAATCAAGAATTGATGGGATCAACCTCTTACTCGGCTTGGGTCAATTCAGTCGTAAATCCACTTTACGGCTAAATCATTTATCAGATGAAGAGTTGTTTGAGTTGTGCGTTAGACGACCCGAAGACATGTGCGTTTGGCCTGATTATGGTTCTGAAATTCAGCATCTGTTAAGCAAAATTGATGCTGCTCGTAAGCAAGAGCCGTTTCTGAGCAGGCCTCAAATAACGGCGGAACTCGCTGCCACGATATGCAAGCTGTCGAGCCTGAAACATCTTTTCAATAACGGTTTCAAAAATCAAATCGGCAGAAAAGTGCGGGCCCTGCTATTGCAAAGTGTTGGGCCAG
>Ga0265324_10000840_pt1 | contig 19762 bp, 21 predicted proteins | sample 41419metaG_FD_198634 | JGI IMG/M metagenome (GOLD analysis project Ga0265324, IMG submission 198634) | Rhizosphere microbial communities from Carex aquatilis grown in University of Washington, Seatle, WA, United States - 4-14-19 metaG | ecosystem: Host-associated > Plants > Roots > Rhizosphere...
TTGCCCAGTGAATGGGGTTCCGCCCTAAACGTCAGAATCTTAACAAGTTCTGAAGCTCCAGTTGCAAGGGGTGCATCGGCTAATAGCCAAGACGTGTATTACAATACAGTTCTTGGTAAACAAGCCATCACACACATAAACCAGGACGGCTATAGCATGAACCTGATTTATCGTGATCCATACTACAGCGGTATGTTGGCGCAGAACGCTACCTTGGCGGTTAAATTCGCCCAGGCGCAAGCGATCACGCAGGATACTGCCATTAGAAATCTTTTATGCACCCGCCTTTCAGGCAATTACGTATAGGGGATTATTATGGCTGAATATTCTAGAATGGCTAAAGGTAACTTTACAGCCAGCGCGACAACACAGTTTGTTAATTTACCTTTCCAACCCGACTTTGTCGAGTTGTGGAACTATACTAACATAACTACCGCCGGAGCAAACCTGGTTTGTAGGGCTTGGTGGGATAACAACCTAGTTGTTAGCTCAAACAACCCAACAATGGTTGAAATCTACAATGGATCGTCAGCAGTTGTTTTCGACACCATCACAAGCAACGGTATCAGCGCATTTTCCGCTGGTCTAATGCTTCAGTATGGCGCAAGACAACAAGTTGTTAGCGCAACTAAAGCAAATCCTGTTGTATTTACCGTTACAGCTCACGGATATAATGTCGGTGACACCGTCATATTTGAAGGTCTTTATCAGTCGTCAACGACTGGTATGCCTCAAATTTGCGGGATTCCTTTCACTATTTCCGCTGTAACAACCAACACCTTCACCATTAAATGGGATGGTTCTGGATCTAATTACACTGCTTTAAGCGGTTCGCCTTCTGGCGCATACGTGAAAAAAGTGCTGTATCCTTTCCTTTACCCACCACAAGATAACTTCATATCTGCTGTTACAACTGGTTCTACAACCACAGTAACGACAACTATGTATCATAATTTTGTGGTAGGTCAGGAAATAGCGTTCAGAATACCTCCACAATGGGGGATCATACAATTAAATTCGTTGCCAAACAATTTAATTCCAGGTCAGCCCATATATGGTGTTGTAACTTCACTTACGGATAATTGGACTTTCGTTTGCAATATCAATTCCTCGGCTTATACCGCCTACACATCGAACATAGCAGTTGCTAATGTCCCTGGACTTAGCTTCCCACAAGTTCTTTCTGTCGGTGACTTTAATACTGGTGGAACCCTGATAAGCGCAACAAGTTCGCTGTACCCACCTCCTCAATTCCCGACATCTTCGGGGGGCGTTCCTACAATAAACGGCCCTGCAATTAGAGGAGCTTTCGTCAATAATACCCGCCAAGGGTTCTATATTGGCGCAGGAGCTGCCGCAACCGACACGTCCGCTAAGATCTTAACTAGCGGTGACGTTGTTTACTGGCATGCTTATTTGCATGACTACAGCAATCCATAATTGAAATTATAAGTATAACCTTATAAGATGCGGTGTAAGTAAAAATTTTATTTACACCGTATTTTTTTGGTTACAATGGGTTCCCCTTTTCCAGGCCCTACGCCTGCATACAGCAATCCTCCTATAGAACCTCAATACTATAGCCCACGCTTTCGTTTTATCGATTCCATCACTCGCGGAAACCCCACAACCGTAGTAACAACCGAAGATAATGAATTTGTTGTAGGGAACTTAGTTCGCTTCATACTGCCCACCGCAAACGGCATCCGACAGCTCAACCGTCAAACTGGCTATGTCGTTGAAATAGACTCAACAACACAGTTTCTGGTCGCTATCGATTCCACAAATTACGATCCGTTTGTCTCAACAATGCGTCCAGATCAACCCCAGGTCATTCCTGTTGGCGACATAAACAATGGCGATACAAACGATAACTACCAGCAACAATCCACATTCATTCCAGGTTCATTTATTAACATTTCACCTAATTAGGTACTTATGGCAAGAAAACCAAGAATCAAATCAGAATCACAAAAGCAACTGGAAAACGTTGAAAAACAACTAGATTCCTTTACAGAACAGGTAAAAGAAGCTGTTTCCGAAAGATCCCTTAAACCTGTAAACATGGACTATGAGCCACAAACGAAAATAGCCCAGGCAGATCTTGCCAAAAAGAAAGAAATCTACCTTAAACCTATCCGTAGTATCAGCTCAAAAGAAAAGTTTAACGAAAAGTTCCGCGCTGCCTACGACTTCGCCAAGCAGCATGTGCAATTCATCGCAGAGAACCATGAAATCATTGGGGAATCAATCGAACTGTGGACAAAACCCTTTGCCGGTATGCCAGCCGAAGAATGGAAAGTGCCAGTTAACACCCCTGTTTTTGGGCCTCGCTATCTAGCCGAACAGATCGCACGTAAGTACTACAAACGCTTAAAAACCGAAGACCGCCCCGTCACCGTTGAAGGCGGCATCACATATACCGGTCAACTTGTCATCGACACCACAATCCCTAGGTTAGATGCCAGACCCGTTCAATCTCATAAATCAGTATTTTTTGCTGCATAACTCACAACATAAGGAACACACATGTCCCACAAAAAGAAGCCCCATATGAAAGATAAACATCATGAGGATAAGAAAAACCCCATGAAGGAAGAAAAAGATAAAGAAAAAATGATGAAAAAGAAACATAAAAAATAACAGGTTGTAAAGCGGCTTTACATGAACTTTTTACGCGATATCATAACTTACGTACGCCGGATTATCAAGAGTCCGTCCGATGCAGTCATTACCGATGCTCTAATTATCGACTACATCAATCGCTTTTGGATCATGGACGTTGACGCTAGGATTCAGCTTTTCGACCTGAAAACAAAATATCAGTTCGTCACAACTCCAGGCGTTGACCGCTATAACATGCCGCTTTACAGCTTTCAATCAGAAAGCACTAATCCAGATGCTCAAGATATAGGTTTCTATCCTGTTTATCAGGGGTTCTTATCCCCTGCCTATATCAATGGTATCGCAGTTACGTTGCAAACTCAGAAAAGCGTTTTCTTTAATGTCTTTCCAAACGTCACGCAATATGCCTCGCCAATAGCCATTGGAACAGGTGATTCAAATACCATCTATGAATTGACATTCCCTGTATCGCCTGGAAATTCTAACCCCGTAACAACTCCAATCAATGCCTTATTGCGTGGTCATGTTGATATCACAGGTATTATCGCAACAGGCAAAAACCAAGATCCTCCGTTGAGATCATCTACTGACGGATTAGATACCTCCATTCCAGTCACAAGCGTAGATTCAGCCGTATATTTTACAGGCATTGGAACAGATGGCGCACCCGTCATTGCCTGCGACAGCGGACAATTCTTAGTCAGCAATCAAAATTGTGGTTTATTAATGACGCCAGGCAAAGCCCCATACGGAAATACCGCTCTACCTGGCGGTTATAGCGAAACAATGAACACAATCAACTATCTGACCGGTACAGCTAACGTTAAATTCCCGTCTGCCATCGCAGAAGGCACAAATATTAATGCCCAATGCTACTTTTTCCAGTCCGGTCTTCCACGTGGAATCTTGTTCTATGACAATGTTATCACTCTCAGGGTTCCGCCTGCAATGCAATACCTCGTTGAAATGGATGCTTATCTATCACCAGCAGCTTTCTTTGACAGCTCAGCCTCGATCCCTTTTGCCTACATGGCAGAATATATAGCCAGAGGTGCTGCACGTAAGATCCTTTCCGATACCGGAGACGTGGAACAATTCCAGTTTTATGAACCTCTTTTCAGAGAACAGGAAATGCTTGTATGGAAACGCGCTCAAAGGCAGTTCACCTCGACAAGAACAGAAACAATCTATAGCCAAGGTTTCAGCCAAGGCACCTTTAACAACTTCCAGGGAGGCACCGGAGCCTTATGACCACCTCTTTTACTTACACCGAAAATATCCCTCATTTTAATCACAATCCATCCGATGACCAACCAATCATGGAAGTTAACAACAACTCAAATTTACTAATTTGGGAAGTTGACCATATTGGCTTCAATTCTACCGGAAGTGGATTTCCAGGTGCTTCTGGCGGTCAACATTTGCAGGTAACATTCAATAGTAAAACAACTCAAAGTGCCCCCACAGATCCGATTTCCATACTTTACACAAAAAATGGCACTTCTGCTTCTGTTGCACAGCCTTTTTTCATCAATCAAACAAGCGAGTTTCCTTTAACTTGCATTAAAGCATTAGCCTTTTTTGATGTTTCAAACCCTTCAGATTTTGTTGGGTTTAATATAGATAGTATAACACAATTAGGTAATGTATTTACTATAACAATAAAAAACAATGTAATTATATCAACAAGTGTAGGTGTTTTTATCACATCAAGCACAGCTACTACACCGACTTGGGAATACCCTACCACTAATACTTTAAAAATAACATTTAATGGATCAGGTGCAATACTAACCTTTGCGGTGATACAGCTATAATGGGCCAAAAACTTATCATCGGCCCAATCAATAGAGGGCTACGGACAGATAGAAAACCCTTCGTCATCGATAATGACAGCTTTCCAACGCTTATTAATGCCTATCAATGGCGTGGACGCATAAAAAGAAAACGCGGAACCACTTTCTATGGACGGCTTCAACGACAACTTACAGCTTCAGGAAATTTAGTTTCGGGACACATAACCTTAACATTCCCTATTGCACCAGGCAGCATAAATATTGTTGGTGGGACAGACGGCACAACCTACACTGATCCTGCTAAAAATGGTCTCCTTGTTGCCACAGGAGGAACGGGAACCGGCGGATCGATCAATTACGCAACAGGATTGCTAACAATTACCGGCGGTGGAGCTGAAACAATCACGGGTACCTATTCATATTACCCCTGCTTGCCAGTCATGGGGTTAGAAGATTTTGCCGACGTATCATTGCCCTATCCAACTTGTATTGGTTTTGATACCGTGTACTCATATTTAGTTGGAACGACACAGCCTAGCTTCATTACAGATATCAGTTTCTACAAGAATCCAAGCACCGGTGCCTATACAGGTTATACAACCAAAACAAATAAAACTCCTTTAACCTGGAATGGCGCAGATTATCAGCAATTCTGGACTGTGAATTATCAAGGCGTTCTTTGGGCAACTAATGGGGTTCCAGTTCCATTTTCTACAGGTTCCAGTATTGGTATGCAATTCGTTGGTGCTTCCGGTATATCATCGGCTACTCAAACATCTGCAACAACGGTTGATTTTGTTATTCCAAGTACGCCTTTAGTAGTTGGAGACTTCGTCTTTGCTAATGAATTTACAGGAACATCAGGAAATACTCTTAATTGGCAAACAGGTTATGTCACAAATGTTGTAGGAACAACATACACAGTCAAATTTCCTAATGCAAATATTGGAGGTGCTGGATTAACTCCAGGCATTCTTCAATATCTAACAAACAGATCCGACAATACAAAAGACTGTATACGATGGTATGATGGCACAGGCTGGGTTAATTTCATGCCTCCTTTGTCACAATTTGCTTCTTCAATCGCTAACCAACAACCTTTGCAATATTATCTAGTTGGCGCAAAGATGATTGTTCCTTTTAAAGACCGCTTGCTTTTCTTTGGAGCTGTCATCCAAACAAGTTCCCCTGGAGCAGTGCCTATTTATCTGCAAGATACTGTCGTTTACAGCCTAAATGGTACAGCTTTTTACACCGCTTCATTTTCTGGGGATGTTTTAACGCCAGAAGATATTCTGTCAATCTTGGTTCCAACAAACCAAAGTGCTCAACCTTATGCTTATTTCACCGACCAAATAGGTTTTGGCGGATGGGCTTCAGCCGGAATCGATCAGGCTATAACAACCGTTAACCCTAATGAAGATGCCCTAATCGTTGGCTTCAACAACAGCATTCAAACAAGATTTGTTTACACAAACGAAGACATTTTTCCTTTCTCTTTTTACATCATTAACGCTGAACTTGGCAGCGGTAGCACATTCTCAGCCATTAATATGGACGAAGGCGTTATTTCAAGAGGGCCTCGCGGTTTCATCATAACCTCTCAGACAAGCTGCCAGCGTATAGATACGCAGATCCTTGACCAGATCTTTGAAATTAAAAACACAGAAAATGGAGCTGAACGCTTTTCAGCACAGCGCGACTTCCAAAACGAATGGATTTACTTTACCTATCCATCCAATCAATCCGAATATAAATATCCCACACAGACCCTTCTTTATAATTACCGCGAAGATACTTGGGCCATATTTAATGAATCCTATACAACCTATGGCCAAATACGTTTCACCACTGGTTTTATTTGGGCAACCGTCGGTGACACATATGCCAGATGGGAACTATGGAATGTGCCTTGGAATTCTGGACAGTCAACACTCTTGCAACCGATGGTCATTGCCGGAAACGCTCAAGGCTTCGTTATCGTTTTCGATCAGTCTACCGATGAAGAACCCTCACTTTACATATCAGACATTACAACCGGAATCGTCACCTCACCAAACCACTGTCTTAGCACCGGCGATTACATCATCATATCCGGCTGCCTAGGTACAATCGGTCCTCTGATAAATGGAAAAATCTATTCCGTGACAGTATTAACTAGCGATACTTTCACAACAAATCCTCCGTTGCCAACTGGAACTTATTTAGGTGCTGGTTTAATAACACGTCTTTATGTTCCTCAAATCGCCTCTAAGGAATTCCCGACAGCCTGGGAACTAGGAAGAAAAACACGTATTGGGCCACAGCAATACCTATTTAGTGCCACAGATAATGCTAAGGTTCAGCTTCAGTTGTTTTTAAGTACCGCAGATGCAACGCCTTACAATTCTTCACAAATAGGAAATACAGGTCTTATTTACACACAAACCCTATACACTTGCCCTGAAAGCACCAACTTAGGGCTAACACCTCTTAATACAAACTTGCAAATGATTGCCTATCCAAACAACGAGGGTATAACGAATCAACAGCAAATCTGGCACCGGATGAATACATCCCTTTTAGGCGATACCGTGCAATTTGGCTTCACTCTTTCCGATGACATGATGCGTGAAATTGATTCAGACGGAAACCCAATAAATGCAATGGCTGAAATTGAATTTCATGCAGCTATATTAAACCTAAACCCTTCAGGGTTACTTGCATGAATAACACTCCTGATAACATTGTTAATAAAGCTCCATTCCTTCGAGGTTCGCGTGAGTTTCCGCAAGACCCACGACAATTAACCCAAGAAGTGAACAAGTCCTACCTAGAAATAGCCCAAGCAGTCAATCAACGTTCAATTGGCACGTTTCCTGCTACAAGACCAGCTATTACCGGCAACACCTGGTATATTAAAGGCGGCAAATCTCAGTTTACACTTAGGCAAGTATATTTATTAGGAAATAGCTTTACAGCCATAGATCATAATATCAATACTTCCAGAATAGGCGGTTTCGCTTATATTTCAGGTACCTTCACAGATGGAACAAACTGGTATCCACTTCCCTATGTCGATCCGACAGCAGCCAACCAAATCGGCATCATCATCACACCTACACAAATCACCTTCACTGTTGGAGGCGCAGCCCCTTCAATAACTTCTGGTTTTGTTGTTTTAGAGTATTTATCTTTGTAGTATAAATATTTTTAAAAGAGGTACCCATGAACCCATCCATCGGCCCAACTGGCAAACCAGGAAATAAATTCCCTTCTGGTTATAAGCAATATCAGCTTTCTAATTATACACCCGAACAGATGGGGTTGCATCAGTCTCAGTATCAGCATGTTGATGATAACAGCTTCTTAAGTAAGTTGGCTATGGGTGATGAAGAAACTTATAACCAGTTAGAAGCTCCAGCTTTTAGAGACTTTAACAAAGAAATAGGAAATATCTCTTCACGTTTTAGTGGTTTCGGAACCGGCGGACGGCATTCAAGCGGATTTCAAAATACTATGGGTGCCGCAGCTTCGAACTTTGCTCAAGACCTGCAAGCAAATAGAATCAAAACCAGAATGAAGGCACTTGAAGAACTTATGAGCTTTTCCGATCGTATACTTGGTCAGAAACCTTATGAAACCGGCCTTGTGAAAAAAGAACATCAACCTAGTGGATGGGGATCTGCAATAGGAGCTGGTGTCGGTGCAACAGGTGGCTATTTTGCTGGTGGTTTCCCAGGTGCTTTACAGGGTGCACAATTTGGTTATGACGTAGGATCTCAATTTTAAGGAAAATTATGCCAAATATCATTGAAGAAAATAGAAAACCCTCTTTTGGCCAAAAATTTGCTGGCGGCATCAATAAAGGTTTGCAATTTCTACAATCAGAACAAACAATAAATGCTCAAAACGAAGCCCTAAAAAAAGCAGACTTCGCTGATTTGATTGGTCTGCCGCCGGAACTACAAAAAATTGGTTTTGAACAACGGTTAAAAGATCAAAGACCTAATAAAGAACAACAGGAAAAAAAAGAAAAGTTTACTGAACTTCAAGGTGCAATGGATAGACTCAATCAAATGATAGCCTTAAGAAAAAAAGGTAATCTTGGTAAAGGAATTCCATTTTTAAATGCTTCTGGTTCTCCTTTTCCAGAAACAAGAAGGGACGCCGGATCGTATGCACAACTTGGTAAATCACTTATTCAATATGCCACCACAATTCCAATTAGAAATAAAATTGAATTTGAAACTTTAGCGGATGATCTCTATGATCCTGATATTTCGGATGCTTATGCCGAGGGCGTTTTAAACAGAATGAGAGAAATAATTCAAGATTCAATGGATGTTTATTCGGATAAAAAACCTGAAAAAACAGGTGGACAGGTAAATAGTGTTGGGAAACCTGTTGAAGCTTCATCTTTTTGGAAAAAGAAATGAAAAAAAGTTCGTTTGATTATTACGGAGCTAAAGAAGCGGGTCTTTCCGATGAAGATATCCTAACGGAATTGTCTTCTGCTTATCCTGATTATGACGTCAAAGGTGCGCTTGATGCCGGATTAACTCATTCTCAGATCAATGAATATCTATCAGACTATAAACCTGAAAGATCACTTGTTGAAAAAGGTGCACGTCTAGGTGCTCAAACTGCCATAGGACTTTTGCAAGCTACGCCCGCAGGCATGGTTTATGAAACTGGAGCGATAGCTGCACCACATCTTCAATATAGTATCAACAGAGAAAATATATTCGAAGATATATCAGAACTAGAAGGAAAGAAGCAAAGTGCTGATCTTGGCATTGATAAATGGGAACCACAAGATGAGGAACTACTTATTCATCTAAAAGGTTTAATCAAACAACCTGAAAAACTAGAAAAGTTTTCTGGGCCAGAAGATATTGGCATTCGAGCATTAGCAGAAAAAGCCACTGGCGTAGATTTAGAACCCGAAGGCGTCTTAGAACATGCTGCCAATTGGATTGGGTTTTTAAAAGACCCTAAGAAAGGATATAATCTTTTAAAGAACACCTTCAAAAACCCATCCGAAGGTATAAAGATTCTAAAAGAGGCAATTCCAGGCACAAAATCACTCAGAGCATTGGGAGCCGGTGCTGCCTTGGAAATGGCTGAACAAGGTCAATTCGGGCCTATTGGAACTATTGGAGCCGCAATCGTCGGAGATATATTAGGCCATTCTCCAAAAGCTGCGTTAAGTATTGCCAGGAATCCGCAAAGAGCCGCAGCCGAATTGGTCAATTTAGTGACACGCGGAAACAGTCAAAAGAAATGGATTGAACAGATTGCCCAGGATGCAAAAGATGCTGGAATTCAGCTTGATGCCGGAACCTTGACCAATTCAAATTTGGTAAAGATGGCACAAGCTAGAGCCTCTCAATCTGCTTTATCAGGCACGGCTTTAGACAATTTCCGAAAAGATCTATCCAATCAGTTCATAAGGGAATATCAAAATATTGCCGAACAAGTAGGCGAAAACCTATTTGAAAACAACCACCAAGCCGCCGAAGCAATCAAGCAAGCGATTAAGGTTGAGGAAGCAGCCTTTCCTGAATTTGCCAATACACAAAAAGAGGCCGGCCGTTCTTTGAAAGGCCGCGTATCAGTTGAAGAACGCCCTTTATATCAACAAGAACTTTTGCAACGTATTTCACCTCAAGAATTTCCTAATGATTATGTAGGCGGCGAAACTCTTAAAATAGCAGCATCCGATATTAAAGTACCTATTAAGGAGGAATTTAATAGACGCTGGAACGATTTTAATGAAATGATCGGCACTATAGTTGAACCACAAGCAGAACTTGCCGGTCAACTTCAACGATTCATCGCAGAAAACGAAGGATCGCTTTTGCTTGGTGAATCAACTGCTGAATATCGTTCATTACAAGCTGCTCAAAACCTTTTGGAGCAACTGCAAATACAAGGCGATCTTCAAGGCGTATCCTTGATGGATTTAGTTAAAACCAAAAGAACATTGGCCGATGTCGCCAACTGGGAAGTCGGTACTTCTGATTTCAGTTCAAGATTCAAAGAACTTGTGGGAAATATTGACGCAGCTATTGACCGAACGCTTGAAAGAATCCATCCCGAATTAAGGGAGGTTTTTGAAAGACTTAATGCTGACTATTCACAATTTAAAGATCTGTTTGAAAACAAAAACGTAAGACAGTTATTTGAACCTAAGAACGAAAACTATAACTCTATTTATAGATCCTATGTAAATAATCCTGATAAGTTTAGATCTTTGGAAGATATGTTAATTACGTCTCCAAGAGGTCAGGAAATCCTAAATCAAGTCAAAAGGGATATTGCACAGGAAATCACCTCAAAACCAAATCTTACACAAAGAGAATTCAATAACCTGTCACAAACTCTTGGCCCAGATTTTGACGAAGCTTTAACAAATTACTATCGCCAAAGACAGTTTGACATTGAAAATCCTGTACCGCGTCCAGCTCAACAAAGCCGATTAGGTTTAACAGCTCAAGCCCCAGAAACACAGGCCGTTCAGCCTTTAGGAAAAGGTAGAGTTAAAGAATCCGACTTTTCATCAAGAAAAAGACTTCATAAATTTCTAGAGGGCAAAGATGCGGATCAAATTATGAAGCAAATGGATTCTATCGACGGAATCCGCCGGCTGAAATCAGTTTTAAATCAGACACCGGAAGGTCAAAAGCTTTTCAAAGACTTATCCCGATATAAGCTTGAAGAAATGATCGGTAATAAAATGACTGGTGATTTGAAAGAAAATGTAAAACTAGGAACATTTTCAAATCTTCTTAAGACCACAAAAAATAAAGCCATCGTTAAAGAACTATTAGGCGAACAATCTTATAACAAGCTTAGACGACTTCAAAAGTTAGGCGGTGTTTTACAAGAGTCTGCCGGCAAATTTTTCAATGCCAGTCAGTCTGGCACCACTGTGGGAGATGTCGCATTGATTTCAACAGGAATCACAGGAGTAATAACAGGAAATCCTTTCATGGCATTAGGTTCTTTAGCTTCATTTGGTGGAATGCGCGTAGCTGCACATCTTTTGTCTGATCCAAAATTCCTTGGTTATCTTGAACAAGCAGTTTTATCTAATGACAAGGAAAAATTCCTGAAGATCTTAGAAAAGATGAAACCTATTGTTGAAGATGCAGTTAAAGCATCTAGAGGGTTAATCTCGTCCGATCAAACCTAAATACCAGCAAATCGATAAACCTAACATAACCCATCCGAAAACTTGCATAATTTACTCCTTTTCATTCTATCTTAACAGTTTAAGACCATCCTGGCAATTCCCAATCTTTTTTTAAATTCCTCTGTAAAGTAAAAACTTTACTTGATACATTGGGCTTAAAATCTATTGTTAGGAGTAAATTATGACCTTCCAGCCAGGTGCTATGCTCTACACGCAAGCCTTCGGATCAAGACCTGAAAACGTTGAAGTCCCTGTATACGCGACAAGAGATCCAAACAGTAACGATATTCTTTATCCCTTGGCTAAACGATGGCTTAACACTGTATCTGGAAGCCTTTTTTATCTCTCCAAACTTTCTTCTTCAGGCGGAATAATCACACCAACTTGGACGCTTGTATCCCTTTCAACAGGCGGCATCCAAAGCGTTACAACCGATGACGCAACAGTTGTTGTGCCTACAGCCGGTAATATTAACCTGGCTGGCTCTGGAAGTATTGCTACAACTGGTTCAGTATCAACAGCAACCGTTGCCCTGACAGGTCTTACAAACCACGCTCTTTTAGTAGGTGCCGGAACATCTACGATCACAAAGTTGGCATTAGGCACAGCCAATCAGCTTTTGGCTTCCGGCGGTGCTTCTGCTGATCCTGCATGGACAACAGCAACGTATCCTTTAACAGTAACGGCCGGTTCTTTACTTGTTGCTACCGCTGCAAACGTCATCGGTCAAATTGCTGACGTAGCCACTGGACAGCTTCTTGCAAGCGGTGGCGTGGGTGTCATTCCATCTTATACCGGTTCTCCTTCCGTTTCTGGAAGTTTAACCGCTGGTACTACTATTACAGCTACACTAGGTAATATCACCGCAACAAACGGTAATATTGTTCTAGGAACATTAGGAAACAAGTTTATTGTTCCTACTGGCACTAACGCCTCCGCGGGTACATCTGCGGCTATGTCGGGGACTCCTGGGGTTGTAACAGTTGCAACAACCGCTTGCAGCTCTACAGCACTGGTATTCTACTCAAGAAAAACCACTGGCGGAACTCCTGGACAAGTTTCTATCACGGCACAAGATGGAACCGGTTTCACACTAACATCCACAGGCAACGAAACATCTACTTTTAACTGGTGGATCATTAACGCATAGGTGATGAATGGCATTTAAACAAGCCTTACAGTATGACACTATTAGGTCTTTGGATACGTCTACAGCTTCATCTTATGCATCCTTGGGTTCTGAACTTACTTATCCAACTTGTATTGTAAAAATTATTAATGTCAGCAATAAAGACTTAATAATTTCTGTAGATGGAACAAACGATGTTGATTATGTACCTGCCGGTAGTTTTGTTCTCTATGACATCACTACAAACGCGGTAGATAACAACATCTTATTTATCCCTGCAAACAGACAATACTATGCAAAAACAAGTGATGGAGCCGCTGGCACTGGAAAGGTGTATCTGATCTCTCTATATACCCCGACGGTGTAATATGTCTTTTTTTCAGCCTGGATCTGTATTAAATACTCAGGCAATGGCCAATAAGCCGGAAACTGTTGAAGTTCCGTTTCTTGCAAATAGAGATCCCACTCCTAACGATATCCTTTACCCCATTGGCAAGCATTGGATACACATTGCCGATTCAGAATGGGTGCTTTTAAACTTTACTTCAGCAGGTGCTAACTTACAAGCCAACTGGGTAGAATTTGCGGTAAGCGGTGGATCGGGTATCGAACAGATTACCGTTGACGGTACAACGCAAGTTATTACGCCATCGGGCACGCCTAAGAATGTAAATATAACTGGCAATACCGTTGCAAATGGGACTCATGTAAAGCCGCTTTACTTCCTAAAAACTGCTACTAGCTCCGGAACAATTGATATACAGCTTGCAACTACCGTTGCAGCAACTCCTGCTAACAATACATCCTGCGGTATATCTTGCTTTAGAAACACACAGTTTACCATTGATGCAACATCGGGAATGGTTTCATTAAATGGTAGCGGTGTCGGTCAGACCATCACAGGCAACAGCGGCGGTGCTATATCTCCCGTTGCAGGCAATTGGAACCTTTTAACTGCAAATGCTACAGTTACTTTTGTCGGTACCGCAGGGACTGAAACTCTCGATTTTGGCTTATCTAACCTAATTCTAGGTAGCGCGCCTGCTGTCTCTGGTATTGCAAACGTTGGTCTAGGACAATTAGCCCTTAATTCTCTAGCTGGTGGCAGTGGTTGCGTAGCAATCGGTCAACAGGCACTTAAATCTTTTACTTCTGGTGGTGGTGGCGTTGGTAATAATATCGCCATAGGACAAGGTTGTATGGCAAATCTAGTCACAGGAACAAGAAATATTGTTATTGGAGCCACTTCAGGCAATGCCTATATCGGAGCAGAAAGTAACAATATTCTTATAAATAATACCGGCGTAGCGTCAGAAGCTAATACGATCCGTATTGGTACGCAAGGGTCAGGATCAGGTCAACAAAACAGAGTATTTTTAGCTGGTATTGTTGGAACTACTGTTATAGGCAACTTTGTCAACGTAAAAAGCGATGGCCAGCTTGGCGAAGTCTCTTCCGCATCAATAGCACAGACCTTGACCGGTAACGATTCTGTAGCAGTATCCCCGACAGCCGGAAACATAAATCTAATCGGCTCCACTGTTGCTAATGGCACAAACGCAATCCCTTTATATGTTAAGTCAACAGGTGGCAGCACTGAAACAATACAATTACAAATAGCTAAACTTGTCACACCTACACCAGCCAATACAAACGGTTGCGGGATTTCTTGCTATAACACAAACCAATTTCAATTTGATTCCACCTCCGGAATGGTATCCTTAAAAGGGGGTACTGTTAACCCCCCATTAACCGGCGTTATTCCAGATGCCAGCACCGCACCAGGAACAAACCCAGTAGTTTCCAACTCTAGCGGTAACATCACCATTGAAGGCGGTGCAACATATGCCACAGGGACAAGAAACAACCCTATCAGGACAAACAGCCTATCAGCTAACACACTAGATCTTGAAATACAATTAGCTGGCTCAAATGCATCTTCAGCAGCCGCTAATAAATACGGTGTTTCTCAGTTCGATTCTAACTATTACACCGTCACAAACGGATATGTCACCGATGCATTAGCTAATGATACTTTCTTTGTTTACCTATCCGCTGACACCTCTTCACAAACTGGTGATGGGACGCAATACACCATTCCATTTGACACTAAAACCGGAACAGGCTGGGACGCTAATAGCAACTTTACCACAGGCGCGGGGGCTTTATATACAACACCAGTACAAGGTGAATATGAGTTTGAAGCTTCCGTAAGATTGCAAACCACCTCTGGAAGTATGGCTGCACATACACGGCTTGTCATGTGGATATGGGCAACAAACGGTTCAGGTACAGATTATCAAGTCTGTGAATTCGGAAACTTTACAGGGGCAGCGGCAGCACGATTGACCGACGCGCCTAATCCCGATGGTATCACTCTTACAGGTGCAACAAGAATGCGTCTTCCTTCAGGTTATAAAGTCACTGTTAGGGTGAGCGTTGATGGAGTTACCAAAAACGTATTTGTAGGTGGATTAGGTGGCACTACAAAGGTTACTTATTTTTCAGGCCGTTGCGTTTCAATTTATTAGAGGTTAAATAATATGTCACAAGCTGGTTTAGTTGTTAATAGTTCAAGCGGCGGTACAGTTGTCGGCCCTGGAACGTCTGTTGTTGGAGATATTGCAACCTGGGCAAATACAACAGGAACGCTTCTTGCTGATAGCGGCGTTGCCTTTCCGATTCCAGCCACAAAGGGCGGAACTGGCCTAACCACATATACTACTGGTGATATTCTTTATGCCTCCGCAGCAAACACCCTTTCCAAGCTGGCTGTTGGAACAAATGGCCAAGTTCTAACTTTAGCAGCCGGTATACCTTCGTGGTCAACACCATCGGGAGGTACCGTCACCAGCGTTTCTGGCACACTCAATAGGATTACATCCACTGGCGGATCAACCCCAGTTATCGATATTGATGCAGCCTACGTTGGACAAACTTCAATTACCACATTAGGAACGATCGGAACGGGTACATGGAATGCAACAACCATAGCAACGACTGTTGGAGGTACAGGATTAACCTCTTATACTCAAGGGGATATTTTATACTCATCAGCGTCTAACGTCTTATCAAAACTAGCGAAAAACACTACGGCTACTCGTTATCTGGCTAACACAGGGACTAGCAATAATCCTAACTGGGATCAAGTAAACCTAGCTAATGGTGTCACAGGAAATCTTCCTGTCACTAACCTAAACAGTGGCACAAGTGCTTCTTCTACTACATTCTGGCGGGGTGATGGCACTTGGTCAGCTCCTACAACACCATCCGATCCTTTCAGCGACATCACCAATTTCTCAGCTTGCCAAGACCAGTTCATGGGTGCAGCTTCTACGTGGTCATTGAGTTGGAATGCCTCAAATTTCAACTCTGGATCATCTGGTACATATTCTACAACGGTTGTGGGACATCCAGGAATAGCCCAAGTAAATTCAAATGGTACTACAAACGGTGGTTCGTGTATTAGGCTGGGAAACCAGAACGTGTATACAACTGGCGGAGCAATCACCATTGATTGGAAATCAAATCTTCCTAATCTTTCCGATGGCACAGATACGTATGTTGTGGAATTTGGCCTTTCAAACGTCTCAACAACCAATGCTACCATTACAGATGGTGTATGGTGGAGATATACAAACGGTGAAAATTCGGGGGCTTGGACTATTCACACTGCGGTTGCATCTTCTGGAACAACTGCCAATACCAGCTCAACAGCCGACACTAATTGGCATGTTTTCAGGATAGTAATCAATTCCAATGCGACCAGTGTATCCTTCTATATAGACGGGGTACAAGTCGCCAATAGCCCTATCACGACTAATATTCCTCAAGGTTCTGGTCAATCCATTGGCCCTTTCTTCAGATTGCTAAAATCTGCTGGATCTGCAACAAGATATCTTTTAATGGATTCTTTTTATTTCCAGCAGGCATATTAAAAATAATTTTAATACTTTACCTTCCAGCATAATTTGCAACGACGATAAGTAGATATATCACCATTTTCATCTATATAAAAACGTGTTTTGTGAAAAACACGACATAAACCTAATTTGCATAAAATCGAATACATTTTCATTACCAAAGATTTAATTTTTTTGTTCATCTAATCCCACCATTTTCTCATATGTTTACTTAAGTGTTTAAAAAGATACTCCCAATCATATTTTTCTCTATACCTACTTCGCAAAACGGTTGTCTTCAATTGGCACCATTCACAAAAAGGGCAAATCCAAGGCACTGACCCGCGTTCATTGGGTTCACCAAAGCAATCCGGCAGTGGATCGGTGCAAGTGCAAAGCTCATTTTTATAATGTTCATAATAGTCATTATCTTGAATACGCTTAATCAAAAGCTCTGCAATACGCATGTCTTTAACGTCTTTTTTGCATGTGGTATGTCTTTCGTTTCTTGCGATCTCAATTCTGGTGCGTTCAATCTTATGCCTTAATGCTTCCAGAATAAAACAGTCGTCCCAATCGTAATCATTCCAAATGATTGGCAACCAGTGATATATGATCTTTATGCGTCTTACTGCTCTTCTAATCCAATGAAATGCCATTATAATTCGATCCTTATCGGTGGGTTAACTGGTTCATACTCTTCATTCATATGGGACGCATTGACGTATTTAGTGATGGGCCCATCAAGACCCCATTGATCGGCATCCTCCCCATAAGAAAAATGGATATGACCAAAGACGTGCAACTTAGGCTTTATGCGCTTCACAGCTTCTTTCAAGTCTGAGCATCCACAATGGTCAAGATTGCTTGAAGGAAATTGAACAGTTTTATCAAGTATACCCCAAGGAGGCCCGTGAGTTATAAGGATATCTGTATCCAAAGGAATTAAATCCCACTTCCTACGCAAAGCCTCTCCTCTCGGAAGCATAAAATGCCAGTTACCAAATTCCGGAGTCCAGGGGCTGCCGTAGATCTTTAGGCCCTCAAACTCTATGCTTGAATCGCATAGGTATTCAATGCGATCATTAGGCTTCAGGTCATCATCTTGAAATTCTCTCCATAAATCCATGGATTCCGATGAGTTGCAGCATTGTTGCAAGAATCCATCATGATTACCGGCAATGTAGACAATCTTGCGGTAATTCTGTTTTTCAACCCAGTCAAATAAGTTCTTCCAGGCCATCGTCGTGTCATTACTGGTTAAGTCGCCGGCAATAATCAGCAGATCCCCGCCAGGCAGCTCTGGAAAGCTTCCGTGCAGGTCACTTATACAATCGATAAGCATTTTTCAATCTCCGTTAATCTTTCTAGGATGATCTCTATCTGAATTTTAAGGAATTCAATTTCGTTGTCTTCCGCAGGAACAGGATCAGGAGCACACTTTTCTTTTTCTGGTATTTCTGGTATTTCTGGCAGTTTACCCGTCAACTTAAAGTGGTTTGCATCCCTAACGACATCCTCTTTAAGATAAGAAGGATCGATTTTATATTTATCATAACAAAATTCTCTGAAAGCAAGAGCTTTATCTTCATCTTTAAAATATATATAAAAACAACCTTTAATTTTATCTTTAGCTCTAACAAAGAATGATTTAGAAGATTTATTATAGCATATATTTGCGTTTTTATTAACTTGTTTTAAATTTAGCCCTTTCTCATAGAGAAATTCTTCAGCATCTTCATGGGAATTAAAAGTTTTTAGTATTCTTTTCCCGTTTTGTTTATAATTAGCAACGTAATATTTTTTACCATTACGATTATATGAATAAATACCAGCCATTATCCACCTTCCAGCTCTTTGATTCTGTCCATTGTTATTTGAAGATGCATTTTTAGTATTTCAAGCTCCTGCTTATCGTCTTCATTGCAGCCTATTTTATAGGTAAACTCAAAAAACCTTTTCTTAATCTCTTCCCTGCCGAAAGCGGTGTCATTTTTCCAGGCATCTAAATATAGGTCTCTAAAAGCTATAGCATCTTCTTTCTTGTGAAAGGTAGCGGTATATCCATTTTTATGTTCACGGGGAAAGCGCACTTCCCAACGCTCTCCCCTGTGCGGATATTTTTTAAATGTCCGTTTGTATAAAAAACGTTCTTCTTTCGGTTTTCTGGTAACCAAAGAACCCAAGCATGGGTTGTTCATTAAAAACTTAAAAGCTTCTTCGTAATCTTTAAAATATCTTTTTAAAAGTTTTGATTGTAAGCAAAAATATTCTACACTTTTTCTTTTTACTTTATATATGCAAGCCATTATGATTCATAGTCCCACTGATCTAGCTTTCCGTTCTTGTCAAAAGTCATTTCGACCGGCTTGCGGTTTCTGTAATTATACATTTCTGAAAGTATGTTTAGATAATCTTTTGTGTTTGTACAAGGTCTTAAATAGTTCATTTTCAATATTGTCTTTTCAATTAACACGTCTTTTTCGACACCTGGCAATTTTATAAAAGCAGAAAGTGCCTTGATAAACTGTCTATTTCTTAGAAAAAGTCGTTCACTGGATGGTCTATATTTCTTAATTACGTCGCAATATTGCCTGTAAAAGTCATAACTATCAAAAACATCTTCTTTTGAAAACTTAAACTCGCCTAGTTTTATTTTGTTTAAATTCCTGTCTCCTAGGCCGTTTAAAGATATGATTGCTGACGCTGAAAAGTTCCATTTCTGCATAAGCTCTTGTAAATCTTTATACGACTGAACGCCTTCACATGCATAATATTTAATATAATCTTCGACAGTCCAATTCTTTGTACCCGAATTAAAGGTAATCATATCTGATTTTTTCAAACCTGGTATGACCTTGTAAAAGATGTCAACGTTTAATCGCTTAGCGGCTAAAAGACGATGCTGTCCTTCTATAATTTCAAATTTTTCATTAACATCTATTGGTCTATATTTAAGGAGGTTGTTTTTTTTGATTGACTCACATAAAAAATTTACATGTCCTTGATCTATATTTCGGTTGCTATCAATAAATTTAAATATTGAGTAGTTATTGGTTTGTTTTATTTCGTTCATCTAAAGCTCCTTTGCATATGTATCTCGTTAAATTCTCCAACATTTCTTCGCATC
>Ga0265324_10000841_pt1 | contig 19761 bp, 17 predicted proteins | sample 41419metaG_FD_198634 | JGI IMG/M metagenome (GOLD analysis project Ga0265324, IMG submission 198634) | Rhizosphere microbial communities from Carex aquatilis grown in University of Washington, Seatle, WA, United States - 4-14-19 metaG | ecosystem: Host-associated > Plants > Roots > Rhizosphere...
GCAGGTGCCGTCGTTCGCGAGGTGGATGAGCTGGGTATTAGAAGCCAATCTGGTCTGGTCAGTTAGAATTAGGAATGAGTCGCCAATCTGCGTCGGCAGCTGGGCCCACACCGAATGTGCCGTAAAGGCGAGGATGATGAAGGAAAGGATCGTCTTAAGTCTCATGATCTCGGGCGAGTGGGTTAGGGGCCTAAAGGAGCAGACCAGGGAAAACGGTAAACCTCAGCGACTTGAACGCCAGGCGCATAAGTCTTCATCTCATACCGACCACACCATATGTGACACGCGAGCAGCCACAATCCTCCAGTGGCTCGGTTCGATTTCTGCTCAATACCTTAACTGCTGTTTCTATCCCGTTTGGTGTCCGTTTCGGTGTCCGTCCGAAAAGGTACCAAGGTTAGAGTAGAATTAGCGACTAGCCCCAATGCCGTTCATCAGAATCTCGAAAAGACATTTTGGATAAGGAACTCGATATGGGCGGCCGCGACATGTTCGCCAACAATCATCGAATTTGGATGACCGCACCCGTTGCGAAGGTTTAGCCATTGGCTTTGCAGCTGTTGTCTAACGTTCTTCCCTAGGACTCCGATAGTCTGAAGGATCGTTAGGAAATCGTACTCCTTCATGTCGGAGAGATCGTCATTAACTTTCGCATCTAGCCAGGCGTAATACGAAACCGAATGATTCTCCATCATCCCAGATTGTTTGAAGCTGCCTCAAGCGCAGCAGAGAAGCTGGGAAGTTTCTTGAGCCTTGCATAGGCTTTGAAGCGATTCACCGCCGCTGGAGAAAGTTTAACCGTCTTTCGCATCTTTCCAGTTGGTTTCCGACCAGCGCCGAGGCGAGCACCTCCGTGACTGACAACAGCGCGGGAAGCATCGAAATAGTCGAGGACATCGTCGCCAGCCTCAAATCGGGCTTCGAGATTCTCTGAAGTTGTGGCCGAACTAGCTGACGGTCTTTTCGTAGATTGCTTTTTCATCTTCTCGTGATCGGCGGGCTGAGATTAGGCGGAAGACGTCACCTCGATGGGTGAAGACGACCGACCAGTGACGACCTTCAATAATACCAATTGCGAGCTGCCGGGGCTCGGTTGGATTTTTCGAAGGAAGAGTGACAGTAGGACCGGACCAAATGGAAGTGGCGGATGAGAGACTCAGCCCATGCTTGGCCTCGTTCCCGACATTCTTGACAGGGTCCCAGTCAAATTTTACCGTTGAAAACGTACGCTCGGTTTCAAATTAGGCGAGTCTATTCTTCAATGGGGCGTCAAGGCCCAAACAGAATGGGGCGGGCCACGAGTAACGGCCGAGAAGAGCCAAATCATGGACGGAGGCATAGTTGTCGCCTTACTGGCCCAATGAGTCAGGGGGGCCTTGCGGGGTTATGATCGCAAGCGCCGCGTTCCTTTCGAAATCTTCTAAGGGCGGCAGTGTAACCTGGGCATTTCTAGAGTAAGCGCGATGCACCGCCTTGCTGTTGTGTCCGAGTGCAATCTGATCGGACAGGGTGCTTCTAATGCCCGCGACGTCCACCCTCTCCGGCATCTTGGGATAAGCCCGCGATACTCCGCAGCTTTCCCCTTAGCTTGGGTAGACGTCGCTGGCTTGCCAGATCCGGGGGTAGATCCCCCGACGAAAGCGTAGACGAGTCCCACACGGTCGAGACGGTCGGCCACAGCTCGCAGTGCTCCGAGGTTAGGCGGTGGCATGGCGATTCAAGCGTTGGTTGATTTCCTTCTCGGCAAGCGCTCGCTCACGTGCGCGACCGATACGCAAGGCGTCCACAAGTGCAAGGAGATCGTATAGCTCAGGGTCGCGGCGCGCAGCTCCAGGTACGCTGGAGTACAGTGGCCTGACGGATGCTCCTTGCACTCGGCCCTCAGGGTCGGGCCAGACAGGAGGTAATTGGTCGGAAGAGCTGATCTTTCCGGACATCGCGGGCGCGGCCCAAGCAGTTGGCATCCCCCGGGTAATCTGCTCGAGATTTGCGGGGAAAGCGTAGGGAACGCCATGTACCAGAAAGTCTCGCAGTGCTTCGAAGCGCACGCGCTTGGTTTCCGGATCGAGCAACCGAGCCTGAATCAGGCGGCCAACAGCGGCGTGCACTTCCGAAGCGCTCATGCCCAAGGCGTTTCCCAAATCCGCATAGCCGGAGGCGGCGGCACCTAAGGCGAGCTTAAGGGCAACGACGATGTCTTGTGGCTTGGTAAACATGGGGATACGGTATTCGCGAATAGCGAATGATCAAGCATGTAATGCTCTGAACCGTTGAGCCCTTGAGCATGGAAATCAGGCTGCTCTTAGGAGTGCCATCTTCCTTTAGGCAACCGATGTGGGCTCCGGGTCAAAGGATTTACTATGCGGGCCGCTCCAGACGGTAGCCGGATGCGCCGCGGAGCGGCGCGCCGGCGACGTCGGAGCGCCCCGCCTTTCCTTGTTAAACTCGGTGTAATTGACAGGCAGCAATGAGTGACGACCAGCATCGGTTTCTGGCGCTACTGGGCCAGCCTCCCGCACGATTAACAGTGGAGCAAGGGGATGGATGCTAATTTGCCAGCCACACGACGTCGCGGTGCTCGTCATGTCCAAGCACTTGAAACCGCTTGGGAACCCGGCTCCTAACCGTCCACTCTTAGCCCTATTCTGAAGAGTGATATGGTCGCCAAGGTTGAATGGCACAAAGGCGAATTGTTTCCCCGGGTTGGCTTCATCGTTACGAACCTCACTTGTCCGGCCAAACGCGTTGTCCGATTCTGTAACTAGCGGGGAACGGCAGAACAATGGATCAAGGAAGGCAAGCATGCGGTAAAGTGGACGCGCCTCTCGTGCCATGATTTCGTAGACAACCAGGTGCGGCTGCATCTCTTCGTGTTGGCCTACAACCTTGGAAACTTCCTCCGGCAGCTGGTCCTGCCGCGGGAAGTTCGGCGCTGGACCTTGACGACAACTCGGGAGAAATTGATCAAGATCGGGGCAAAGGTTGTTCGCCACGCCCGGCGGGTCACTTTCCAACTCGCGGAGGTGGCAGTGCCCCGGAGGTTGTTCCAGGCCATCCTGTGTGCAATCGACCGTTTGCGCCTTCCGATGCCAGCTTCCGGATGACTGCTTCTCTGACCCTGCCTTCCAGTCTTGGCGTTCATGGGAGCACTGTCTCCTCACGGCGACATTTCGCGCCACCGGCAGCCCATTTGTGCGGAGTATACATCACGACGGGCCCCCGGCATGCCGCAAAAGTAACTTCGGGCTCGAAGACCGAACCGATTTCTACAAATTTCACACGAACGAGCCCACAACCCGCTCAAATCATGAACTCAAATGGGAAATCCCGGATGAAATCTTTGGTTTCGCTCCCATGGTTTCACTTACCGGACCGGGTGTCGGCGGTCCGCTTGATCTCCTTGGCAGTATCGGCACTTACGCCTTTCACAGCACTCCGTGCCCAGAACAATTACCCGAGCCGGTTGATCGATATCTCCTGCAGGGCGCAGGTCGGAACAGGAGCAAACCAGCTAATTGTCGGATACGCCATAGGGGGCCAAGGCACCTCGGGGTCTCTGCCCTTACTTATTCGAGCGTCGGGCCCTGCGCTGGCCCAATTCGGTGTGACTGGCGTTCTCTCTGACCCAGACCTGACGCTTAACCAGAGCAACTCAAACGGGAGTTCGACGGTGCTTGCGACTAATGCAGGCTGGGGAGGTAACGGGCTGATCGCCTCGACAGCATCGGCGGTAGGCGCATTTGCATGGAAATCGGCCACGAGCAGCGATTCTGCACTCGTCAAATCAATTGCCGAGGGGGCCTACACGGCCCAGGTGGTCGGGGGCAGCGGAGATGCCGGCGTCGCTCTAGCCGAGGTGTATGACGCTACCCCCTCAGGATCCAATGCCACAACGCCGCGCCTGATCAACATTTCAGCTAGAGTTCAAGTTGGCACCGGAGGCAATATACTCATCGCTGGGTTTGTTATAGGCGGAACCGCGTGGAAGACCGTACTTATCCGTGGATCTGGTCCAGCATTGAAACCCTTCGGGGTATCCGGAGTCTTGCCGGACCCGAAGCTCCAACTCTTTCAGAGCAACAGCGACGGAAGCTCTACCCTTCTCAATTCCAACACAGGTTGGGCCGGAAATGCCGCAATATCGGCTGCTGCGGCCTCAGCGGGGGCATTCTCGTGGGGCTCGGCCGTCACTCCGGATTCGGCAATACTTATTACCTTACCGCCGGGAGCCTATACTACCCAGGTCTCGGGTGCGAGCGGCGACGGCGGAGTCGCACTCGTTGAGATCTACGATCTCGATCCACCGACTCCGCCATTATTGATCAATGCTGTTGCGCCACAACAGGGACCGACAGCAGGAGGCACAACTGTAGCCCTAACCGGAAGTGGATTCACGGGAGCGACCGTGAGCATCGATAACCAAGTTGTTACCCCTTCCTCCCAATCTGATTCCGAGATCGACCTGCCGATGCCGGCCCATGACAACGGTTACGCCGTCATCTCGGTCAACAAGGGTCCAAGCGTCTCGTATGGCGAATTCCTCTATGTTCCTCCGCGGCTTCAGGATCTGCCGCAGGGGTACATCACGACAGTCGCCGGTGTTGGCCAATATGTGCGCGACTTTGGTTCCGCACTCAACGCAGCCATTTCGCCTGCGGGCATTGTTTTCGATCCCAGCGGAAATTTGTATATCGCCGAGCCGGGCAACAACAACGTCTGTCGTGTCCGCCCGGATGGAACAATCCAGCGTGTCACGGCGCCGTGGAGTGGCGGAGCTTACACGGCAGGTGACGGGGGCCTCGCAATCTATGCAAACATTAGCTTTCCAGAGACAGTCGCGGTTGATCCCTCGGGAAATATCTACATTGCCGATTCAAATTACCGCATCCGCAAAATCGATGCAACCTCCGGCACTATCTCCACGATCGCCGGAGTCGGAGTTCTCGGATACACTGGCGACAATGGTCCAGCTACTGCGGCGGCGATCGGCCAGTCGTCGCAGATAGCCGCCGACGCCAACGATGTCTTTTTCATCGATTTCAGCAACGGCTATGCCGGCGCCGTATACCGCATTCGACGAATCCACCTAGCCGACGGATCGATCAGTACTTTTGCCGGAACTGGGACTCCTGGATTCTCCGGCGACGGCGGACCGGCCACGCAAGCACAGTTCGACGTCGGTGGCTTCGATGCCGGCTGTCTGGCTCTTGACGCCGCCGGCAACCTATATCTCGCCGATACCGCAAACTATCGCATCCGCCGCATCGATCGAGCCAGCGGTGTGATTTCAACCTTTTATACACTCCCAACATCCTCGACTGCCCAGGATTTTGTCCGAGAGGTTCGCTCGCTCGCATTCGACGTCGCAGGAGACCTCTATTTCGGGGGCAGCGGGCGAATAGTGGAGGTGAACCCGGCCGGTACATTTTTGAAGTCATGGGGGAACGGCAGCTATGCTTTGCAAGTCGAAGGCTCGCCGGCCGCTTCCACCGGCCTCGGACACGTCAGGGGCATCGGGATCGACAGATCGGGAAATATAATCTTCTCAGATGATGCGATTAATCGCGTCCGGCGGATAGACATCGCCTCAGGCGAGGTCTTCACTGTTGCCGGGATCGGCCCTGCTATAATCGGGGAAACCGGACCCGCGATTGCCACCGTTCTCAATCCACTAGACCTCAAAATCGACGCCACTGGAAATTTGTTGATCGGTGACTCCAGCCTGCGCTTGCGGCGAGTCGAGTCGACCGGGCAGATAACCACTATTGCCGGAACCGGCTCGTTCGTGAGTCTGCCCGCACCCACACTGGCGACGGAATATGGAGTCAATCCGGTCGGAATCGATCTCGATACAAGCGGCAACATCGAAATGACGATGGGCTATGGTTGTGTGATCGCCCAAATCGATAAGACGGGAACGGTGCATAATATTGTCGGCCAAGGAGGCGTCGCCGGCTACAGCGGCGATGGCGGGCCGGCGACCCAGGCGACATTATGCGACGCATGGGACGCCGTTCGGGATGCTCAAAACAACCTTATTATCGCCGACACCAACAACAACCGGATTCGTCGGGTGGATGGAATCACGGGCATCATCACTACCATCGTAGGGAACGGTGGACCAGTTAGCGGCACCGGGAACGATGGCCAGGGCAAATCGAGCGGCGACGGAGGCCCCGCCATTTCCGCTGCCATCAACGCCCCCTACGGCGTGGCGGTTGACGCGAGTGGCAACCTCTTTATTGCGGAGACCGCCTCAATTCGAAAGGTAAGCTCCGGGGGCACAATCAACACCTTCGCCGCGATTCCATATACGACAAAATTGAGATTTGACGCTGCCGGTAGCCTCTATGCAGCACGAAACTTCGGTATCTTCCGCCTCGATGCATCGGCCAATCAGACATGGCTAGCCGGCGATTTCAATGAGGCGAAACCCGGGTTCTCGGGCGACGGCGGTCCTGCATCTCAGGCAAAGGTCAACATACCTTACCAATCCGCCGGAATTGCGATAGATTCGGAGGGTAATCTATATTTTGCCGACAATTATCGGGTGCGCGCAATCCGGTCGGCCGCACCGACGTCAAAATAGCCCTCCTCGAAAGAGGTGTCGCGCAAGTACGTACCACTAGGAATTCCTCCTAAAATCTCCCGGTGCAACGTTACAGGCAAAAGGTTGCACCGGCGCTCAGGCACCTGGACGCAAGCAACCTGCGGTTTTTCCGGGTTAGGAAGTCATTGGGCTGGGTCTCTAGGATCGGCTTGTGCCGGATCAGGTCAAAAGCGTGATCCAGCATGGCCCGCTTGTGGCGGATTAGCGTCGGCCCGGTCTTGGACTTGGCCATTTGGTCCATGCAGGCTTGCCAGGTGCGGGCGGCAATCTCGGGGTCGGTTGCGGAGAGGTAGGTACGGGCGATCTGGAGATTTAGCGTCGGTTGCCGGAAAGCCTCGTTCTTGGAATGGAGGAGGGTAAGGGCCTCCGCGCCGTCCTTGGTGCGCAGACTCTCCTGGTTGCCGTTTTCCCTGTCCTGGCAGTAGAACACCTGGCCCCTGCGGAACATCGTGAAACGTTGCTTCATTCGAATGGTCCAGATCCTAGAGGATCCCGAGCCATTCGCGTTTGCGAGTAGCGGGCGAGTTTCAGCGGAGTACCGGCGAATTGTGGCAGTGTAGCTACTTCCAGCCTCAATTTACTGACACTTTCACTGACAGTGGCCCTTCCGGCTTGCGTATCTCTTTACTGAACAGCCAGTAAAAATTGGAGGCGCGGGTCGGAATCGAACCGACGCGACAAATACGTAGTAGCAAATGCCCATACCTTGAAAGATTTACCCCGTCTTGGGGGAGGCCGGGCGATCGAATGTTCGCTTTGCGACGACCCACTACTGGTCCATCCAGGTTATACGGAGACTCGGGATTCGATGCGAATGGGCCCGCAACAGTCCCTAATTGACTACACAGACACTCTGTGCAGATTGGCGTTATGCCTTCAAAAACAATTTCTCTTGAAGTCGATGCCTACGAGCGGCTGAAGGCGACCCGGATTCGCGGCGAGTCCTTCTCCGCGGTGGTTCGCCGAATCACGTTGCCGCCACCCAAAGCAACGGCTGCCGATTTGCTCGCGGACGTCAAATCGGGTCGATTTGGTCGAGAGATCAAATGGTCGGCTGTTAAATCAGCAGTAGCGCGCCGCAGCCGGTCTCCCAGTTTACGCGTTACCTGATGCTATTCGACACCACTTTCTTGATTCACCTCGTCGGTCAACGAGGTCGCTCATCGGGCGAGAGGGCGGAAGGATTCTTAAAAACACACCTGGACGCCCCATTATACACGTCGCGAGTCTGCTGGTCGGAGTTTGCTGAGGGTTGTGGGAGTTTGGCTGAAGTTCGCTCAACGCTTGAGCGTTTTACGATTGTGGAAATCAACGAACTTGTGGCTTGGGAGGCATCACGAATATCTAGAGGACTTGCAAGGGCTGGCCTTCCTATTGGGGACAACGACATCTGGGTCGCAGCGTCGGCCGTGGCCTACCGGTTGCCGCTCGTGAGTCGGAACGGACGACATTTTACGCGCGTGCCTGGGCTGGAGGTTCACAGCTACTAATCGTTGGAGCTAGCAGGATATCAGGGGGCCGTATTTTGTGCCACTCGTGTGCCACGCGACCTTTGAAATTTCCCAAGTAACGAAAGGATAGTTACTTAAAATTGGAGGCGCGGGTCGGAATCGGACTAACCTCTACAATCCTGACAGAGGGAGAAAATCCTTCTCCCTCTGTGGAGCAAGGACAATCCAGGTTCACTTGGAGCTACCCGGCTTAACTCTGCCACTACTTTTACTGACAGTTTCACTGACAGTGGAATGGCGCCTTGGATCAGGCCCAGCCTAAAGGCACCCATGATGCCCTTAGCGTGATATTGACAGGGTAAACCATTCATGGTTTACCAGCCGATCATGGAGACGATCGCCACAAAGATATCGCGCGAGACTAAGGCCCGAGCGGCTGCGGTGGCAAAGCGAAGACGCTTGAGCCTCTCTGGCCTTTTGAGGAAAGCCCTAGAAAACGAGATCAGAATCGAGAAGCCTCGGACATGGGGCGAGCGTTTCGCGCATTTGGAAGGCGCAGTCAAGAACACCCCTACCAACCTTTCCGAGATTGAAGGCTTCGATTGATACAGTTCTCGACACGGGCCCCTTGGTCGCATGGCTCTGCGAGTCCGATCAGCACCACGAATGGTGCGCGAAGTATTTTTCCAGACTTCGGCTGCCGGTAGTGACGTGCGAATCGGTCGTAGCCGAGGCTGCGCACCGCCTGCGCAAATACGGTTCCGGTGTGGAAAGTTTATGCACATTACTGGAATCGGGGGAACTCCAGGTTGATCCTGTATCAGACCTGCCCGCTGTCGCCCAATTCATGCGGAAATATGAGACGGATTTCGCGGATGCTTCGGTCGTTTGGTTGAGCGAAAAATACCCCAGGGCAAGAGTGTTCACTGTCGATTTTACGGATTTTAAGGTCTACCGCCGTTTCAAGAACCAAGCGATTCCGCTCGTCGAGAGACTCTGAGGAGCAGGTAGGCCGGGTGAAGGCCAGATCATCGTGGGGGGCACAGTCCTTGCCGAATTGGTCCAATGAGATCTGAGGATCAAAGCAGGGTTAGCGCGGGGCCGCTCCAGACGGTCGCCGGATGCGCCGCGAAGCGGCGCGCCGGCGCCGTCGGGGCGCCCCGCCTTTCCTTGTTAAACCTCGGTGTAATTGACAGGCTGCAATGAGCGATGACCGACACCGCTTCCTGGCGCTAATGGGGCAGCTCCCGGCAAGGCTGACCGTGGAGCAGTCTGGATGGGTGCTGAATTGCCAGCCACACGATGTCCCGATTTTGGTGATGGCGAAGCTGCTAAAGCTATTGGGAACTCCAGCACCTAACGGGAAGAAATATTTCGCGACCGTAGAGGTCCTCGAATTAGCTCGGGACCGCACCTGGTTGGGAAAGGTTACTAACGCAGTTGGTCGGTATTGGCAGGCAAAGAACAATAAGAGAAATTCATTGGAGCCCATTTGCCAGTAGTTGAAGGGAACTGGCGTCGGACGGTGTTTGCCTATAGTAGTCTTATTATAGAATTTAGAATGATGACGGTAACATCCCGATTTCTCAGCTTGGGAATATTGCCATTGGCTGTCCAAATATGCTGGGCGGCAGCACTGCTTACTGTGGCTACGGCAAGAGCCGAGGAATTTGAAGCGGTAAATTCAAGGGCGAGTGGAGACTATGTCCGGAAGACATTACGAGGCGGAGCTTTTGTGCCCGAAAGTTACGTGTTTGCGAAAGGCGGCTATTGGAGCGGTCCGTTGAATGACGCTTCCATAGACAAGATGGAATTCATGGATATAGCGCGGACCATAGCGGTTCCGCTAGCGAACGAGGGTTACCTGCCTACGGCCAATCAGAATAAGACCAAGCTGTTGCTCGTTGTATATTGGGGTACAACTTACGCCCCCGAGCACGCGAGCGACTCGAACGCCTACAATTTTGCCAACCAAAAAGCGGCAGATGAGCACCAGTCAAATCAACGCCTTCTCGACGCCGAGCGTACGGAAGGCTCGGCTTCGAAGCAGCCTGTAAATGGAAGCTCTTCCGAAGTACGCCAAGCGAAGACGCTGGCGGCCATGGATGCTGACGAACTAAGCGCATCGCTCTCCGTGGCGGGAGCTGAGAATCAAACGCGCGACCAGGCAAATATGCGTAATGCCGCGATGCTTGGCTACGACTCAGAGTGGAAAGAACTCACCAATGGGCTGGGTGGACCGGCACACGATTTTAGGAAATCGGCTATGGTCGCGGAGCTGGAGGAGGACCGCTACTTTGTCGTAATCATGGCGTACGATTACCAACTCCTTGTTGGCGAGAAGAAGCACAAGCTACTGTGGGAAACCCGATTTAGTATTCGGCAACACAATCACGCATTCGACAAACAGCTTGCATCGATGACCGCGCAAGCGGCGAAATTCTTTGGTCGAGACAGTAACGGGTTGACGCATAAACCACTGCCTGAGGGTCATGTGGAGATTGGGGGAGTCAGGAACTTAGGGGATGTCCCTGTAGATCAGGTGAAGGCAAAACCTCAGGGCTCAGATAAGTGACTTTTAGGGGCACCCTGGGAGCCTAAGACGAGTCAATTCAGAGTTCATCCAGCTGCGGGTAAGGGAATTTGAGAAGCTGAACTTCCTAACGCACGCCTTTCATAGTCTTCCAAAGCCGGAAGTGTAACCCGAGCGTTCTTCGCGTAGGCGCGGTGTACGGCGTTGCTGTTGTGACCCAAGGCCTCCTGGGCGAATCTTTCGGGGTAACCGCAGGACTTCGCTCGTTCGGCCCATGCATAACGGTAGCTGTGAAGAGTGATGCCGGTTATCCCAATTCTTTTGCAGCACCTCGCGAATTCGCAGGAACGATGGGTCTCCCGCTTGTCCCTGTGGTTTGGGAATAGCGGTCCAAAGTGGGGTAGCGTGCGCAAAACGGTCTCAAGGTCGCTGCCAATACGAACAACGGATGGGGTGCCAGTCTTCTGCCGGTTGAAGCTCACAATCTTGTTCTGCCAGTCGATGTCCTGGGATGTGAGGTTAGCGATGTCGGTCTGAGCGCCACCTAAGTGCCAGCAGCATTCATAGTAGGCCCTGCGCTCTGGATTGGATTCATTGGCTACGATGGCCTGGTGCTCGGCCAAGGTGACGGCGCGCTTCTCTTTGAATCGAATCTTCGGCCAACGCTTCTTGGGCAGCACCGCCCAGGGCAGCCACGCCATGTCTAGGGCAAAGTTATGGATTCGACGGAGGTAGACGCTGGTTGAGACCGTGCCCTCTTCCAGCACCATTAGGAAGTCATTGGGTTGGGTCTCTAGGATCGGCTTGCCACGGATCAGGTCGAATGCGTGATCCAGCATGGCCCGCTTGTGGCGGATGAGCGTCGGCCCGGTCTTGGACTTGGCCATTTGGTCCATGCAGGCTTGCCAGGTGCGGGCGGCAATCTCGGGATCGGTTGCTGAAAGATACGTGCGGGCAATCTGGAGGTTTAGAGTCGGTTGACGAAAAGCCTCGTTCTTGGAATGGAGAAGGGTGAGGGCCTCGGCTTCGTTCTTGGTGCGCAGGCTCTCCTGGTTACCGGTTTCCCTGTCCTGGCAGTAGAACATCTGCCCCCTGCGGAACATCGTGAAACGTTGCTTCATTCGAATGGTCCAGATCCTAGAGGATTCTGAGCCATCCGCGTTAGCGAGTAGCAGGCGAGTTTCAGCGGAGTACCGGCGAATTGTAGCGGGGTAGCTATTCCCAGCCCCAATCTACTGACACTTTCACTGACAGTGGCCCTTCCGGATCACGTATCTCTTTACTAACCAGTTAGTAGAAATTGGAGGCGCGGGTCGGAATCGAACCGACGCATAGAGGTTTTGCAGACCTCGGCCTTACCACTTGGCTACCGCGCCCTTGCCCAATCCATTGGCAAAGAGGGGGTATTACGGTTCGTTGAAAAAGCGCTGACAAGCAATTTCGCGAGCTGCGTATTGTCTCTTTGCATCTGATCCGGTCTCCACATAGCCGACTTGCGAAGGAATACGCTTCCCTGCCCATAACGACCGAACGCTACCTGGATAACGCCCCATCCTCACCCTCGCCGCCCAAGCCCGCCTCCCACCTACGCACCGTAGCGCGCATGATGGTGCGTCGAGATAATGCGTTCAATGACCCTTGGCGGGATTTCGGAAACAGTCCCGATTGGAACTACCGGAAGTTGACGCTTGTGAGCCACTGAGATGCCGTCGTTTGGATCGCAAAGAAAGTGCAAGTGATGGCCTAGAGCGAGGTAGCCGCCGTCCCAAGCTTGTATTTATAGGAGCAAGAAGTGGTTATATAATAAAAAATTATGACTTGTCCACCGCCGCAGCGACCTATACCATGACAGCGCCCCGCGATAGTTGCCCCAAAAAAACCCCGCTGCGAAAATTAGCGTGCGCATTTCTTCGCCAGCCATGTCCGTGCTGGTTGCTGTTACCATCCACCGGTGGTCTCGGAAGGGCGGCTGCTGTGCTGGGTCTGGGCTGCGGAAGAAACGTGAAAGTCGGTGGGAAACTGTCCGCGAAGGACCTTGGTGCATGTGGGGGCGGATGTGATAGCCAACAAGCGCGGGAACGGAAGCGAGGCTGCATTGCCGGCAGCGGAGCTCCGTACGCATGGGTGGGGCCATTTGCCGGCGGCAGCCGCCACCATGGAGACCAAAGCGATGGTACCGATCAGCCGGCTGCGCATGGCGCTGGCGATGTTGCCTCCCTTGGGCGCCTTGGCCCTCCAATGGATATTCTGGCCCTACATTCAGCCGTTCGTGTGGTTCCTTTTTTATCCGGCGGTGTTTTTCAGCTCTTGGATCGGCGGCCTGCCGGGCGGCCTTGTGGCGACTTTCATCTCCACTGCTCTTGTCGTCTTTTTCTTCATCCCGCCGGAATTTTCCTTCGCGGTGGCGAATCCGAGAACCATCCCATCGGTCGGGATGTTCGCTGGCATGGGCATCCTATTCAGCCTTTTCCACGGCCGACTAAGGCAATCAAAACAGCTTGCGGTCGACGCCTTGGCGTCCGCAAATTCCGCCAACAATCTTCTCGAAACACGGGTCCTCGAGCGCACTGAGGCACTGCGCGAGAGCGAAGAGTTGTTCTCAAAGGCATTTCACTCAAGCCCGGACCTGGCGGTCATTGTGCGTGTGGCAGACTACACGGTTATCCGGGCCAACGAGGCACTTAGCCGCCTGTGGGGCAGCACGCCGGAGGAGGTTATTGGGAATCCGACCAAGAAGTACACCAACTGGCTGGACGAGGAGGAACGGCTCACTTTCTTGCGGGCCCTGCAGGCCAAGGGCGAATACCTTGGCTATGAGACAACGCTCCGAATGGGCGACGGGCGGCTGGTTCCGTTCAGCATATCATCGCGGAGGATCACACTCAACGGCCAGGACTGCATTATGATCGTTATGCGCGACATCACGGAGCGCCGGCTGGCCGAAGTGGCTTCCCGGGCAATCTCGGCGATTGTCGAGTCGTCAGACGATGCGATCATCGGAAAGGACCTGAACGGCATTGTCACGAGCTGGAACCCGGGGGCGGAAAAAATGTTCGGTTACACTTCCACCGAAATGATGGGCACCTCGATCTTGCGTGTCATTCCGCCTGAACGGCGAGCGGAGGAGGAGGGTATCATTGGGCGGATCGCTCGGGGGAAGAGCGTGCGCCATTTCGAAACCGTGCGTGTAAGAAAGGACGGCCAGTTCGTGGACGTTTCTGTCACGGTTTCGCCGATCAGGGACGCCGGTGGCAGGGTGGTGGGTGCATCCAAGATCGCGCGCGACATCTCGGAACGAAAGCGGGCGGAGGCCGCATTGCTGGCGAGCAAGGCACAATTGGACGCGGCCATTGCCAGTATGACTGACGCCGTATTCATTTCCGATTCTGAGGGGCGATTTATCGAATTCAACGAGGCCTTCGCGACATTCCACAGGTTCAGGACCAAAGAGGAGTGTGCCAAGACCTTCGCCGAGTACCCCGCGTTCTTAGAAGTCTTTATGGCCGATGGGAAACCGGCGTCTTTGGAGCAGTGGGCGGTTCCGAGGGCCCTCCGGGGCGAGACGGTCAAGAACGCCGAGTACACCCTGCGCCGGTCGGACACGGGAGAAACTTGGGTGGGAAGCTACAGTTTTGCTCCTATCCGGGACAGGAACGGCGCAATCGTCGGGTCGGTGGTCGCTGGTCGCGACATTACCGACCAAAAGCAGGCGGACGCGGCTTTGCGCGACAGCAATGAGAGGTTTGCCAGTATCTTCAACCTTAGTCCGGTGGCCACATCGCTTTCCACCGTCAAGGAAGGCCGGTATCTGGATGTGAACGACGGGTTTCTGAAAATGTTTCAAATGTCACGCGACGAAGTGGTTGGGCACACGGTCTTTGAATTGAATACCTGGGTTGATCTGGGGCAGCGGGACGCTTTGTTTTCAAAGCTCAAGGAGCGCGGCGTAGTCAATAATTTCGAAATGAAACTGCGTTCAAAGTCGGGCCAGATCATCCAGCTGTTATGGTCCGGCACGCAGATTGTTATCGACGGGGAAAGCTGCTTGCTGGGCTCGTCGCTGGACATAACGGAGCGCAAGAAGGTCGAGGAAAAGATTCAAGAGCTCAACGCCGAACTGGAGCAGCGCGTGATCGAACGCACTGGCCAGCTCGAAGCCGCCAATACCGAGTTGCGCCACAACCAGGCCGAGCTCAAAAGCCTCTTCGAGTCGCTGCCCGGCCTTTACTTGGTGTTCACACCCGATCTCACGATCGTTGCAGCAAGCGATGCCTACCTGAAGGCGACCTTAACGACGCGCGAGGGCATTCTCGGTCGAAAGCTTTTTGAGGTGTTTCCGGACAACCCGGACGATCCCGGCACAAAGTCTGTGGCAAACATGCAGGCCTCCATCGACCGTGTGCTTCAAAACTCGGCGTCTGACACAATGGCCATAGCGAAACATGATGTCCGTCGTCCCGACGGCTCGTTTGAGGAACATTACTGGAGCCCGGTTAACTCGCCCATGTTCGGAGATGATCGCCAGATCAAGTATATCGTTCATCGCGTGGAGGAGGTGACTGATTTCGTGCGACGCAAATCGCAGCCATCCGGCCTCCCGGCAGATTTGAGTGCCCGTGAGCAGCAGATGGCAGCCGAGATGTTTCAAAACGCGCAAAAGTTGGCGGCAGCCAATCAGCAACTCGAGTCCGCAAACAAGGAGCTGGAGGCGTTTTCCTACTCAGTGTCCCACGATCTGCGCGCTCCGCTCCGCGTTGTGGATGGATTTTCGCAGGCGGTATTGGAGGATTTTGGGCCTAAGTTGCCCGCCGAGGGCCTGCGACAGCTTCAAGTGATTCGCGAGAGTGCACAAAACATGGGCCAATTGATAGACGATCTGCTGTCGTTCTCGCGACTTAGTCGGAAGCCGCTGATTATGCAGAGCGTAGAGACCGAGCCGATGGTGCGCGCAGCACTTGCCGATATGAACACCGAGTGCGGGGGACGACAGATTCAGATCAACGTCGGCGCGCTGGCACCATGCAAGGGGGACCCGGCCCTGCTGAAGCAAGTCTGGGTCAATCTGCTCTCCAATGCCCTGAAATACACGCGTAAACGCGAACATGCCGTCGTGGAGATCGGCTGCATGGAGGAGCAGGGCGAGCAAATCTATTTTGTTCGCGATAATGGGACCGGCTTTGACATGCAGTATGCCCACAAGCTTTTTGGCGTTTTCCAGCGGTTGCATCGCGCGGAGGAGTATGAGGGCACGGGTGTGGGCCTGGCCATTGTGCAGCGGGTTATCCACAGGCACGGCGGACGCGTGTGGGCCGATGCGGCCGTGGATCGAGGCGCGACCTTCTATTTTACCGTGAGGGGAGAGACCAAACCATGAAAGGATTAAATGTGGTGGAAATATTGCTGGTCGAAGACAGCCCGCGTGACGTCGAGTTGGCGTTGCGCGCCCTGACGAAGGCGAACTTGGCCAATCACATTCACGTGGCACGCGATGGAGTGGAAGCGCTCGATTTCATCTTCGGCGAAGGGGAGCACACTGGACGCAATCTTGAGCATGGGCCGAAAGTGATTCTGCTGGACCTAAAACTGCCCAAGATCGACGGGCTTGAGGTGCTTAAACGCATCAAAGGCGATCCGCGCACAAGAGTCATTCCGGTCGTCGTCCTCACATCGTCAAAGGAGCAGCGCGACGTGGTGGAGAGCTACAAGCTCGGCGTGAACAGCTATATCGTGAAACCGATTAACTTTGAAGGCTTCGCCGCCGCTGTGCACGACTTGGGCATGTATTGGCTGCTCCTTAACCAGCCTCCGCAACTGGAAGGATAGGACATGCCACAACCCCTCAAAGTGCTGCTTGTCGAGGACAACTTAGACGACGCTGAACTGGTGGCACGTGAATTGCGCCGTGCCGGGTTCGAGCCCGACTGGCAGCGGGTTGACACCGAAGCGGAGTATCTCGGGCGGCTCCACAGTGAGCTCGATCTCGTGCTTTCGGACTACGTGATGCCTCAGTTCAGCGGGCTCCGCGCACTGGAATTGCTGAAACAGCGCGGACTGGACATTCCGTTTATCATCGTATCCGGCACCATCGGTGAGGACACCGCTGTGGCCGCAATGAAGCAGGGGGCCGCTGATTATCTGCTCAAAGATCGGCTGGCGCGCTTGGGCGCCGCCGTGACTAACGCAATGGCAGAGAGTCGCTTGCGCCGAGAGCGACGGCAGGCGGACGCGGCGCTCAGAATTGCACACGCCCACTTGAGCGAATTGCTAAACCACAGCCCGGCGGCGCTCTATGTGGTGAGATTTGGCGGCGGGAAAATTGTCCCGCACTTGGTCAGCGAAAACATCACTGCGCTGTTGGGCTTCACCGCGGCGGAGGCGTCGAGTTATGATTGGTGGGCCGGGCAAATGCACCCAGACGATCGCGATCGTGTCGTGAGCAGCGCAACCGATGCGCTCGAGGACGGTACGAGCTATCTGGAATACCGGCTGCGCCACAAGGACGGGCACTATCGCTGGATCAACGACTCCCGGCGACTGATCCGCGATGCGTCTGGTGGGCCGGCCGAGCTGATCGGCGTATTGACAGACATCACGGAGCACAAGAAGGCGGAGGAAACAATGAATCAGGCGACGGTCCAAGTGGCGCGAAGCCGGAAAACAAAAGTGATTGTCGAGCTGGCGGTTCTCGTCACTGCGACGACGTCAATTTACATATTCGGGACCCGGTTTAGCTGGTTTGAAGCCGCCGCGCGGTGGGAAGAGAAGCGCGACATTCTGAAGTTGGACGCGGCGTTTCTTGCTACTGCCTTCTCTGTGGTGGGGCTTACCGTGTTTGCGTTTCGCCGCTGGCGGGAGTCGGAATCTGAGCTGACGAGCCGCCAGCAAACGCAGGCGGCATTGGGTCTGTTGCACAACGAACTGGACCGGAAGGTCAAGCAACGCACCGAGGAATTGGGCAAAGCGAACCAGGCGCTTCGCGAAAGCGAGGAACATTACCGACTGCTGTTCGATCGCAATCCATTCCCGATGTGGCTCTACGACATTGCGACACTGCGGTTCCTTGCGGTCAACGAATCTGCGGTACAGCAATACGGCTACACGCACGACGAATTCCTCGGAATGACGATCAAGCAAATCATGCTCCCTGAGGATGTTGGCAAGTTGTTAAGGTCTCTTGAGAACGGGGGTACCGAAAGCAAGAATTTTAGCGAATGGCGGCATCGAAAGAAAGATGGGACAGTCATCCATGCGGAAGTGTCCGTGCGGCCATTGCTGCTTGCTGGCCGCACAGTGTGGCTGGTGCTTGCGGCCGATGTGACGGAGAAGAAGCTACTCCAGGAGCAGCTTCTCCACGCGCAGCGGCTGGAAAGCCTCGGCATGCTCGCTGCGGGCATAGCGCACGACCTCAACAATGTGCTCGCTCCAATCGTGTTTGCTGCGCCGCTGCTGCGAATGAACGCCACTGATCCCCACGATCTGAAGATCCTCGACACACTCGAGAGCAGCGCGAAGCGTGGCGCCGGGCTCGTGCGGCAGATCGTCGGATTTGCGCACAGCACCACCGGCGAGTTCCAGCTCACACAGGTCGGCCACTTGGCCCAGGACATCATCCAACTCATGGAGCAAACGTTTCCAAAAACCATAAGGATTGAACGGAAAATTCAATCCGACTCCTGGCCCGTATATGGAAACCCCACTCAGATTCACCAGGTGCTACTGAACCTCTGTGTCAACGCCCGCGACGCGATGCCGCAGGGCGGCACGCTGCGTTTCGGTGTGACCAACCGAAAGTTAGATAAGGAGCAAGCCCTCGGGTTGCCCGGCGTTCAGCCAGGTGAATGGCTGATCATCGAAGTCTCCGATACCGGCACCGGCATTGAGCCTGATGTGCTAACTAGAATCTGGGAGCCGTTCTTCACCACCAAGGGCGCTGGTAAAGGCACGGGACTTGGTCTTTCCACCGTGCGCGGGATCGTCGCTAGCCACGGCGGCTTCATAGACGTGCAGTCTAAGGTTGGCCAGGGCACGGCGTTCAGAGTCTTTTTGCCAGCCGCTAGAGACATGGACAAGGGTGAGACGGAGGCCCGCGTCGACCATCCGCAACCGGGCAACGGTGAATTGATCCTCGTGGTTGATGACGAGGAACCGGTGCGCGAACTCACCGCCAGAGTCCTTACAAAGCACGGCTACCGTGTAGTGACAGCGTGCAATGGGGCGGATGCGATCGAGGCTTTTATGCCCCTCTCCGCGCAGGTGCGACTCCTGCTTACAGACGAGCAAATGCCGATTATGGGCGGTCGAGTGCTGGCCGGCGCGTTGCGCAGACTGAAACCCGACCTACCGGTCTGCGCAATGAGCGGTGCGGGTGGCCAGGGTCGCGAAATAACCAATGAATTCGCGACAACATTTCTGTTCAAACCGTTTGAAGCCACGGCCTTGCTGGAGGTCGTGCGCCGGGCGCTCGACAAGGCCCAGCCTCCCATCGCCTCCCCACAAATGACCTGACTCTTTCCATGGCCTCCATCCTACTCATCGACGACGACGAAAATCTCCGGATTATGACGGCCGCACTTCTGCTGTCGGCCGGTCACACGGTAGACACTGCTGACGACGGCAAGACCGGACTCACACTTTACAAAACCAAGCTGCACGATCTGGTCATCACAGACATCGTGATGGACGAAATGGATGGTTTGAAGCTGATCGACGAGCTGCGCCAAACGGAGCCCAGACCCCGCGTCATCGCGATGTCCGGTGGGCACAAATTTAGCCAGCCGGTCTACCTGCCGACCGCGAAGTGGCTCGGGGCGGATCGAATCCTCGCCAAGCCGATCATGCCCGACGTGTTACTGAAAACCGTGGCCGATGTGCTCGCTGAACCGGCTCCTGCCGCAGTGCGCCGTACCGTTGTCAGGGATGGATCAGCCGCCCGAAACCCATCGAAAACCTGAACCCAACGCCCATCTGATCGACAAAGCGCGTCGCCGGACAGCGATCAGGGCTTCTCTGGACCCGATCTGAGCGTTCTTTCGCAGGTTAAAGCATAGGATGGTCGCTCCCAGTGCGCTTGGTCCTTTATGGGCTGTTTCTAAGCAAGGATGCTCATGACTGGCCACGATACCTGTGGCAAATCTACCTCGTCGTAGGACGTGAGCCGGTGTCCTTCC
>Ga0265324_10000842_pt1 | contig 19751 bp, 12 predicted proteins | sample 41419metaG_FD_198634 | JGI IMG/M metagenome (GOLD analysis project Ga0265324, IMG submission 198634) | Rhizosphere microbial communities from Carex aquatilis grown in University of Washington, Seatle, WA, United States - 4-14-19 metaG | ecosystem: Host-associated > Plants > Roots > Rhizosphere...
AAGCGTCCTACGATCCACATTCCAACCAGTGGTTCAACGCCTACGGCAACGACGACCGCCAGCCCGGCGAGTGGGGACATTGGACGGGGCGCGGCATGAACTGGAATTCCGCCTGCGCCGAGTGTCACAACACGCGGCTGCGCAAAAATTATGACGAGTCCACCGATTCGTTTCACACCACGATGGCCGAAAGAACCGTCGGCTGCGAGGCATGCCACGGGCCGTTGCGGGCGCACAACGAGTGGCAGAAAAAGTTCGGTGAATCGGGCCAGAAAGACCCGACGATCACCAAGCCAACCCATGAGCAAATTGTGGACTATTGTGGCTTTTGCCATTCGCTGCGCGCCGATCTCACCGGCGATTTCAAGCCCGGCGACAATTTCTCCGATCATTGCGAATTGCTGATGGTGGATGCGAGCGAGCGTTACTACGCCGACGGCCAGATTCGCGCGGAGGATTATGAATACGCCTCGTTCTTGAGCAGCAAGATGCATGCGCACGGCGTCTATTGCCTTGATTGCCATAATCCACATTCCTACAAGAATACTTTGCCCGGCAACTGGCTTTGCCTGCGTTGCCATAATGTCGGCAGCAAGACTGCGCCGGAAATCAATCCCGCCACGCACAGCCATCATCTGGTTCATGGCTTTGACACCAACGGTGCGCCGGTGAGCGTGGACTTGACCACTTACAATTCCAAAACCGTCAAGGAAACGGGCGGCGAATGTGTGAACTGCCATATGCCGCAGACGCCTTACATGCAACGGCACTGGCGGCATGACCACGGTTTCACCAGTCCCGATCCGCTGCTCACAAAACAGTTCGGCATTCCGAATGCCTGCAACCGCTGCCATCAGGACAAGGACGTGGACTGGTCGCTGAAATATTGCGCCGACTGGTATGGCGCAAAAATGGAACGTCCGGCGCGGCAACGCGCGGAAATCATCGCACAGTCGCAGCAGGGCGATTTGCCGTCGGCGGACGGACTCCTGGCGCTGCTGAAAAAAGAAGATTTGCCTTACTGGCGCGCGGTGGAGTCGGATTTGTTGCTGCCGTGGGCGGCGCAGCCGGAAGTTTCCGCCGTCTTGCTGCAAGGATTGCAAGATACCAACACCCTCGTGCGCGCTGCCTCGGTGCGCTCGCTGGAAACGGCGCTCACCGCTGGCGTGCCAAATGTGCCGACCGCGTTGCAAGCGCGGCTGAACGACTCCGCGCGCAATGTCCGCATCGCCGCCGCCTGGTCGCTCCGGGCCACGGTGGACACCAATTCGCCCGCCGGCATCGAATTGCAACATTACCTCGACATCAATGCCGACGAACCCGTTGGCCAGCTGAACAAGGGAAATTATTTATTTGCCCGAAATGACCTGCCCGCCGCCGCGAAGCATTTTCAAAAAGCGGTGGACTGGGATGAATATTCTCCGCCCTTTTATCAAAACCTTGCCCTGGTCCTAAGCGCGCAGAACCGCCCCCAGGCGGCGGTGCGAACTTTGGAACAGGCTGTGCATTTTTCGCCGGATGATGCCGAGTCGCATTATCAACTTGGCCTCGCTTACAACGAGGTTGGCGATTTGACTAACGCCGCCGCGCAGCTCGCCGCCGCCGTCCGGCTGGAACCGCGCCACGTTTTGGCCTGGTATAATTTGGGGCTGGCGCAAAACGCACTGGGCCAGACGGACACCGCCATCGCTTCGTTGTCGCGGGCGGAATCGCTGGCTCCGGAAAACGCGCGCATTTCTTACGCCAAGGCCACGATTTTCGTCCGGTCAGGACGGAATGGTTTGGCGATCCAGGAATTGAAACGTGCGCTGGAAATAGACCCGGCTTCTGCCGACGCCCGGCAACTGCTTCAGGCTTTGTTGAAACAAAACGATTCTAAAAATTAACCACACGCAAATGAAATCCACGCAGGAAAAGTTGAATCATGTTACGGCCAGAGCTGGCTTGGCGAACGGCCATGACGCCCATTGGTCCGAACGTCCCGGCTTCGAGGAAACCTTCTACGACCAGTTTGTGGCGGAACTGATTGCGTCCTACGGCGCGGTCGGCGGTCTGAACAATCGCGATGCGCACAATATGCCGTCCACCCGCGCCGTCGGACAGATTTGTGAAGACCTGCTGCAACTGCTGTTTCCCGGTTTTCACGACGACGACGCGGTGCATCACGGCACGCTGGCGGAATTGACGCATGAACGGCTGGCCCACGTCGGCAAGCGGCTGGAAGGTCAGGTGCGCAAAAGCGTCCGCATCGGCGCGCCGCAAAAGCCGACCGGCCGCACACCGCCGATTCTCCGGCAGTTTTTTCATTCGCTGGCGGAGGTGCGCGAACTCTTGCGCACGGATATTGAGGCCGCCTACGAAGGCGATCCGGCCGCGCGTTACAGCGAGGAAATCATCCTGTCGTATCCGTTCATCGAGGCCATCACCATCCAGCGGCTGGCGCATGTTCTGTATCGCGCCGGCGCGCCGATCATCCCGCGCATGATGACGGAGTGGGCGCACAGCCGCACGGGCATTGACATTCATCCCGGCGCGCGGATTGGCTCGCATTTTTTCATCGACCACGGCACCGGCGTGGTCATCGGCGAGACCTGCAAGATTGGCAAAAACGTGAAGCTTTATCACGGTGTCACGCTCGGTGCGCGGAGTTTTGCCAAGGACGACGCGGGCCACATCGTCAAAGGCGGCAAGCGTCATCCGAATGTGGAGGACAACGTGACGATTTATCCGAACTCCACCATTCTCGGCGGCGAAACGGTCATCGGCACAAACTCGACCATCGGTGCCAACGTGTTTCTCATGCACAGCGTCCCGGCGGATTCGCTGGTGGTTTACGAGGAGAAGCAACTCGTCATCCGCGACAAATCCACCCGCAAAAAAGAAGCGCCGCTCGACTGGATTATTTAACGCCAAACCTAACAACCACGGCACCGACCGGACGGCTGGAGGTTCCACAAAAAACCAAAAACCAACCAAACTGATTCTTTATGAAACACGCAAATCGTTCCCAATCCGCATCTCGCATCGCCGTCCTCGGCCTCACGGCTCTGGCCGCCACCGCCGCGTACGCCACCGACGGTTACTTCGACTATGGTTACGGCGTCAACGCCAAGGGCATCGGCGGTGCCGGCGTCGCCTTCCCGCAGGATTCGCTCGCGCCGGCCTCCAATCCCGCCGGCACGGCTTTTCTGGACAACCGTTTCGATCTCGGACTGACCTATTTCCAGCCCGACCGCTCGGCTGCCATCGGATCGCATCAATTCAGCGGCAACGGGCAGGATCAATTTTATGTGCCGGAAATCGGCTACCGACATTCGTTGACGACCAACCTTTCCCTGGATATCGCGGTTTATGGCAATGGCGGCATGAACACGGATTACGGCCAGAACCCCGGTTTTGGCACCACGCACGCCGGCGTGGATTTGAGCCAGTTGTTTCTGGCTCCCGCACTGGCCTACAAAATCACGGAAAACCACGCCATCGGCCTGGCCCCCATCGTGGCCTACCAGCGTTTCAAGGCTTACGGGCTGCAGAACTTCGGCATTCCCGACCAGAGCTATGACAGCTCCTTCGGCGGCGGCGTGCGTATCGGTTACACCGGCAAGCTGACCGACTGGCTGACCGTGGGTGCCACTTATCAAAGCCGGATTTTCACCACGCCGTTTGACAAATACAAAAATCTTTTTGCCGAACACGGCTCCTTTGACATTCCCGAAAATTTCGCCGTGGGCTTGGCGCTCAAGCCGGTCCGGCAGGTCACCTTCGCCTTGGACGTGGAAGAGATTCTTTACAGCGAGGTGAAATCCGTTGGCAATGACCTGTCGCCGGCGACCTATGCGAACGGACTCGGTTCCAACAACGGCCCGGGCTTTGGCTGGCGCGATGTCACCGCCGTCAAGACCGGCATCGCCTACGATGCGACCGAGAATCTGACCCTGCGCCTCGGCTACAATTTCAGCACGCAGCCGATTCCCGAAAACCAGACCTACTTCAACATCCTCGCGCCGGGCGTGGTCCAGCATCATGTCACCGCCGGTGCCACCTGGCGGTTCAACAAGAATTGGGAAGTGACTGCGTTCTACGCCCACGCCTTCGAGCAGTCGGTGACTGGCAGCGGCAACTTCGGCGGGGCCAATGCCAACCTGAAGATGAGTCAGGATACCTTTGGCCTCGCGATTGGCTGGGTGCTATAATCGTCGGAACATTTATCGGAACGTTTCTTAACCAAGAAAAAAATCATGTCATATCAAACCATTGCTCCCGCTGAAGTTTCGGCGGTGATCGCCAGCGGACGCGGCACGCTGGTGGACGTTCGCACGCCGGCGGAATTTCGCGAAATCCATGCGCCGGGCGCACAGCTTGTGTCGCTCGACGTTTTGGATCGCCAGGCGGTGGAAGCCGCGCGCGGAACCAATACCGGGCCGGTGTATCTGCTCTGCGCCTCCGGCATCCGTGCCACCAAGGCGGCGGAAAAACTCCGCAACGCCGGACTTAACGACGTGGTCGTGGTCGAGGGCGGCACGAACGCGTGGGCCGCCGTCGGCCTGCCGGTGGTGCGCGGACGCAAGACCATTTCCATCGAACGGCAGGTGCGCATTGGTGCCGGCACGTTTGTTCTCACTGGCGTGGCGCTGGGACACTTCGTGCATCCGGCGTTTTATCTGCTTTCCGCCTTCGTCGGCGCGGGCCTGGTTTTCGCCGGCCTCACCGATATCTGTGGCCTGGCCATCGTGCTGGCCCTGGCACCGTGGAATCGCTCAAGCAAGGCATCGTGTGCGGCGACCACGCCCGGTGGCAAACCCTGATCGGCTCGCCAGAAAATAAATTGCGCGGATTATTTGATTTTCCGTCCGCCGCGAAAAACGCAAAATGCCGTCAACGGATATGAGCAAGCTAACAAACAACACCTGGACGTTCCGGGTTTCCGATCGCATCCAAACCGAGCTGGATGAATTTGAAAACGTGGTGGCGCAGTTCAAGGTCGGCGCGATCAACGAAGGCCAGTTCCGCATCATCCGCGTGCCGGCGGGCGTTTATGAGCAGCGTGAGAACGGCACTTACATGGTGCGCGTGCGCTGTTCTGCCGGCGGCACCACGGCGGCGCATCTGCGGCGCTTGGGCGAAGTCTCGGCGAAGTTCGGCAACGGCCTGCTGCACGTCACCACGCGGCAGGAATTTCAAGTTCACCGCGTGCCGCTGGATTTCATCATTCCCGCGCTGCGGTCGCTGGCCGAGGCCGGGCTGTCCGCGAAAGGTGGCGGCGGCAACACCGTCCGCAACCTTACTGGTTGCGTGGATTCTGGTGTCTGCCGTGACGAGATTTTTGACGTGACGCCTTATGTCGTCGCCACGTCGGAACGGCTGCTGGCCGATCCGCTGTCGCTCCAGTTGCCGCGCAAATACAAGATCGCTTTCGCCGCGTGCGCCAAGGATTGCTCCGGCGCAACGGTTCACGATCTCGGCTTCATCGCGCGCCAACAAAATGGCGTGGAAGGCTTCGCGGTCTATGTCGCCGGCGGCATGGGCGGCAAAAGCCGGCTCTCCAGCCTGCTGCATGAATTCATTCCGTCGTCCGACGCCTTTGTCGTGGCCGAGGCCATCAAGCGCGTGTTCGACAAGAACGGCGACCGCAAAAACAAGCACCTCGCGCGGCTGCGGTTTCTCGTCGAGAAAATCGGGCTGCCGAAGTTCCGCGAATTGTATGAAGCGGAACTGGCCGTCGTGCGCGCCAGCCAGCCCGCGCCGCTGGAACTGCGTCCGTTGCCACAGCTCGCAACGGCAACGGCTGGCGGCGAAATCAAAAAAAATTCCGCCGAGTTCAACCGCTGGTTCGCGCACAATGTCGCGCCTCAGAAGCAGCCGGGATTTTTTCTCGTGCAGATTCCGCTGACGCTGGGCGACCTTCCCGCCAGCAAAACCGCCGCGCTCGCCGACCTTCTGGCGGCGCACGGCGATAATATTCTCTGGGCCACTCAATCGCAGAACGCCGGCCTGCGCTGGATCACGGCGGCGGAATTGCCGGAAGTTTTCCAGAAATTGAACGCGCTCGGCCTGGCCGATCCCGAAGCGCCGGTGCTGCGGAATCTCGTCGCGTGTGCCGGGGCTTCCACCTGCCGCCTCGGCATCTGCCTTTCGCGCGGACTCGCCAAGGCGGTGCGGAGCGAACTTTCTGCGAGTACTCTCGACCTCGACAGCCTCGGCGATTTTTCGATTCACATCAGCGGCTGCCCGAATTCCTGCGGTCGTCATCCGGTTGGCAACCTCGGTTTCTCCGGCGCGGCGCGGCGCGTGGACGGAAACCTCATTCCGTTTTACTCCGTGCAGCTTGGCGGGCGGTTGGCGGAAGGCAAATCTCGCTTTGGCGTAAACGTCGGCGCCGTGCCGGCGAAAAATGCGCCGGCATTTGTCCGCGATTTGCTCACCGCTTGGAAAAAATCTCCCGACGCCGGGGACTTCCACCAGTTCGTGGATTGCGATGGTAAGAAAGTCGCCGAGGAAATATTGAAACAGCACCAGACTGTTCCGCCCTTCGCCAGCAAAAAGGAATTTTACTGCGACTGGGACGCCGACGCGCTGTTCTCGCTGGCCGGTCGTGGTCAGGGCGAATGTAGCGCGGGCGTATTCGATTTGATCGAAGTGGATCTGGCCAACGCGCGCGAGGCTCAGGAAGCCGGTCGGCTTTACGCGGCGGCGCTCGCGGCGGCGCGGGCGTTGCTCGTCGTCCAACGGGCGCAACCGAGGAGCGACGTGGAGACGTTCGCGCTGTTTCAAATCCATTTCATCGAAGCCGGATTGGTGGATGCCGCGCTCACCGCTGTCATCGCGGCGGGCGCACGCGCCGCCGCCGGGGCGAATCCGGCGGAGCAATTCGCCGGCGCGCCCGCCGATGTCGCCGCGCTCGTGGCCTCGGTGCGGCTGCTGCACGAAAGCTTGGATTCGTCGCTGCGGTTCAAGACCGCTGCAAAATGATTTTACGGGCGGACGGTTCAAACCAACGCCCGCCTGTCTCAAATCAAAAAAACTGCTGACTGACTGGACCACCGGAGGTTCGCGTGAATGAAGGCAAATTCACTGTGAGCAAGCCAAGTTATCCGGAATCGAAAAACACGTTGGCCGCACGCCGCTGATCCGGCTGCGCCGGTTGTCGGAACTGACGGACAGTGAAATCTTGGCCAAGGCGGAATTCCTTGTCAGGGACATAGGGAATCCCGGATGTGCTACGGCTCTCTCGTCTCTAATATATGCCGGGTTGTTCTGGTGGTAAAATGCGGATGGACGCTCGCTCGCTTGCTGAAACGGCTTGATGATGGAGCCAGTTTCAAAACGTGGCAGCCGACGTGAGGAGGCTCCATATTTTCTTCAGTTTGAGCCTCGTTTTACCTCGGCTGCCACGAAATTTTGAAAGAACCTCAATGGATAACAAATTTGCAGGAAAAAATGGGGGGCTTCTGCCAGGTGCGCTTGGGCGCAATCATGGCAGTTTTCTCGTTGGTTGGAATTGTCGGCTGCCATCCCGCAGCGACCACACCGCCAGCAATGGAGGCAAAGTGGTCAACGTCAGTGGTTGGACAAACCTATGCCGGCTCGATCACTTGTCAGAAATGCTACGAATCCGAGTATGCGCTCTGGTCGCTTTCCCATCACGCCATCGCCGAGCGTCCGGTGCAATCGTTATTTGACCAGACGGCCTTCGCCCCTCCGCGTTCATTCCGTCACGGCAGCCAGACGACGGATGTAGCGGTGGTGAATGGCCGGTTTCAATTTGAACTCGGCCTCGCATGGAATGAAGCCGGCGATCTCGCGCAGGCGCAAAGCGCGTTTGAGTCCGCTGTAAAACTCGCGCCAAACCATGCGCTGGCTTGGTATAACCTCGGTCTTGCCCGCTCCGCCACCAGGCATCCGCAGGCCGCCATTGAGGCGTTGCTCCGCGCTGAGTCGGCGGACACCACTGACCCCCGTGCGCCTTATGCCCGTGCCATGATTTTGGCGCGGCTGGAAAAATTGAAGAGGCCAAGGCTGCGTTGCGGCACGTCTTGGAAATTCAGCCAAAGTTTTCGCCCGCGCAGGAACTCCTGCGCCGGTTTCTCGAAGGCGATTGAAATCAAAGTGAACTTCAACTCGTTGGAGCCGGAAGCATATCCGGCACCCTGGCTTTTGAATGACATCGGCAACGTCAAGATTCGCACGGACACATCGTGCTTGACGGTTGCATCACTAATCGCCTGACCAACTCGTTCATTCTGATTGAGCCAGGTACCAACGCCACTGTGGCTGCCGGCATGCCGGCCGTGCCAACCTCAGTGGTGATGTCGGAATACACCAATTTATTGATTTACTAACAACGACTTTATGGGTCGTTAAATAGTGCTTTTTAGGCAAGGTTTGATGGGGAAGGTGGGGTTTGATCAGGCAAGCATGAAGTTGTAAACATATTGATTATATTAGATATATTTCGATTTAGTCGCTAAAATATCCCCTGTTAAAAACATCTAGAAAAAGTTTAAAAAACTGTTGACGCGGTAATTTATTTGTTTAATATGCAACCAAGATGGTCGTCATATAGCGGCGACCGGGTGCGATCGCAAGTAAAGTTTTTCGGCTTGCGGTAGCGTAGGAATCGGGGGTGAATCCCACCCCCAGAAAAAACGAAAATCCGGCTCGACCCGACTTCGGGAGATCTACAGAGCTGACCAGTCCGCTGGAGGTTCATAAACCATGAAACCTCATTCTAACCAGAGTGACTGCAAACCATCCAAAGGCGCCAGTTGACCAGCGGCAAATCTCATTTGTCGCCGGTGAGCAAATAGTTTTTCCGGTTCTCCGGACGAGCATTTCTTTCCTGGCCTCGGCAGGTTCAATTCACCTGATTCGCGGGTCTTGAACAATCCAATGCACTATTATGAAACCGATATCGTCTAATCATCAACAAGCAGGCCGGACTGTTTCCCAGTCGGCCTTCACCCTCATTGAACTTCTGGTCGTCATCGCCATCATCGCGATTCTGGCGGCGATGCTGCTGCCGGCGCTGGCCAAGGCCAAGGACAAGGCCAAATCCATCAACTGCGTTTCCAATCTCAAACAGTGGGGTCTGCAATGGTTTGTTTATACCGCAGATAACAACGACACATTCCCCACCGGGCAAGACGCTGATGGCACCATTGATCAAAATGCGCGGTCGGCCTGGTTTAATGCCTTCCAGCTAAATGCGTCGGCGCGCAAGCAGCTGGTTACTTGCCCCTATGCCACCGAGGTAAATCCTGATCCCAACACCGAGTTTGGCGGATTGAAGTATGCCTACAAAATGCCGGTCTCGCCGGACGGCATCCATGAAGCCTATGAAAACGGCGAATTTGCCAGTTACGGCGCCAATCTTTGGATTTACAATGCGCAAACGGACATTCAAGGCCGTCCACGTGAATACCACTGGCGCAAAACCACCGGCACCACACAGCCTACGGACACGCCGCTGATGTTGGACTCCATGTGGCGTGGGGGTGGGCCTTGGTATGGTGCTCGCGCGGCTTTCGCGCCCTCCGCGCAACCAGGTGTTTCGACTGGCGATCCCAGCCGTGAGATGGAGCACTTCTGCACACCGCGCCACGGTTCGGGCAAGCGAACGCAGCTAGTCACCTTTGACGGCTCCGCTCGTGCCGTGAAGGTGAAGACACTTTGGTCGCTCAAATGGCACCGTGAATGGGATCAGGACTATTACACGACAGCCGTCGTTTTTCCGGCTTGGCTTAGAGGAGAGTAAACTCAGCGCCAACTCACTGTCTTCAACTAATAAACAAAATTTGCCAATCACTGTATTAAACTGCTTATGAAACTCCTTAAAAAATTCTCTCTCACCCGCGCCCTTTTGCTTGGGTTGGCGCTTCTATCTCTCGCGCAGCAAAGTCGGGCCGGCTCCGTTGTGCGTTTTTTTTACGAGGGCGATTCCACGTCCTCCAGCCCCAGCGCCTTCCGTCAAAGCGTCTCGACGCTGACGAGTTGGCCATATTTTCCCAACAGTCCCAGCTACCGCGAGCAACTGGATGACTTCTACGCGATTACGGGGCAGCCTTTGAGCGCCGGTCTCCAGGGCAAGGATAACTCCGGTCAGGACTACGGCTCGTGGGTGCGCGGCTATCTCGAAGCGCCCGCCACCGGCGCGTATTATTTTGGCATCGCCAGCGCTGATAACTCCGAGCTTTGGCTGAGCACAAATTATCTCGCTGCAAACAAGGTCCTCATCGCTTACGAACCCGGCACGGGCGAAGTCCTGTTCTCCGGCAACCGGCTCGAAACCCGCGTGTCGGCCCCGATCAATCTCGTGAAGGGGCAAAAGTATTATTTCGAAGTGCTGCATCAGCACGGCCCGGGAACGGGTTACATTCAAGTCGGTTGGCAACGTCCCGATGGCGTGCAGGAAATCATTCCCGCACTGCATCTCGCCACTTATGAGGATGAATCGGCGATGGATACCTACGGCGGCTTCTTCGACTTCGCCAGCTCCGCGCCCGCCTTCAACAATGCCGCCAACACCGGCCTGCGTGGTGGTTATCTGGGTGGCGACATCACCAACGCTGTTTCGCTCAAGGAGGGCAGTGAACTGCTCCTGCCGCTCGATGTCATCGCCGCGCAACCCACGACCTTTGTCTGGAAAACGAACGGCGTGGTCGTGCCTGATCAAAATCTCTCCTACTTCGATATTGCTCGCACGCCCGCGACTTACAACAACGTTCAAATCCAGGCCATTATCAGCAATGCCTACGGCAGCATCACGAGTTCGGTTGCGAAGGTGACGGTGACGCCCGACACCGTGCCGCCAACCCTCCTCACGGTGGATACTGCGGGCAATCCGAACCTCGTGCAGGTCATTTATAGCAAGCCGGTCAGTCCCCTCACCGCGACCAATCTGGCCAATTACTCGGTCACGAATCTATCCGGCGGCGCGCTCACGATCACGAACATCACGCTGTCCTCCGACCAATTGACGGTTTTCTTGTCCGGCAATTTCAACTTCCAGGCGGGAACGAATTATCTGCTCCGCGTGCAGAACATCAAGGATCAGGCGTCCACCGGAAACACCCTCTCGCCGAATCCATCAACCGCCCCTTTCACCCTCTCCGCGCCGCTGGGCTCAACGTATTCGTTTGAATCCGGTCTGCCGTCCAACTTCCAGGTCTTTGGCAATGCCGGTGTAACGAACAACATTTCCGCGCCTTCGGGCAGCGGCATCTTGCGTTTGACGGACGCGCTGCGCAATCAGAGCGGCCATGCGTTGATTACGGATCGTCGGGACATTGATCAAGCCCATATCCGCTTCAAAATCCGTGTTTCAGATACCGGAGCTTCCGTGACCACTGATCAACCTTGGGGCGACGGCTTCAGTGTCAACATTTCAGCTGGTCTCCCCCTTGGCACGTTCAGCAATCCGCAATATGGATATTCCCCAAACGTCGCGGCTCCACAATTGAGCATCTTCTTTAACAACCATCAGGACACTGTGTCGCAGCCGGCGGCGATTGGTGTCTCACTGAACAGCGGCGTTATCACCAATATTCTCGCGGGGACCAACGGCGTGCCTTCCATATCCAGCGCCGACGGTCATTGGGCGCCCGTGGATATCAACATCAAGCGGGATGGAACCTTGTATCTCGCTTTCGATGGCGTCGTTTTGCTGACCAATTACCCGACTGCCTGGGTCGGCATCAACAGCGCGCAGGTGGGCTTGGCGGCCGGCACGCGGAGCTGGTATGAAACCCACTGGATTGACGATCTCTATGTGAACTTTGGCGAGGGCGATGTGGGCAATGTCGGCTTGTCTCCAAGTAGCGTGCTCGGGGGTTCATTTCCGGAAAATTCCACGGTCCGATTGATCGCAGTCCCGACGGGCGCCGGTCCCTTTACCTACCAGTGGTATCGTAACGGAGTCGCGGTGACCGGCGGCAATAGTCGTATTCTGACCTTCAGCGGCGTATCTGGTTCTGGAGGCAATTTCTATGTCGCTGTCAGCAACGCCTTCAGTAGTGCTGTCAGTTCCACCAACGTGGTTGTCATCGTGCCCGACTTGATTCCGCCGGCGGTGGTTTCCGCGCGCGGCCTTGCGGGGGGCGTGAACGAGGTCATCCTCACGTTCAGCGAAACGCTTGATCCGCTGACCGCCACCACACCAGCGACGTATTCCTCGCCCTACTTTGTTGTCAGTTCCGTAGCGTTGGGTGCAGACGGAAAGACCGTGACCTTGAACACCACGCAGCAGCGTGTCGGAACGACCTATCCCTTGAGCATCTCCGGCCTCAAAGACGCCTCGTCCGCTGGGAATGTTCTAAACACCAACATCAACTTCGTTTCCGGCCTTACCTATCGCGATGAAATCCTCGCCGACCAGCCGGCCCGCTATTTCAAGTTGGACGAAACCAACAGCACGGTGGCAGTCACCCAAAGTGTGCAGGCGGATACGGCAAACACGAATGGCGCTTACGCCAACCTGACAGGACAAGGCGTTCCGCCACTCCTGCCCTCGGCCAGCAGCAATGAATTCGCTGTCAGCTTCACTACGAACTACGTCACCATTCCGAACGGCGGTGACATCAATGATTTTCGCGGCCCGTGGCCGAAGAAGAGTTTTGAACTGTGGTTCAAGGCCAACAGTTTCCCGATTGGCTACCAGCCCGGGGACACGGCGGTGCTCGGCCAGACCCATGCTGTCACCGGTTTGTGGGAGGAGGGCGGAGTCCTTCGCGGCATCAATCTCTATCTCTGGAATCCTGTCACTAACTCAGTGGCCAACACCAACAGTCCCGCAACAGCTTTGTTAACCTTTCATGCGTTCATCTCCACAGCGGACGGGCCGGGTGCGCCGTTCGGTTTGCTAAACTATCCCGCCGTTTATGTTACCTATCCGGTCACCACCAATGTGACCTATCACGTCGTCGCCGTGTTGGATGGCGATACGGCCGGGCGGAATGGTGGACTACGACTCTATGTCAATAGCGACTTGGTCGCGGTGGTGACCAATGGCATTGGCCTGGTTTACAATCACAACAGCGATGTCCAGATCGGCCGCGGCACCGGGCGCACGCACCTCAACGTCAACGGCATCTGGAGCACCTTCGACGGCGTGATTGACGAAGTCTCCACCTTCAACGCCGTGCTCTCGACCAACCGGATTCTTGCCCACTATCGCGCCGGCGTCGGGTTGAGCACGACGCCGACGATTGATCCGACTCTGGTTTCCAGCGTTGACCCGCGCGGCAATCCCTACCGACTCAACGTCACCTTCAACCAACCCGTCTCCGCTGCAACCGCGACGAACCTCGCGAACTATGCGCTGAAGACCAGCGGTAACGTCACGTTGCCCATCACGTCTGCCCAACTTGGCAGCGACCTCAAAACCGTCAGCTTAAACGGTGCGTTCAACTTCGCCATTGGATCGAGTTACAACATCACGGTCGCCAACGTCGCCGACATTCTTGCCGCCACAAATAAGGTGGCTTCCACCAATCTGGTGTTCACCTTTGCCTCCGCCGGGTCGGTGGCAATTGCGGGCGGCAGTGATCTCGGCAACAAATCCATCACCGAGAATCAGACGGTGCAGTGGTCCGTCATCGCCACGGGCCAGACACCCTACGGCTATCAATGGCGTTCCAACGGCGTCGCGCTCGCCGGCCAGACCAACGCCGCGTTGTCCTTCGCGGCCAGGCTGAACTCCGCCGCCAACTACGCCGTCGTGGTGAACAACGAATTCAGTTCCGTCACCAGCAGTCCGCCCGCCGTGCTGACAGTGTTGCCGGATCTGATTCCGCCGCAGCTCACGGGTCTGAAGGCGCTCGCCGGCACGATCAACGAAATCCGCCTCACGTTCACCGAGCCGGTGGATCCGGGCACGGCCACAAACCTTGCCACTTACAGCGTTCCCACCGCCGGCAGCACCGGTCTGGGACTCCTCGCTGCGTCGCTGTCCGCGGATGGCTTGCAGGTGACGCTGAAGACCACGGCCCAGGTTCACGGGCAGACGAATCAACTCGCGATCACCAACCTGCGTGACCGCGCCAATACGCCGAACACGCTCAGCATTACGGTCGCGTTTGCCTCGGGCATCAGTTATCGCGATGAAATCCTCGCGGAAGGCACGGTCCGTTACTGGACCTTCGATGAAACGAGCGGCACGGCGTTTAACACGCTGGTGTCGAAATTCGACACCGACCCAGCCAGTTTGGTGGGCGCGATCCAGGGTTCGCCCTCACTGGGAGTGGCCAGCCTGGTGCCGAACTCGGGCGGCACCGCCATCTCGTTCAGCAAGGCGAACACCAACCAAGGCATCAACCTGCCGAACGGCAGAGATCTCAACGCCATCCTCGGCCCGTGGGCGAAGATAACGCACAGCTTCGCGTTCCGCGCGAACTCGCTGCCACGCGCGTTTGGCACCACGAATTCCGAAGCCCCCGCGATCTACGGCCATAACTCGCTGGTGATCTATTTGCAAGGCACGCAGGACACAAATAGTCCAACGCAGGCGCAACTGATTTTCAAGGCGCAAAACACCACCAGCGATGGTCCGGGTTCGCCGTGGGGCGGCAACACGCTGGCAACTGCCAAATACATCTCCTATCCCATCGTGGCGGGCCAGACCTATAATGTGGTGGCGGTGCTGGATGGCAACGCGAGCTTCACCGGCCAATTACGCCTCTATGTGAATGGCACGTTGGTTGGCACGGCCACGGGCATCGGTCAAATCTACAAGCATCAGGACTATCCGCCAGCCTTTGCACACTCCTACTTTACTGCATTGACCGGCACTAACTACACCATTGTGAACACCCTTGGTGGAAATTGGGCGGATGTTTTCGACGGCGTGATTGATGAGTTCTCCGTCATCAACAGCGCGCTTTCCACGACGCGGATCGCGCAGTTGAACACGTTTGCGCAGACCAGCCCGGCGCCAACCGGTTTCAGCATCGTAACGCCGACTGGGACCGCGCCGACGCTCGGTGTTGCGCCGGGCGGGGTGAATGCAATTACACTCCAATGGCCGGGCAGTGGCAGCACTGGCTACTACCTCGAATACTCGACGAACCTCGCAAGCGGCCTCTGGTTTTCCAATCCAGCCTCGCCCTCGTTGGTCGGTGGCACGAACACCTTCACCCAAACCATCAGCAACGGAGTGCGCTTCTTCCGCTTGCACAAACCTTGAACTAAATGACGCGTCATTCCTAGGATCAGGATGCGAAACGAACGATTACTTCAAATCATGAAAACATTTGCCTGGCCGTGGAGCGGATGGGGGGGGGTCCCGCTCTCGGATGCGGTCAGGTAACAAGCAGGCAGGGCGGATTGGCATTCCTGTGGCAATCCGTCCTGCCTCAAATTTAAGCAAACTGCTTTTTAGTCAAACTAAGCAAACAAACAACGAAACAAACATAAAATGAACAAACGATCCATCACCAAACAACTAACCCTGGCCGCGTTCACCGTGCTGGCCGCTTTTTCGCTGCACGCGGCGGATATTTCCGGCGACTGGACCTGGAGCACTCCCGGTCGTAACGGCGGCCCGGATCGCACGTCAAAGCTGACGCTTACCGAGGATCACGGCAAACTTACCGGCAAAGTTTCCGCCCCGGGGCGGGAAGGCGCGGCAGTGGATTCACCGATTTCCAATGGCAAGGTTGACGGGGCCAAAATATCCTTTGACGTGGTGCGCGAATTTGACGGAAACAAATTCACCAGCAGTTATTCCGGCGAGGTCAGTGCTGACAAAATCACCGGCAAGATCAGCTTTGACCGCAATGGCAACGTGCAAACACGTGACTGGGAGGCAAAGCGCGTAGCAGCGACCAAATAGCCGAAACCCGGCATCGTCAGGAAAGTAGGTTTATTTGCTGTTCTTGCTGATGCCATTGATTCCCCTTTTGCGCGGCAACAAGCCGTGCAGAGGGGAGTCATCAACCGGATCGCCCCAACAAAATTATTCAAGAATGAAAAGATTGCCATACTTGCTCCTGTGCGTAGCCGTTCACGCTGCGAGCCTTATTCCCGTGATGGCCAAGAGCTCTGACGCGTCGAAACCAAACATTGTCTTTATTCTTACGGACAATCTTGGATACGGCGAAGTTGGTTGTTACGGTGGCGGCATCCTCCGGGGCGCAGCAACTCCCCGGATTGACCGGTTGGCCACCCAAGGGGTGCGTTTGCTGAACTTCAACAACGAACCCATGTGCACTCCCAGCCGGTCATCCATCTTGACCGGTCGCTTTGCCGTGCGCACCGGCACCTACCGACTCGCAGGCCGGGGTGTTGGATTGTCTCAATGGGAAAGAACCACGGCGGAACTGCTTTCCGACATTGGTTATGCCACCGCTCTGTATGGAAAGTGGCATTTGGGAAATACTCCCGGCCAGCTTCCCACAGATCAAGGATTCGACGAGTATTACGGCATTCCGAATACCAGTAACGAGGCATTCCCCAGCCGGCGTCCTGCCGGAACAAACGGGTTTGCCGGAGGTGGAACGAATCGGTTCGCTGGAGGTGGTGGGCCTGGGAATGGCTTCCATAAAGTGGTCTTGGAGGGAAAGAAAGGGGGCAAGGTGGAAGTGGTGAAAGAATATGATTTGGAAGCCAGACGCCAAATAGACTCGGAAATCACTGATAAAACTGTGGATTTCATCTCCCGCAATGCGAAAGCACACAAACCATTTTACGCTTATGTGGCGCTGACCCAGGTTCATTTTCCAACATTGCCCAACAGGAAATTTGAAGGCATCACTGGAAATGGCGACTGGGCGGATACCCTCGCGGAAATGGATTCCAACGTGGGGCAGATTCTGGATGTGCTGCATAAGTTGAAGATTGAAAAGGACACGATTTTTATCTTCACTTCCGATAATGGAGCGGAAGACCAGTATCCCTGGCGCGGCTGGGCGGGCCCGTGGTCCGGCTCGTATTTTACCGCCATGGAGGGAGGCTTTCGTTGCCCGTTTATCATTCGCTGGCCGGGACATGTGCCGGAAAACAAGGTGAGCAACGAACTGGTTCACGGTGTTGATCTATTTACCACCCTCGCTAAACTCACCGGTGCCCAAATTCCATCGGACAGAATCATTGACGGCCTCGACCAATCCGATTTTCTTCTGGGCAAGAAAGAGACTTCAAGCCGGGAGTTCATACCGCTTTACGTTGGGGATACGATCTACGCGGCAAAATATAAAAATTGGAAAGTCCATTACTATTGGCAGGAATTTGCCCGAGACCGGGCGGAAAAATTGACAAAACCGATTGTTTTCAATTTATACAAAAATCCACAGGAACTTGAGGAGCCTACAGGATCAGGCCCTTGGGGCAGATATCCTGATTATACAGAAGTGTTAGAGAAAGAAGAGGCGGCGGCGCTCACGCAGGTTAACAAACTGGTCGCCGAGCACTTGAAGACATTTGAAACGAATCCACCCATCCGGATTTCTACACCGGAACCCTACATTCCACCGGTTCAAAGCACAAATGCTGCCGAGGTCAGCCACTAGTCCCATATCGCTTCATGTCCCACGAGACAAGCACGGCCTGTTTCATGTCGTCCTTTTGTCGCGATACCAAAACATTTGATGAGGCAGCAACGAAATGAAAAGAAAGAAGTTACCGTGAACATCAGCAGTCATTTTGGCATCGAAAAACACGTTGGCCGCACGCCGCTGATCCGGCTGCGCCGGTTGTCGGAACTGACGGGCTGCGAAATTTTGGGCAAGGCGGAATTCATGAACCCCGGCGGCTCGGTGAAAGACCGCGCCGCGCTGGGTATCATCACCGATGCCGAGGAATGCGGGTTGCTCAAGCCCGGCGACACGATTGTCGAGGGCACGGCGGGCAACACCGGCATCGGCCTCACGGTCATCGGCCATGCAAAAGGTTATCGCACCGTCATCGTGATTCCGGAAACCCAGTCGCCGGAAAAAATCACCTTGCTCCGCACGCTGGGCGCGGAAGTCATCACCGTGCCGGAAAAACCTTACAGCGATCCCGGCAATTACAACCGTGTCGCCCAGCGGCTTGCGGCGGAGAAAGGCTGGTTCTGGGCGAATCAGTTCGACAACGTTGCGAATCGGCTCGCGCATTACCGCAGCACCGGCCCGGAAATCTGGGGGCAGACCGGCGGCGAGGTATCCGCGTTCGTTTCCGCCGTGGGCACCGGCGGCACGCTGGCGGGCACGGCGCTGTTTTTGAAGGAGAAGAATCCGCAGGTTAGCGTCGTCTGCGCCGATCCATTCGGCGCGGCGATGTGGTCGTGGTTCACTCACGGCAACACCGACGTGAAGGATGGCGATTCCGAGGCGGAAGGCATCGGCCAGTCGCGCGTGACAAAAAATCTCGAGGGCATTCAGGTGGACCAAGCGTATCGTATTCCCGATCAGGAGGCGGTCACGATCATTTATCAACTGCTGCGCGAAGAGGGGGTTTTCCTTGGGCTGTCCTCCGGCATCAACCTTGCCGGCGCGGTGCGTTTCGCCAGGGAGCGCGGGCCGGGACAAACCATTGTTACGCTGCTGTGCGACTCGGGGCACAAGTACCAGTCCAAGCTGTTCAACGCCGAATGGCTGGCGGAACATCAGTTGGCGACCAATCTGCCGTTGAAATCGCTATTTTCATGAATTTTATGGCCAAGGAAACCAAACGCTATTGGCTGACTTTTTCCACTACGTGGGGTGGTCAAGTGGCCATGGAACCGATCGGGAAAGAAAATGTGAAGCCGTTCAAGATGGTTTGAACGTAACCCGGCAATCATCACCTCTATCATTATGGCTGCAAGTCAGCCCGCCTTGAAGAGGAGCGGAATGAACCACCTTTGAAAAACAATATGCGAGCCTTCCCGCCCGTCCAACGCATTTCCTCGCCGTTAGCTGCGGATGCATTGTGGAGTCAACCGAATGCCACCCAGCGATTGCTGAAGCCGTTGCTGGATTTGGCAAACAATTCGGATTACCTGATCGGTGGTTCCGTGGGGCAGCTTCGAGTTGAACGAAAGGTTTTTCAGATTCCGCGCTTCGTTTTTATGGGGCCAACCGGCGGTGGTGACACCATTCGCTTAGGAATATTCGCGGGTTTTCATGGCGATCAGCCGGCCGGGGCGGAGGCGTTGGTCGAATTTTTGCGGGAACTGGAAGTGGCACCACAAACGGCGCGGGGCTATCACATTTATGCCTATCCCCTGTGCAATCCCACTGGTTTTGTGGCGCGCACCCGGCGGAATGCGGCCGGTAAAGATTTGACCGGACAATTTTGGAGCGGCTCATCCCAGCCGGAAGTGTATTATTTGGAGCGGGAACTCGGCGTGTTGCGCTTTCATGGCGTGATTTCACTCCAGGCCAAGAATCTGGCTGGTGGCTTTCGGGTGGATACCCAAAGCGTTGTTTTGAACCGGGCGCTGGCGCAACCAGCAATCCAGGCCACCCAGCGGTTTCTGCCGGGCAGCATCTTGAATGAAGGGTCGCAGCCGGGCCAACTTCACGCGTCGCCCAATGCCGCTTTTCCCGATTTCCTCACGGTCACGGATGAATTGCATCCAGTTCCCTTTGAACTTCATGTGGGCATCCCCCAGCACGCTCCCAAGCCATCCCAAATTCATGGCGCGATGGGCGCTCTGAATGCCATTTTGGATTCCTACCGCAGCCTCCTCTCCATTAGCCAAAACCTGTAATGAATCATTTTGAACCATGAAAAAAATTGAAGCACTCATCAAACCGTTCAGACTAGACGAAGTCCGGGATTCCTTGATCAATCTT
>Ga0265324_10000844_pt1 | contig 19740 bp, 10 predicted proteins | sample 41419metaG_FD_198634 | JGI IMG/M metagenome (GOLD analysis project Ga0265324, IMG submission 198634) | Rhizosphere microbial communities from Carex aquatilis grown in University of Washington, Seatle, WA, United States - 4-14-19 metaG | ecosystem: Host-associated > Plants > Roots > Rhizosphere...
GAATCGGCGGGAGCGCGCGTGAGTTGCAGCACGCCCAGCCGACCGAGCAGCCGAAGCACGGCGCGTTCGTCGCGTTCGAGGACGAGCGCGCTCAAGCGCAGCATGGCGGCGGGCCTAAACATAAACGACCTCCATATTTGTTCGGGGAATCAGTCGCGCCCGGATTTTTTCGGCTTCCACGCCGGTGCGAATGCCTTCGGAAAGCGTGATTAAGTTGGCCGTTTCGACGCGCCGGATTTCCAGATAGCCGACGACGGCGGCAAGCCCCATGTGGCTGCGCCGAAACGCGCCGTTCGCCAGCCGCAGAAAACGCCGCCAGCCGAGCACTTCCAGGATGACGGCATCCAGCGCTGCGGGCAGTTCGTCGAAAACGTGGCCGAGGCCCAATTTTGCCGCCGTGGAAATATCCGGCGCGGCGAGCATGGCCTTGAATCGTTCCGCCGCCGCGCCGCTGCCGGGCACACGCAGCGGAGACAGGGATTCGGCGGTCAAGCCGTGGTTGAATTTTCCGCGCACGGCGAGCATGAGATGAAACATTTCCACTTGTTGCCGCGCGAGCGGTTCGATCAACTCTTTTTCCGCCGCCGGCAGCCGTCCGGTTCGGATCAGTAGTTCCTGAAAATAACCGTTGTCCAGCGCCGCTTCGAAAAAGAAGCCGCTTGGCTCGTCGCGGTGGGCGGCAATCGCCGCTTGCAACTGTTTTTTTGGCCAGCCAGCAGGCAGGCGTTTGGCAAAATCATCCATCGTTTCCGCAGCCAGCAGGGCTGGCGCGTCGAGCGTCAGTTCGCGTGGCAGCGGGACGAGATGTTCCTGCAAGGCATCGAGCGGCGTGTGGTTCAAAAAGCCTCGGAGCAGCACCTTGAGGTTTTCGATCTGAAACCGCGACCGCATCCAACGGACAAGTTCATGTCCCGCGCCGTTGAGATGGCGGAGGCAGAAGGAATATTCCTGGACCAAATCCTGGAGCAATTGCCGCTGGAGATTTGCGGCGGTTTGAAAATCAAAATCCGGCCGGAGCGCGCGGCCCAGTTCGGGAATGGCGCGAAGTTGGCACAAGGCATCAAGGCGTTCCGCCTCCGCCATCCGGCTGCGCCGCGCGTGAAGGCGGGCACCCAGATAATCAAGATCGATTGTTGCCACTGGTCCCATAACCGTTTCCTAAACGGTCTGGTCAACCCCGCAAATACAACGCACTACGGCGGCCACTGCCTGCTGCCTTGCGGGTTCGTCCAGATTAATTTCTTTTTCGATCCCGGCGGCGGCCAGCGCCAGCCGTTCCGCTTTTTCCTGCGCGGACTGTTTCGCCGCCGCCGCCAGCAGGGAATCGGCTTCGAGTTGAACGGACGCGCGCGCGCCGGACGTCAATTCCTGCGCGCGTTTTTGCGCTTCGGACAAAATTCGTTCCGCTTCCGATCTGGCCGCCAGCACCTGCTGTTTGGCTTCGGCTTCGGTGGCGATGACTTTTTGAATGACGTCGCGCATAATGGCTTCCGTTTCCACCAACCGCCAGCCCGCGCCGGCAAATTGACCGCCGGTTAAAACGCCTCAACTTGTCTTCGGTTCCGCATTGGCGGCCAGGTTGAAGCGGCAAATCATCGTGTCACCAATCAGGCGCGCGGCGTTCTCGTAGGAAATTCCATCGGTATTGATGACCATGTGATAGAGCAGGGGATCATCAATGTCCCGGTTGAAATGATCCTTCAGGTAGCGTTTTTTGGACGCATCCTGAACCTTGAGAAACTCGCGCGCGTTGGCGTGGTCGAAATCATAAACCTCCATCAGCCGTGCAATCCGTTTCTCCACCGTCCCCACCAGCCGCACATGAAAGGCGGTGGCGAGTTTGCCGGTGACGACGTTGGCACCGCGGCCCACGAGGATCACGTTGCCTTTTTCGGCGAGGTTCCAGATGGTTTCGCTGCTCTGCTTGACCAGCAGGGCCGTCGGCGGATGCAGCCCCAGCAAATCCTCCAGCGTGTCCTCCAGCAGCGATTTATGGCCTTCAGGCACGAATTGTGCGATGCGTTTTGAAAGGTGATGATCCTCCAGCACCTTCTCGATGAGGTTTTTGTCGAATACGGCCCAGCCGCAGGCGGCGGGCAGCCGGGTTTGCAGATACTCGGCTAGTTTGGAGGCCACCGTGCGTCCACCCGCGCCGCACATCCGGGAAATTGTCACGCAGGGTTTGATGACGGGTGGACTTTTAACTTCAGGGGACAACTGGCAGTTGATGTAGGAAAGACATTTATCAAGATTGATATTTTTCCACATGCGGCAACCTATGATAAGTCAACCAGTTTGTAAATACCCACATATATTGCCGTATTTAATTTCTGTGTTTGGCGTCGGCCTGAAAATTCTGCACTGCCCGCATCCACCCCGTTCTCGTCGTCATCGTTCTCGAAACCCCTGAAAAATCCGAGGCCGAGGACGCCGACGAGGCGGAGGATGGTCAAGGCTTAATTTTCAGAAAGACTCGTAATGCCGCGCCCCCAAATTAGGACATTGCCCGCGGTGGCGGCGGGTTGTTATTTTTCCGTTGGCCGGCAAGGTTGAAGGCCGGCAACCAAATATATTTTTCATGCAACCATCGCGACAACAAATCCAGAACGTGCTGGCGGAAGTGCGGGCGATTTATGCGGAGTTGTCGCGCCGGCCTATTGAGCGCAATTGCTTGGCGCGGACGGAATGCTGCCAGTTCAAGCTGACAGGGCGGACGCCGCAATTGACCCGGGGCGAGGCGTTGCTGGCGGCAAAGGCGTTTCGCGCAACGGGACGCAAGGAATTGCCAGAGCCGGCGGACGGAGCTTGTCCGTTGTTGAAAGTTGAGACGGGGCGCTGCCTGATTTACGCCGACCGGCCGTTTGGCTGCCGCACGCATTTTTGCGAGGCGGCGGGCGGACCCTATGCGCGGAAGGAAGTTCTGGATTTGATCCGCCGATTAGAGGCGGTTGACCGTCTGCTTGGCGGTGACGGGCCGCACGCCATCCAGCCCGCCGTGGAAAATGCGCTGGCGGAAATTTAGGAAAAAATTCCGCCAGCACGTCAGCTAGCGGCAAATTGCTTTTGAAACTGCTTGGGGGAAATCCCGGTGGTGTGCTTGAACGCCAGCCAGAAACTGTTGCCGCTCTGGTAGCCGCATTGCTCGGCCACCACCTCCAGTTTCACGCAGGACTGCGTCAGGATTTTTTTCGCCTGCTCCATGCGGATACGGTGCAGCTCGCGGCCCGGTGGTCGGCCGATGTGCTCCAGAAACGCCTGGTGCAGCGCGCTGCGCGACATCGCCGCCACCCGCACCAAATCCTCCACGCCGATCGGCTTGTGGTAATTGTCCCAGAGAAAACGCAGGCTGCGCGCCACGCCGGGATGACTGACCGCCAGCAGGTCGCTGCTCTTGCGCGCGATCAAGCCCGTCGGCGGCACACGGATGGGTTCGCGCGGGGCGGGCTTGCCGTGCATCAACCGGTCCAGCAGTTCCGCGCCGCGATAGCCGACGGTTTCCAAATTCCGGTCGAGGCTGGAAATCGGCGTGTGCATCGCCTCCACGGCCAGCAGCGAATTGTTCACGCCAATCAGGCTCACTTCTTCCGGCACCGCCAGCTCGGTGTTTTCGCAGGCCTCCATCACTTCCACCGCGTCGTCGTCCGTCGCCGCGAACACCGCGACCGGCTTGGGCGCGGCCTTCAACTGCGCCGCCAGCCAGCGCGATTTGTCCTGCCACTGGGAATGTCCCTTCGTGTAGGCCGGCGACTCATGCCAGCGGATCCAGTTGCAGTCATGATTTTTATTCTTTAAGTGGGACACGAACTCGTGACCGATTTCATTGTAAGTCCAGTTTTCCGCCGAACTGTAATACACGAAGTGCTTCAAACCGCGCACGAGGAAATGTTCTGCCGCCAGTTGGGCGGCAACGCAATGGTCGACCAGCACGCGCGGAAAAGGCAGATGCGACCGGCGGTTGCTGAAATCCACCGTCGGCAACTTGGCCTTCACCACAAAATCGGCCAGATCGTCGCCCGCGCCCAGCCAGGCGAGAATGCCATCGCCCTTCCAGCCCCAGGGAATCACCTTTTCGCGTGTCACATCCGCGCACAGATGCCAGCCGGCCTCCACGGCGTATTTGCCGATGCCCTGGCATACGCGGTGGTCATACCAGCCCATCGCGAGTAAAATGCGTTTCTGGTGCTGTTTTTTCACATCATTGAGATTTCTCCAGTGTGGTGATGGCGTGGAGAAAATTCAATCTATTATGCACAATGGGGTGTTTCATCTGCAGCGTATCGCGTTTAGACTTTTCCCATGATCCATGGCAACCTGTTTGAACGCCTCTGCCTCTGTCTGGTCGTCGCGCTGGCCGCGAACGCACCGGCTCAAAGCAGCCTGAGTTTGTCCGCCGTGGCCGCGCCGGAATTTCCGCCGCGCACCTTCGATCTCCGCCAAGCTGGCGCGGTCGGCGATGGCGCGACGCTGAACACCGACGCGTTTGCAAAAGCCATTGCCACGCTCGCCGAAAACGGTGGCGGTGAACTCGACGTGCCGCCGGGCCTCTGGCTCACGGGCCCGATCAAGCTGCGCAGCCATATCAACCTGCATTTGGAACGTGGCGCACTCATCCAGTTTTCCCGCAACTACAAGCTATATCCGTTGACCGTGATAGACTTGAAAGGCGAGAAAGAAGTGGATTCCACCTCGCCGATTTCCGGTCTGAATCTCGAAAATGTCGCCATCACCGGCGACGGCATCCTTGACGGCGGCGGCGATGCGTGGCGTCCGCAGAAGAAGGACAAGCTCGGCGACCGCGACTGGAAGGCGCTCGTCAAATCCGGCGGCGTGCTGAATGAAAAGAGCGACACCTGGTATCCGAGCCGTGAGGTGATGACCGGCCAGAAGCCGGTTGAAAAGCTGCGCAAGGAAAACTCCTTCAGGCTGGAGGATTATGAGTCTTGCCATCAATACCTGCGCCCGAAAATGCTGCGTCTCATCGGCTGCAAAAAGATTTTGCTGCAAGGCGTCACGTTCCAAAACCCGCCGAACTGGACGATGAACCCCGTGTTATGCGAGGACGTTTCCATTCTTAACGTGACGGTGCATAACCTGCCCACCGCGCAGAACAGCGACGCGCTTGACCTCGAATCCTGCCGCCGCGCGATCATCCGCGACTGCACGTTTGACACTGGCGACGACGGCATATGCATCAAATCCGGGCTGGACGCTGCCGGCCGCCGCATCGGCATGCCGACGGAAGATGTGCTGGTTGAGGGTTGCACCGTGTATCACGCGCACGGCGGCTTCACCATCGGCAGCGAGATGTCCGGCGGCGTGCGAAACATGATTGTGCGCAACTGCACGTTCATGGGCACGGACATCGGCCTGCGCTTCAAGAGCACGCGCGGCCGCGGCGGCGTGGTGGAAAAGATTTTCATCTCCAACATCCGCATGACGGACATTCCCGGCGATGCGATTAATTTCAATTTGTATTACGGCGGCAAATCGCCCCTGGACGAAACCGCCAACCTGGAAACCAATTTTCCGCCGGTCACGGAAGCCACGCCGCAGTTCCGCGACATCCACATCGAGAACGTGATTTGCCGGGGCGCGCAAAACGCCATCGTGCTGAAAGGCCTGCCGGAAATGCCGCTGCGCAACATCACGCTAAAAGATGTTTCCATCATGTCGCAGCAAGGTGTTTCCGTGACGGACGCGGAAAACATCTCGTTTGAAAATGTTCGCGTGGAAAATCAGGCCGGCGTGCCGTTGAAAACTTTTCGCGTGAAAAACTCCAAACTGGATTTAACGAAATGAACCGACCGACCAAATACCGCTGGGTCATCTGCGCGCTGCTGTTTTTTGTCTGCACGGTTAACTACATGGATCGGCAGGTGCTCGGCTTGCTCAAACCTGACTTGTCAAAAACCTTCGGCTGGACGGAAACCGAATATGCCCTGATGGCGATTTTTTTCCAGTTCGCCTACGCCATCGGCCAGCTCGGCTTCGGCTCGTTCATGAACTGGATTGGCGTGAAAAGCTCGTATGCGCTGTCAGTTTTGTTCTGGAGCTTATCGGCGATGTCGCACGCGCTCTGCCGCACGGTTGGCGGCTTCTGCGGCGCGCGGCTGGCGCTTGGCCTTGGCGAATCGGGAAATTTCCCCGCCGCCATCCGCGTGGTCACCGAATGGTTTCCGCCGAAGGAACGCTCCGTGGCCACGGGCATTTTTAACACCGGCTCGAACATGGGGGCGATTTTTGCGCCGTTGCTCGTGCCGCTCATCGTGGGATATTTTGGCGGCTGGCAGGCGGCGTTCATCACGCTCGGCTGTGTGGACTTGGTGTGGCTGGGTTTCTGGCTGAAATTTTACGACGCGCCGGACAAGTCCAAACGCGTGAACGCCGGGGAATTTTCCCACATCCACGAAGGTGTCGCGCCGACGGCGGAGAAAAAATTGCCGTGGCTGGAACTGATGCGCTGCCGCGAGGCGTGGGCTTATTTCAGCACTTGCATCCTCGGTCCGGTCTGGTGGTTTTATGGCTTCTGGTTGCCGGACTTTTTCAGCAAGCAATTTCATCTCGACCTGAAGCGCTTTGGTTTGCCGCTTGCGTTCGTCGCGTTGTCGGCGGCGCTGGGCAGCATCGGTGGCGGCAGTTTAAGCGCATATTTTCTGAAGCGCGGCTGGCCGGTGAACCGCGCCCGCAAGACAGCGACTTTTATTTGCGCGTGTTGCACCTTGCCGGTAATCGCCGCGCCGTATGTCAGCAGCCCGTGGCTGGCGGCGGCGTTTTTTGGACTCGCCAGCGCGGCCCACCAAGGCTGGTCGGCCACGATGTATACCGTGGTATCGGACATTTTCCCGAAACGCGCCGTGGCGTCGGTCGTCGGCTTCGGCGGAATGCTGGCGTCATTTTTGTCCATGGGCTTCTTCTACCTCGTCGGCCATGTGCTGCAAGGCGAAGGCACTTATAAGACGATCATGCTGGTGTGCGGCAGCGCGTATCTGGTGGCGTGGACGCTGTTTCATCTCGGCGTGCCGAAAATCAAACCCATTGAAATCGATGGGAAAAAATCGCACCGCTCTTAGCCGGAACGATGCCGAAGAAGCCTCACGCGACGCGGACCAAGGGCGCAAAGGCAAGGATGCCGGATTCCGAATTCTGGATTTTCACGCCTCATTCAGTGAGTGGATCGGTTGGAAGAAAAATTCATTTCCTTCGCGCCCCTTGCGCCCTTTGCGTGAGGCAGGCTTGTCTTAACTGCATGGTTTCGGCTAAATCGCGTTTCTTCTTCGCACCACTGCCCAGAGAGCGTGACCCCGCCCAGCAGAGCCAAAGTGAGGCTTTGCGGTTCGGGCACGGTCATGATGGTCAGGAGAACCGAGTTGAGTGTCGGACTGCCACCGCCGGTCGCCAGATCCGCGATGAACAGGGTCCAGTTTCCGTTCAGGATCCCGCCTTATGGCCGTCGTAAAGATTCAAGCCGACAGTGGACGCCGGGCTGCTGAATAAACTACCCGCTGATTGCGGATCAATGTTCCGTCCGTCTGCCGCCCATGTTCCCGTCAACTGGCCACCGGTGATCGTATAAGGGGTTGACTGATAATAATGCAGATTACTCGTCGCCGCTCCGTCCAGCATGATGTTGAAATCCGCATCGCTGTAGTCCATCGGATTGCTGCCGTCCACCCCCGAACGGTTCAGCAGCACCACCATCTGCCCCTGCGGGTTGACCAGCTAGGCATACAGGTCGCCGTTGAAACCGGCGGTGATATTCAACTGCACCTGCACGTTTGTCACCCTGCCGCTCACGCCGCTCACATTGACCTGCTTCGTGGTGCCCACTGGATTGCCGTCAGCGATGCTGGCGGGGATGTTATTGGTGTAGTTGGCGCTGACCCACCGCCTGCGCCCAGACCGGCGTGACGACCAGCAGCAGGAGGGATAAAATGGCATGGTGTTTCATGTTCGTTGATCTTTTGGTTGCTGTTTCTGAAAGCACTGTGGTTTCACTTACGGCTGCCACTTCAGCCGGTAATACGCCGAGGACGGCGGCTCGCCGCCCAAGTCGCTAAAGGTGTCACTGACACTAATCACGCCATTGGTTGTGGCGGTGTTGGTGCTCACGTCCACCCAGTCGCTCAGGTTCGTCGAACGTTCGGCAATGTAGCGGTAATTCGGAATGCCTTGGAACACCAGGTTCGCCACGCCGCTGGTGAATGACGTGAACTGGCCGGTGATCTGGCCCACGCTGGCGTAGCTCACCACGATGCTGACCGTGCCGTTGTTGGTCCCGCCAAAACCGTCCGTCACCGTGTAGCTGAACTGGTCGGCCACATTGTTCGTGTTGTAGTAATACAGGTAGTTCGTGCCCGACATGGTCACCGTCACGCCGTTAGTGCTGGTGCCGGTGCCGACCAAGGTGATGGGGTCGCCGTCCGTATCCGTCACGTTGGTCAAAAGGTCGCTGATGGTGATGCGCAGCGAATAAATGCCCGCGTTCCGTATCACATTCATGCTGTGGGTTGTAGGCGCAGTGTTAAGGTAAGTCAGCGCAGCGATATAACTGGTAATACTGCCGGAACTGTTGCTCGCAACGACAGAGTAGTTACCCCCATTTGTGCGCACCACATTGGCGATGGTGAAAGTAGCACCCGTTGCCCCCGTAATCGGCGAACCGTTCTGGAACCATTGATACGCCGGCGCGGGAATGCCGGTGGCACTCACAGTAAAGCTGGCCGTCTGGCCGTGGCTGACGGACTGGCCCGCGGGCTGGCTGATGATGTTTGGCGCCAGAGCCGGTTGCCAGCCGTAGAGCCAGGCGGCGGCGCTTTGGATGGCGGTGACCCGAGGATCGCTGCTGGTCAGGTGCGTGGAATTCGCCAGCGTCTTGGCTGCCGTGGCGGTCAGGTTGCTACAGGCGTAATCGAAGAAGTTTGTGCCGGCGTCACTGTCGTAACCAGTGACGACATCATCCATGAGACTGGTGGCAAACAACACGGCCGACGGGGTGCTGGGATTGCCGATGGACCGCCCCAAGGAAAAGGCACTGCTGCCAGAGTAACCTTTTGTGATGCGGCAGTTAATGAACCCAAACCCGTTGGTAGTATAGGGAGAACGCGGTTGGGTGACGCGACCGCCGGCGGTCAGGCAGCGCATTTCGCAATTGGTGTAATACACCGTGCCGTAGCCCCAGTTGAAGTCGGTGTCACCTTGGACCAACGAATCCTGTAAATAGACCAGATTGCCGGACCAATGGACGAGGAACGTGTCCTGATAGCTGGCGAGGTTGAGGTTGTAAAGAATGGCGCGCGTGCCTTCGACGTCAATGGCCTCCGCCTGGGAACCGCCCTTGGGGGTCATGTTGGTCACTGTCAGGGTTTCCAAGGTGCAGTTGTTGCCATTCAATGCGAAGGCCGGGCGCAGGGCTGTGTTGTTATTGAGCCACCCGTTGTTCGGATAACCGATGATGGCGCCGCTGCGGCTCTGGCCGCGGAAATCCAGGTTGTGCCGGGCATTGACGTTCACGATTTCCGTGTAGGTGCCGTTGCGGATGTTGATGATGGTCGGCGTGGTGCTGCCGCTGGGGACGGAGTTCACCGCGCCCTGAACCGTGACAAAATCGCCGCTGCCATCCTGGGCGACCACGAGGTTGGTCGCGTTCAGCGGACCGCCCACCTTGGTCGCGAACTGCCACGCATTGGTGGCACTGATGCCGGCGAAGAATGCGCCCGCGCTGTCGGTGAAGGTGCCGTCATCCACTGTGACGTAATAGGTCTGGTTGGAAGCCAACAGTCCTTGGTGCGGATAAATCGCCGCCCTGGTGCCGGTGATGATGACCGGGAAATTGGTGAACGTCTGGCCGCTGATGTTATAGGGCTGGACGTTGGCGGCGTAGTTGGTGTTGATCGTGACGCACTGGCTCAAGTCAATCGTGTCCACCGGCGTGGTGCTGTTGTTTACGTTGAAAATCCTGATCGTGCCGCTGGTGCGCAGCGTGGGGGGCTGGTCGAAGGTCAAGTAGAGTGGAGTATCGTAACAGACGTTGGTCGCGCCGTTGGCAGGCGTGAGCGAGGTGTAAGCCATCGTCGAATTCACAGTCAACGCGGCCACGGAACTCGTCACCACGTTGACACTGTTCGAGACGACAACCGTGTAATTACCGGCGTTAGTCGGCGCGGCGCTGGGAATGTCATATGTCGCGGCCGTGGCACTCGGAATGATGCTGCCGTTAAAATACCATTGATAAGTCGGCGCCGGAACGCCGCTGGCTGTGACACTAAATGTCGCGTTTTGGGTGTTGGTAACGACGAGGCTGGCCGGTTGCGCGGAGAGGCTGGCCGTCACCCACACCGTCAAGGTCACGTTGTTGGTGGCCATGCCGACGCTGTTGCTGGCGACGAGCGAATAGACATAACCGTCTTGTGAATACTGCACATTGGTCAGGGTTAGCGAATCCGTGATCGCACCCGCAATGGCGCTGGAAGTCGCGCCGCCATCGGTGCTCAGATACCATTGCAAGTCCGGCGTGGGCGAACCGTAAACCAGCGCGCTCAACGTGGCGTTGCTCGTGGCCACCACAGTCAGGGCGCTCGCGCCGTTAATGATCGGTAGCGTGGCACCGCTGTTGGTCACTGTCTGGGTCAACGCATTGCTGCTGGCCAGATAATTGGCGTCACCACTGTAAATCGCCAGGATCGGATTAACCCCGACCGGCAGGCTGGACAGGCTGAAGCTCGTCATGCCGCCGCTCAAATTGTGGGTTGCGAAGCTCACGCTGTTCGTGAACAAAGTCACCGTGCCGGTGGCGTCCCCCGCCGTCACGCCGTTGGTCTGGACGTTCGCCGTGAAGGTCACGTTGTCACCGACAAGCGAAGGATTTTCCGAAGAGGTCAGCGCGAGCGTGGTGGTGCCAACCACCAGATACAATTCACCATTGAGGATCTGCAATGCCGCCGGGGCGGTCGCGCCGGAGCCATTGACGGTCACATTAATCGGCACAATTCCGGCAACCGAACCGGCATTGCCGCTCACGGCAGCGGCAACCAGCTTGTAACTGCCCGCCGTCAGCGCGCCGCCGGAAACCGTGACGGTCATGGCATTGCTACTCAAGGTCAACGTGCCGTTGGTCACAATCAGCGAAGGGGTGCCGCTGGTGTAGATCAATGCCAAAGCGCCGACGTTGAGATTGGCGCTGCCAGCGAGCGTGCCGCCGTTGCCGACCAGCGTCTGGCTGGAGCCGAGCGCGAATGTGGAGGACAAACCCGACACGTCAAGGGTCGCCCCCGGGCCGATGCGGAGATTGGCGCTGCTGGCGATCGAAGCGGTGCCGGTCAACGCCAGCGTGCCGCCGCTAATGGTGGTATTGCCGGTGAAAGTTTCGGTGCCGATCAAGGTTGTGGTGGCGGCTGCGCCGGAATCCGTGAAGGTCAGGCCGCCATCGGCGGCACTGTCGCCAGCCACCGTGCTGTGCGCAAAATTGTCCCCGATGGCGATGGCGTTGCCGTTGTTGTCCACTGTTCCGCCGCCGTTTCTGACTTGAGCGGAAATTTTTCCGGCGGTGGAGAAGAAGGTTGCGTTGGCCGCGCCCGCCTTGAGCGTGCCGCCGTTAAAATAGAAGAAGCAGGGAGCATTGCCGGAACTGCCGGTGCCATTGACGCTGCGAATAACGCCCGCCGTCAGCGTGCCGCCGTTCAGATTGACGGTGCCGCTGGCAGTCGCGGACGAGTCGGCGAAGCTGAGGCCTTTGCCCGTTCCGCTGCTATCAGTGAGGGAGCCGCTGCTGATGGTCAAGATGCCGGAACCAACGCGGCCAATTTGTTCGCCGTTCAAGCAATTCACATTGACCGTGCCACCATTCACAAACAGTGTGTTGGTGGTGCTGGCGGTGTTGCCGATTGGAAAATAAGAGGAAGCATAGGGGATTGTCAGCGTCCCGCCGGCATCCGCTTCCAAAGTGCTGCCCTTGTCCACCAAGGTGCCGCCCGCCACGGTGCCGCTGATGTTGATGGTGCCGGCCGTGACTTTCAACAAGCCACCGTTGACCGCCACATTTCCCGGCGTGCTGGTGCCAGAGCCGGAAATCGTCCAAGTGCCGGAGCCGGCCTTGGTGACGGAAGTTGCGGCATTCGTTGCCACCACACCCGCGACTTCAGCAGTTCCGGAACCTTGCAGTGTCAGGGTTTTTGCACCGATTCCCGATGAGGTGAAACCGCTGGTGAACTTCAACAAGCCGCTGCCGGATTGGTCAATCGTCGCGCCACCCGTGGTGCCGGCCAGATCAATGACGCGATCCGAGGTTTCGCCGGTGCCGGTGTAGGTAAGCTGGCCGGACGTCGTCGTGGAACCGAGCGCAATCGTGCCGTTGGCAGTCGTGGTCGGAGCGCCCAAACTGCTACTGGCGTTCCCGCCGCTAACGCTGTTGATGGTGGCGACGCTCAAGACACCGTTCTGAATGGCAGTCGGACCGGTGTAGGTGTTCGCGCCAGACAGCGTCACCGTTCCCGCCGTGCTCTTGGTCAAACCGGCGCTGCCGCCGAGGATGGCGCTGGCCGTGCCGCTTTGCAGGTCATACGCCGTGGTGCTGGTCAATGTGCCGCCGCTGCCGGTGATGCTGCCGCCGGTCATCTGCACGCCCGCCACCGTCTGATTGTTGCCTTGAATATTCAACGTGCCGCTGCTCACCACCACGTTCTTGGCGCTGTTGATTTGGCTGGCCTGCAAAAGTTTTGCCGTGCCGCCGCTCACGGTCAGATTGCCGGGAATGGATTGTCCGCCGGTCGTGTTCAAATCCAATTCGCCCGCGGTCACGGCGGTGTCGCCGTGCGAGTTCACGCCGGACAAAGTCGTGACGCCGGAACCGCTGGTGTTGATGGTCAAATTATGCGCGCCGCTGATCGGGGCGCTGATGTTCAATGTGCTGCTGGACGCATTGGCGACGGTTTGATCCGCCGGGAGAACGTAACCGCCCGCGCCGCTGGCGCTGATCGTCGCGGTGCCGGCACCGGCATTGAGCGTGAGGGCCGCCGGGGTTTCCAATGTCAACGTGTGGCTGCCAACGTCAATGCCCACGCTGCCGGAGGTGTTGTTGAACGTGAGGCTCAAAATGTCGTAATTGGCGTTCAATGTGGTCGATAGATTATTGTGCGAAGTCGTCGAGAAATTCACCGCCGTCACGCCGCCACCGGGCAATACGGACAGAGCGGTTGACCCGGTCACGTCCGTGGCCCAATTGTTCAAAGTGCCCCAACTGGCGCTCGTCGCCCCGCTCCAAAACGCACTGATGGGCGAACTGGCGGCGGCTACCAACAACTGCAAGGTTTTTCCGCTGTTGGCCGTTTGCAGGCTCAGCAGAAAACCGCCCAGCGTGGTCGGCGAAAGGTTGAACTTGGTCAAATCAAACGTGCCGCCGGCGGAACCGGTGAGCGTAATCAGGTCAATTGTTCCCACCGCCGTTATGCCGCCGCCAATGGAAGTCAGATTCACCTGCACCTTGCTGCCGGTGCTCGCGGCGGAATCGCTGTAAGCGCCGGCGGTGACATTGATCTTGTCCGACCCGGCGGTGGCGACATTGAAATTGAGCGCGTTGTTATTATTCAACGTAAATCCATTGCCCAGAGTCAGCGTGTTGGCCGCACTGTCCGCCGAGAGATCAACGGTCGTGGCGCCGGACGCCAGAGTCAGCAGGCCGTTCACGGCATCGTTGCCCTTCACGGTGAAGGTGAGGCCGCCGGCCATTGTAACCGCACCGCCGATGGTGCTGCCCGAATTCATGGTCAGGGAATTGGCATTGATGCTGACCGTTCCACTGCCAAGGCTCGCGGATGCCGCCAGAATCAAATTGCCGGCCGTCACGGTCGTGTTACCGGTGTAGCCGTTGGCACCGGAGAGTGTGAGACTGCCCTTGGTGACCGCTGTGTCGTTCAAGGTCAAACCGCCGGATTGCGAAGAAGTCAGGGCCGTGCCGAAGGTGACGTTTTGTCCATTGAGATCCAGCAAAATCGCGCCCGTGCTGGCGCCGGCGGCGATGCGGGGCGAAAGATCCGCTGCGCCAAAGGTGCTGCTGTATTGCAACGTGCCGCCGCCAAAGCTGATGGCACCGTTGGCTCCCAACGGGCCGCTGGTGGCACCGGTCTGCGCGCCGCCGGCGTTCACTACGCCGCCGTTGATGGCCGTCGGGCCGGTGTAAGTGCTGGCACCGGTCAAGGTGGTGGTGGCCGCCGCACCAGAATCAGTGAAGTTCATGCCGCCGTCGGTGGCAGCATCGCCGCCGACCGCACTGTGCAGCAGGGATTGTCCGATGGTGATGGCCTTGCCGTTGTTGTCCACCGTCCCGCCACCGTTTCTAACTTGAGCGCTTATTTTGGCGTTGGAAAAGAAAGTGGCGCTGGGTGCCGTATTCGGCTTGAGCGTTCCACCGTTGAAATAGAAAAAATTGCCGCCGGAGCTTGACCCCACCCTGATAATATTGGCCGTGAGAGTGCCACCATTAAGATTGACGGTTCCGGTAGCTGCCGCGACATTGTCACCCAAGCTGACTCCTTTGGTCGCACCGCTGTTATCAGTTAAAGAGCCGCTGCTGATGGTCAAGATGCCATTGCCTTGGCGGCCAACTTGTTCACCGTTTGAACTACTCACAGTGATCGTGCCGCCGTTCAAGAACAGGGTGCTGGTCGTGCTCGGGGTATTGCCTATTGGGAAAAACGACTCCGCAGAGGCAATCGTCAGCGTCGCGCCAGCATCCACTTCCAAAGTGCCATTTTTATCCACCATGGTGCCGCCAGCTGTTCCGCTTATGCTGACGGTGCCTGCCGTAATTTTTAGCGTGCCAGTATTGGTGACCACCAAGTTCTGTAAGGTCGCGCCGCCAGAGAGATTCACGATTCCCGTGCCACCACCGGTAAGCGTCTGACTACTGCCACTGATGCTGCCTGAAATATTCAACTGCCCCGAAGCTTCGTTGTTGTAAAAACCGGTGTTGGCACCGAGCGTGATGCTGGTGTTCTGCCCGATGGTTAAATTGTGGTTGCCCGAATCGGACAGGATAATGCCCGCGTTTGCCTGGCTGTTCAGGGTGGCTGTGCCCGTAATCGTCAGCACTTGGGCGGAAGCCGAATTGATGGTCACGTCCTGCCCGACGCTTGATGCCAACCAGATGCCCTGGCTCGTCTGCGCCCCAGCCAATGTCGGCTGGTTGGCCCCGGTGAAAGCGGAGCCGAACAACGCGCTGATCGTCGAGGAGGGAATGCCGCTGGCCCAACTACCCGATGCGTTCCAAGTTGTGCTGGAACCATTCCATGCAGAAGTCGCGGTGTCTGCCGCCGGTGAGGACGAACTGCCAAACAGGAACAAGGCCAGTGGCAGTAGCGTGACGGCCTGAAAGAGTGGAATTAATTGAAGTGTTTGTTTTACGGTTTTCATGGCTATTGAGGGTTGGGGCGGGCGTTCAAAAAATCCCAGCGTTGGTGGAATGTCGTGGGCGGCTGCCGTCATTGGTAAACCGGCATCATAAAATCGGCGAACACGGCTGCTTGAAACTCGCATTCATCAATTGGGGTGTTTAAAAGAATCTATCAGCCAATTCCGTTCTGACCATCTGGCAGTCTTGCGAATAAACTTGAATATCCTGCAAGAAAACAAAAGGCGCGACAGCAGCCGTTTGATCGTTGTAAATGATTTGGAACGGCGAGAAGACTGACCCGGCTGATGCGCTCGTAAAATCCATGGCAGATCAAAACAACCTTGACGCATCGGGTGGTAGGGGGGCGCGGCTGCGCCGCCGAGTTGGCTGACCGGCAGGTCAGCCCTACCAATTTGGCGTTTGTCCCAAGGTTGATTAAACTGCCATAGCGTCAAAAAAAATAGCGCCGCCAGATCAATCCAAAAATCCGGCGGCGCATGGAACAAAAGGTCGTAGCTTACAGTTTCAACCGATAGAAAACCGTGGGCTGCTTGGAATCTATCGTCATGTTCGTGGTATTAACGCTGGTTGAACCCGGCACATTGAACCAAGCGTTGGAGGCCGTGTTCAAGCCGCCCCCAAGGGTGTTGGTTTGGCATTGCAAGGTCCAACCGGTGTGATCGGCTGGCCAAGTCAGCGTCAGAGTATTGCCATTGACACTGTAGGTGATGTTGGTGGAATTGGGATTGACGGTGGTAACGATGCTCAATGTGCCGCTGGCGGAATTCCAATTCCAGCCCAACCCGGCTACCAAAGCCGGCAAATTCGTAGCTGTGAAGTGACCGTTGTAGCTGGCCGCACTGAACAGCGGGAAGCTGTCGCCCACAGCAAAGGCACTGCTATTTGCATTGGACACCACGGTCAACGTCCCGCCGTAGGTGAGGCTCTTGGCGCCGGCCACCACCCGGCCTTGGGAGGTTGCGGCGCTTTTCTTGCCGATCTTAAAGGTCAGCGTGCCCGCACCATTCAACGCATATCCGGCCGGGGCAATCGCTGAAACATTGAACACCGCGCCCGTGGCCACGGAAATGTTCGGGCTGGCCAGGGTGCCGCCGCCGGTGAGCGCCAGCGTGCCGGCATTGATGGTGGTGTTGCCATTGTAGGTGTTGACCGCAGGCAGCGTCAGGGTGCCGCTGCCGGTGGAATTGGTGACGGTCAACGAGGTGCCGCCGCCTTGAATCGCCGTGTTGAATGTGATGCTCTGGCCGTTCGCATCGATGCTGACGGCCTGACCGCCGGCCGCGCTGAATCGGCCGGAATAATCGGTGTTGTTCGCGGACGAATACTGGAGCGTGCCGCCCGCAAAGGTGAGTGAACCGGCGGGGGTGGCGGGGACGCCAAACGGGCCGGATACATCGGCGGTTTCCACCACGCCGACATTGACGCCGCCGCCGTTGATAGCCGTGGGGCCATTATAGGTATTGGCACCGGTCAACGTGGTCACGGCATAGTTGGTAGATGAATTCTTGAAGACCAAGCCGCCATCGGTGGCATTGTTGCCGGCATGAATCAACGGCTGCGCAATGGTGATGGCGTGGCCGGCATTGTCAATTGCCCCGCCGTTGTCTTCCACTTGGGCGATGATGTTGGTCGGAAGCGCGCCATTGAAATTTCCAAAGAAGGTGTCATTGGCCACATTCGCCTGGAGGGTGCCGCCGTTGAAATTGAAGTAACACGGAATGGAATTGCCGTTGCCGGTCACGCTGCGGATCAAACCGCACGCCAAGATGCCGCCGTTGAGATTGACGGTTCCGCCGCTGGACGTAGCTTGGTCGCCGAGGTCAATGCCGCGGACCGCGCCGCTGACATCGCTATAAACACCGCCGCTGATCGTCAAAACACCGCCGCCGACGCGGCCAATCACTGTGCCATTGGCGGTGGAGACGTTCACCGTGCCGCCGTTCACCAAAAGGGTGCTGGTGGTGCTCGCAGTGTTGCCGATCGGAAAATAGGAACCGCCGGTGCCGGCATTGATGGTCAGCGTGGCGTTGGTATCCACTTCCAAAGTTGCGTTGTTGTCCACAATGGTATTTCCCGCGGTGGGCGAAGCGTTGACGGTGCCGTTGGTAATATCCAGCGTGCTATTTTTGACCTGGAGATTGCCCATCGTGCTCGTGCCAGAGCCGGAGAAAGTCCACGAGCCTCCCGTAACGGATACGGACGTGTTGGTGCTCGTGGCGACCACGCCGCCGAGTTCACCTGCGCCGGAACCTTGCAGCGTCAACTTGTTTGACACCGTTCCCGACTCCGTGAAATCGCTGGTGAATTTCAACAAACCGCCGCCGGATTGGTCAATGATCGCGCCGCCCGTGGTGCCGGCAAGGTTGATGACGCGATCCGACGTCTCGCCGCTGCCGGTGTAGCTCAACTGGCCGGTTGTGGTTCCGGCCCCGAGGGTGATCGTGCCGTTGGGAACCGTCGTCGGAGCGCCCAAGCTGCTGCTGGCACTCCCGCCGCTGACGCGATTGAGGCTCGACACGCTCAACACGCCGTTTGAGATGACGGTCAGCCCGGTGTAGGTGTTCGCTCCGGAAAGCGTCACCGTGGTGGCGGTGCTCTTGGTCAGGCCGGCACTGCCGCCGAGGACGGCGTTGATCGTGCCGTCTTGGATGTCAAACAAGGTTGTGCCGGACAGTGCCGCGCCGCCGACGCTGTCATTAAGGTTGCCGGCACTGGTCAACTGCACGCTGGCCACGGTTTGATTGTGGCCTTGAAGATCAAGCGTGCCGCCGCTGACCGTCACGGTTTTGGCGCTGTTGATCTGGCTGGCTTTCAGCAATCTTGCCGTGCCGCCGGCATTCACCGTCAGATTGCCGGGAACTGACTGGCCGCCGGTCGCGTTCAAATCCAGTTCGCCGGCGCTGACGATGGTGTCGCCATGGGCATTGATTCCGGATAACACCGTGGCGCCGCTGCCGCTGCTGTTGATCGTCAGGTTGTGCGCACCGCTGATCGGGGCGCTGATCGTCAGCGTGCTGCTGGAAGTGTTGGAGATGATTTGATCCACCGGCAGAACATAGTGGCCGGAGCCGCTCGCGCTGATGGTGGCCGTGCCGGCAGCGGAGGTGAGCGTGATGGCGCCCGGGCTTTCCAAGGTCAAATTATTGTTGCCAAGATTGATTCCAATGGTGCCGGAAGTGTCGTTCACAATCAGGCTGGCAATGTCGTAACTGGCGTCCAGAGTCGTCGAGAGATTATTGGGCGACGTGGTGGAAAAATTCACGATGGTCGAGCCGCTGCCCGGCTTGGCAGACACGGGAGTCGAACCACTGGCATCGGTCGTCCAATTGGCGACCGTGCCCCAACTGGCGTTGACGCCGCCTTTCCAAAACGCAGTCGCCGGCGAGCCGGTGGCGGCGACCACCAACCGCAAAGTCTTTCCGCTGTTGGCCGTTTGCAGGCTTAACAGGAAACCGTTCATCGTGGTCGGGAAAACGCTAAACTTGCTGGCGTCAATCGTCCCGGAAGCCGTGCCGGTCAAGGTAATCAGGTCAACGGTTCCCACGGCCGTAAGACCGCTGCCGATGGAAGTCAGGTTGATTAACACCTTGTTGCCGCTGCCTACCGCGGAATCGCTGTAAGTTCCGCCAGTGACATTAATCTGATCTGAACCGCCGTCGGTCTCGACATCAACATTCAGGATGTTGTTGTTGTTCAAAGCAAACCCATTCCCCGAAGTCAGTGTGCTGCCCGCGAAGTCACCCGCGAGATTGAGGACTGTGGCGCCCGACTGCAAGGTCAGGCCATTGACGGTGCCGCCGCCCTGATTGGTAAAGGCCAGCCCGCCAGCCATCGTGACCGCGCCCCCGATGGTGGCGCCCGAGTTCAAGGTCAGAGAACCGCCGTTGATGTTCACCGCGCCCGCCGCAAGGCTGGCGCTCGAACCAAGGATCAAGTTGCCGGCCGTCACCGTCGTGCCGCCGGTATAGTCATTGGCACCATTCAGAGTGAGACTGCCCTTAGTCACGGCGGTGTCATTTAGAATCAAGCCGCCGGATTGAGATGCCGCCAACGGACTGCCGAAGGAAAGGGGTTGACCGTTGGCATCAATTTTGACCGCGCTGGAACTGGTGCCGGCAGCGATGCGGCTGGAATAATCCGCGCTGTTGTTGGCGGTGAATTGCAGCGTGCCGCCGACGAAGTTGATGTTGCCGCCGGTGCCCAGCGGACCGGAACTGCCGCTGTCACCAACATTGACCTGAATAACGCCGCCATTAAGAGCGGTCGGCCCAGTGTAAGTGCTGGCTCCAGACAAGACATTGGTGCCCGAACCTTGAAAGGTCATGCCGCCGTCGGTG
>Ga0265324_10000848_pt1 | contig 19642 bp, 10 predicted proteins | sample 41419metaG_FD_198634 | JGI IMG/M metagenome (GOLD analysis project Ga0265324, IMG submission 198634) | Rhizosphere microbial communities from Carex aquatilis grown in University of Washington, Seatle, WA, United States - 4-14-19 metaG | ecosystem: Host-associated > Plants > Roots > Rhizosphere...
CAGAATAGGAACAAACCAATTACCAAATCCACCTATCATCGCAGGCATCACCATAAAAAATATAATTAAAAAAGCGTGAGCTGTGATTAAAACATTGTAAAGTTGATGATTCCCACCAAGAATTTGATCACCGGGTCGGGCTAATTCCATACGAATCAGTACGGAGAAGCATGTGCCCATCACCCCTGAAATGGCACCGAAGATGAAATAGAGAGTCCCAATATCTTTGTGGTTAGTGGAGAAAAGCCATCTTTCTATTTTTTTCATGATTCTCAGAGTATTTCATTTTTGACTCTGCTCCAAAAAGCAACGGATTGAGCACACTAGCGCTAGCGCGAAAGCCGTTAGCACGCGCAAACAAGCAACGGCTGCACTGCGCGAAAGCCGTTGCGCGTTAGCACGCGCATCCATTTTCTTGCCCCGTTTTCTTGCTAGGAGACTTTTTGAAACTTCTCGGCCTTGGTTTTGTTTTGCCAAGGAAATAAAAAGGTAGCGCTCAGCCTTGCTTGACACCGACTCAATCTACAATGGGAACTCTCCGCACCCAACCAACACTCTATCTAGGCCAAGGAAGGGAGGAGCCAGAGGGCGAAGCTTGAGTGAAAGGAATAAAGCAAGGAGAAAAATATGAGTTGGGTGGGAGTAGGGAAGAACCAAGTACACAAGGTGTTGTGGAAGAGGTTCAAGTACCAACTCAAGAGATTTCGATGCAAGTCGATGAAGAACCTAACTCACAAGAGGTTGAGGAGGAGGGTGCGGCGGGGCAATAAGGAGAAACTCTCAAAAAAAGAGAAAAAACACACTTTTTATTTGGCCAATCTCTGCCTCTAGTTATGTATGTTTAACCTTGAATGCAATTTATAAATTCGACAGCGATAGTTCCTCGGACTCTAAAAGTAATAACAAAAATGGCTAATCCAATAGCGGATTCCGCAGCTGCCACTGTTAGAACTAATAAAGCAAATACTTGACCCATCATATCATCCAAAGAAACGGAAAATAGCAAAAAGTTCAAATTGACAGCTAATAACATTAATTCAATGGACATTAACATAATCAGAATGTTTCGTCTATTAAGTAGGATTCCCCAAATCCCTAAGATAAAGATGATCATAGACAAGGTGAAATATTTGATAGGATCCATTTCAGAAAGGTGGCAATTCGGAGCAATTAATTAATTCAAAGGATAAGTGAGGTGGCTCGGTCCTGGCAGGAAAGAGGACTTCGAGACGGAAAAGGAAGCACTCGAAACCCGAAACACGACACTATATAAGAGTTTTTGCTTGGAGATGCCGCTTGAAGACCCATAGCACAAGCCTCCTATTCAGCAGCAATATTCTTTATTTGTGGGAATAAAAAAAACTTGGAAAGCATTGGAAAGCAATCACCGGGATACATACCAGGATCGCGCCAATACCATGCCCCAATGCATTAGAAGCCCCATCAAAACAAAAACATAACACCCGTGTCTTCTGAATTTTATAAGGTGTTTACATACTCATCTGGGAAATCTAGCTTGAGGGGTTAAAAATCTTATATTACCCCCTCCGCCAAATAATCTGCAATGGCGCTTCCTTTAATAGCTTTTCTGGAAACATAACATGGAGGATGTCGTATTCTGACTGACAGCAGTGCTTGCCATTTGGCGATTCGCCCCAAGAAGAAGGTTTCTCCACAATGTACTTTATGGGGGGATCCATCTTTGATATTAGCCAAGTGGTGTAATACAACATATAATATATAGCATCAATCTTTGAGCCACCCTGCACAACCTTTCTTTTCCGGAATACATCTTTTCATACTCGGTAAACTTCTTGCTTAAGTAATATATTGCTCTCGCCTTCTTCCCAGATTCATCCAGTTGTCCCAGTACACATCCCATAGATGACTTGTGCACCGTTAGAGAAAATATAAGTGGCTGGTGTCGGAGGGACCAATACTGGAGGATGAAGGGGGGTACTGCTTTATTTTGACGAAGGCCTCCTGGCATTCTGGAGTCCACTCTTTGTTTTTGGGCTATTTTGACGAAGCAATCTGAAGATGGGTTGGGTTCGCATGTGGCCGAACGCTGAGATATAACTAGCAATGTAGTTCAACTTTACCTCGTCTTTCTTTTTCAGAAAGAGGTTTAGGCATTTCCTGACTGGCCTTGACCAGCAAGAAAACGGGGCAAGAAAATGGATGCGCGTGCTAACGCGCAACGGCTTTCGCGCAGTGCAGCCGTTGCTTGTTTGCGCGTGCTAACGGCTTTCGCGCTAGCGCTAGTGTGCTCAATCCGTTGCTTGTTGGGTCTACCTCAATCCCCTTCTGACTAACCAAAAATCCCAAAAGTTTGCCTTATGTAGTACACTTAGCTGGGTAACGTTTCAGCTTCACTTCAATTTTATAAAACGCTCAAAGAGCTTCCTTAAACTATGTGATCCTCCTCTGTTTTGGACTTGACAATCATGTCATCTACATAGACTTCTATCTTTTTGTGCATCATGTCATGAAACAAAGTTACCATGGCTGAGAGGTTGCGCCTGCATTCTTCAAACCAAATGGCATGACCTGGTAACAAGAAGTACCCCAATATGTTCTATATGTGGTCTTCCCCATATCCTCAGGTGCCATCTTGATCTGGTTGTATCCTTCAAAGCCATCCTAGAATGAGAATAGGGAATAACCAGCCGTGTTATCCACCAACGTATCTACATGAGGCAAGGGGAAATCATCCTTAGGGCTGGCTTTGTTTATATCCCTAAATTCAACGCACATCCGAACCTGGCCATTCTTCTTTGGAACTGTAACCACATGGGCTACCCACTCTGGAGTTGTTACTACTTGTATGTAGGAAACCAGCATCTAATTGCCTCTTCATTACCTCTTCTTGAATTTTCAGGAACAGGCTTCATTCTTCTCAATTTTGGCTTGAAAGGCTTTCAGCCAGGCTTAAGTGGTAACTCATGAACAAATATATAAGTATCCAACCCAGGCATGTCTTGAAAAGACCATGCAAAAACATCCGCGTATTCTTTCAAAAAGTGAACCTGGGACAGGAAAAAAATGCTCTGACTTAACCGAATGAAAGATTAAGAGTTTCCGGAAAGTGGACTCTGTCCTGCTACTGGTGCTCCCGGTGTAGTGCGCCTCCTGTAGGTAGGCCTACAACATAGGGGTTAGGGTTGGTGTGGCTTGTCCTTGTACCGTTTGTATAAGTCAAATTTGGTTGGAGGAAGATTTCGTTCTTTCTGATCCTGCTTTTGTGCATCTGTGAAAGTAGCATCGAGAAGGCGTGCGTGGGACCAGGAGCTCGTAGAGCCGGTAACCTGATCGACCTAAGATGTTTCTTGAAAAGAAGAGATGCTAAGAGATCACTAGGGAATTGAACCGCGAGTACCGATTCCTTAAGATCTGATTGAGTGGGATGCTTATCCGCTCTAAAGGAAATGAAAGCAAATGAGAATATGTCTCGTCTGGAACAAGCCAAGAATACATTTCCAAGAGTAGGGAGCCTTTCTCCAAACAGAGATGTTAGACCGTTCCCCTTTCACTCAGATACGCCTCATCCAAGAAGAACGCTATTTATTCTCCGATCCACTGGTATTTCAAACCTTACTTACGAAGTAGATCCAAGAGAAGAGGCGATATATTAGTATTCTCAAATAAATTTATAGCGAACGACTTACTATCAGCATCCACCTTTTGCTTTTTATTTATTAGTAAGATTTAGAAGCCCAACGGCAAAGGAACTAATGCCGTTTCTAGGAAAGACATAGACTGTATGCCCACTTACCGCTCTACCACTTCAATTCATTTGATTTGAGTTGTGGGAGAATCATACTTTCTTAAAAGAAATATTCCTTGGTGCTATTCTTCGTGCTGTAGGCGTCGGTCTCATAATTGTTTTTGCCCCACCAATACATGCATTCCAGCTTAAGCGCCAGATTCGAATAGCTAGTCAAAGAGTCAAGCCAAAAACATTAGATACAAGGGCGGAGCACTTAATCAGAAATATACCAAGTAATAAAAGATATTGTGTTTGGTTTCTATACTCATATAGCCGTTTCGTGTTTCTTTTCAACCAATGATCTTCTTCAAAACAGAACCTGGGTCTTGGTGCCGTCTCAACCAAATCAAAAGGTTTTTGGGTGGGTAAAAGCAAGATAAAGCGAAAAGCCGATGGCTCTGTGGACCGAACCAAGGCCCGTAACGTGGCGAAGGGCTATAATCAAGAGGAGGGGGTATATATACTATGTCGAGACCTTCCTTCGAAGTGTCTTCTTGCATTAACCCCAGCTTATCCTTTACCGAATGGTTTGAGTAGCATTGCTTTAGCGAATAGCTTGTATATAACGTGGAATTAGGGACTTCCAAAGCAAAGAGGGTAAGCGAGGTCTTCCGCTCGCTCGTTCCACTTAGGTTTCACTCGCTCTTTTGTACTCGTTTCATTTCCATTTCACTCGCTCTTTTGTACTCGTTTCATTTCCATTTCACTCGCTCTTTTGTACTCGTTTCATTTCCATTTCACTCGCTCTTTTGTACTCGTTTCATTTCCATTTCACTCGCTCTTTTGTACTCGTTTCATTTCCATTTCACTCGCTGGGTCAAAAGGAGAAAAATCAGGCATGTTGAAGTGGTGTCTGACTCGCTCCAAAGCAAACCAACAAGAAAAAAGCAGGTACAAGCTTGGCAGTTGCCGGCCACGTGTACGATGAAATGTTGGTGCTGACTAGAAGCTTTGAGAGTTGCCGCATCCGCCTCTCTCTATCCCTGATCCTCGGGGATACCCGGAAGGACATCGGGCTTACTAAAAAAACAATTCAAAAGAATCAGTCTAGTCATCATCCCATCATGTCAGAGCTGATAGCAGGAACATCTTCAACGTATTTATTACTTACTCCCTTCTCGAAGACTAGGTAAAGCATGGAAAAAGAAAACCAATTAATATGAGCACAACCCAGTAAATGAAGCCAGATAGATAATTCAGTATTGAGTCTGATCAAGGCCTAACGCACCAGACACTACGGATTTTGGCAATTTGCCCGCCCCGGAGGGAAACATGGTTGATTACGTGGAGGCACTCATTCGTAGGCGGAAGCCCGGGCTCCTTGTGACACCTGAAAGAAATAAAGAGCTGTTTAACCCCGCTAAGGAGTACCTTTAGGTAGAGATTATCTATTCTTATTGTATATATTTATATACGTTGGTTACCCTCTTTTCAGTTAATGGTGGCAGAGAGTCATGGAAGACTCTCGGATCATAAGGTCTTACCTTAAAGAAGGTAATCCTTACTCCACTGGTCTAACTAAGTAACTCTTTATTGTTTCCTACTTTTTCTTTAAGTAACTGGTTCGGATGGGGCGGAAGTCTTATATTCGGTAGATCCTTCCTAAGTTTAATTCAGATCTTAGAAGAGCGTTTGAATCAGCTTCTAGTGAGGTGGCTTTGATTCACCTAGAGCTATTTGCCTGTTTATTGGTTTTTCACCTATAAAGAAAATCCGACTACCAGTCAGGCGCGCAGCGAAGACAAAATGCAAAGAAATTGAAGACTTAAATGCTCAAAACTAAACGGCTATATGAGTTTCTGAGGTGAACGAGAGCCAAGCTTGCTTAGCGCCCACTGGCCTACGACTCTGGTATAGCAAAGCATCCTATTAAGGTAAGGTAATTCACCCATGAAAATAGATGGATTAAGAGTCGAATAAGCCATGGTTTCGCTGGGGCGGGCTGGATGAAGTGGCTTGTAGGGGTCATCTACAATGCTCTTTATCCGTTCTTGGAAAGAAAACTCTTTTATAAGGCATACCGTCGGGTCTACCTCGGCTTTTCGCGGTTCTAGGTTTAACTGTGGTCTTAACCTATATTAACTATCGAGGTTTGACCATAGTAGGTTGGGTTGAAGTTAGTCTCGGTGTTTTTTCCCTCTTGCCATTTGTTGTCATGGGGCTGATAGCCATCCCCAAGATTCGCCCCTCTCGGTGGCTCCAGGAACATCTACGTGGTGTCGACTGGAAGTTCTATCTGAACACTTTATTTTGGAACTTTGACAAGGAAAAAAATCAATATTAAAGCACACATTACTTTTGCGTACTTTTCTGTAAATTTGCATATTTCAAATCTTTCATAACCTCAAAAAATGATGAATTCCATAGTTTCGGAATCTCTTTCAGTCATTTCACCATTTCATTTAAGTTAGACCTATCGGAGTTCCTTCCTAGAACTAGAATATTTTCATTCAAAGGAATGACTACTACTTTCATCCATACCCAACAACGTTTCACCCCTGAGGTGGACCAGATCAAAACTAAGCCCTCATTCGCTTTAGCAATCCTACACTGGCTCTCCAAGCCTTCCTTCCATTCATACTGTTAGAAGAAGAGGACGCTCGACCCGGATTTATTCCCATTCATTTAGCCGAATCTAAGGGCCATGATAGGAAGAAAGCTCATTGTTGAGATTTTAAGCAGCTTCTTTCTTTTCATTTAAATATCTACCACAAAGGAAAGGAGCTCCTACTTCTTTGTCTGTCTTTTACTCTGTCTCCATTTGCCAGAGCCAACAGCTACTATAAATATATTTACTAGAAAATTAGCTTAAAGTAAGTAACAATTTTTTGTTTATGTGAGATATTTATTAAAAAAAAGAAATAGCTCCATAAAAGGACCTTAAACATAGTATGGTCTGGATGGTAAATTTCCATTTTCCTCAGAAACCAACACACTCTGTTAAATTAGGAAGATATACCTATATTTATATATAATAAGACTAGCCATTAAATAAAGGAAGAGAAAGAATAGTAGATTTTTTCTAGTTTCTAAGCGGGTGGGGAAAGTTCTAGTAAAATGCAGTAGAATAGGGGTGACCTAGTAAAGCTTGCTTTAAGTAGGCTACTATTCGATTTGTTTGTACTTCAGAGTTCTCAATTTGAATGAATTCATTCAAATTGAGATTAAATTAAAGCAGTCCATAAGGCAGTGAGCGGGATAAAATGGAAACAATGGAAGAAAGAAGCGAAGAGGACGAGAGCCACGAGTTAATTGATTCGGTCAGAGTATTCTCCTTCCTATTATGTGAGCCAGGGATGCATTTTGAGAGGAATAAAGAGATAGGCTAGCTCGCTTGGATAGGCGTGGCAAGCTTCCAGTGAAAGTAGTAAGAGTTTGAGAATCATAGCCTGATTACTCTTTTGACTCATCGGTCTCTCCCTGCTTGACCTATACTCTCGGAACGGCCAGGCGTTCCTATATGCTTCTCTTCCTTCAGAGCTGAAATCATTGAGTTAAGCTATTCCTTAGGATCTAGTGCACCGAATACTTTGCCAATCCTACACTGAGAATATAGGAAAGGTAGTTATTCCCGGAAACTGTAGGAGAAGAGCCTCACTCCTAGCCTCTAGACTGAAACTTCACCTGAAAGCAGCAAGGCTTGAGAGCAAAGGGTGCGGTCGAATAATCCAATCCTGCTAATAGGCACGGACTCGAAGGTAGTTGTGCCAGGAGAGGATTGAGAAGAGTGTCTGTCATACTAAAGAAGTAAGCCATCAAATCCTTTCTGATGACAGATGGATTATCTATAGACTAAAGACGGATTTTCCATCTACTTTCGAACTTCTCGATACCTTCTATTTCATTTAACTACTAAATACCTGTCATAGGTCTTCTAGTAGATATAATGAGGAAGGTTCTTTCTAACGATAGGAGGATCGGGGATAACGGGGTTCGAACCCGGCGTGACAGACCAGCACTCTAACCATCTGAGCTATATCCCCACTTACGAAGCTTATTGTCTAAATGTTTCCTTCGGTGAGGATTCTAGTTCACCAGACGATAAATATAGGCTCAATTTCACATTTCATAAATTGTTGTTAGCCACTGTATACTGGCAAACACATTCTACTCTCTCTTCCTCTCCGCACCGAAATCAAAACTATGCCTCACTAAGGCTCTCTTTCAGAATCTGAAACATGGGTTTCAATCCTGATGAAAGAATCTACTAAGGTAGTAGTCAAATATTATTTCAAGACTTGATATCCAGTTTTACCTGGCACCCCACAGGATTTACATCCATCCAGTGCGAACCGCAAATTCAAAGCACCTCATTACGAGGAGATTACGGAAGCAGAGGCAAACATCTTCTAGTTCTTTTTCATAGTTCAATAGATCCAATTGATGGCGGCACATAAGAACCCCTGAATGAAGCCAGCCCTTCTCACTTCTGGTTCATCAAGATAGGCGGGTTAGTGGAACATCACCATTTCTGCCATTCGCTGTCCTTCAAACTACAGCTTTCAAGCCTACGTGCGCAGGAGCGCACTTCCGTTGCCGGGTCGATGTACAAAAAGAGTAATCCATATGTTTACCCCCCTCCTCTTCATCCTTGATAGCTTCGATGATCCGCTTTTCCCATACAAGACAAGAAGACTTGGGAATTTACTACATATGGAAAAACCCATTGGTTGTGATAGGCCATTTTTCTGAACTTTCTCTTCTCCACAACCCAAGAAGCATATATTAGCGATCAGGTTGACGGCCCGCAAACCCCATTTCGGAGCCCTACCCGGCGGTCCCATGCGACTTCTCGATATGCTACTCTCTCAGAAGAGATGCACTTCAGCTGGATCATAAATGATTGATGAGTTCTTCTCCTTTTTTTCGTTATTTTACGGGTGTTTTTCTCGTTATTAGACTTTCAAATTAGCGTCTGTGAGACACTCACTCTCAGCAGTTACCAGAGGCATCTTCCATTCATTTCGATTTTGGTCTTTCTGCACCATATTTAGATCTTCCCTTTCTGCGATCCGGAATTCCCAGCAAATCCCTTACTCCCCTAATACAGTGGAATTTCACACCTGGCAAATCTTTCACTCTACCTCCTCTGACTAATACTATAGAATGCTCCTGCAAATTATGACCTTCGCCTGGAATGTAAGCAAATATATCATGTCGATTGCTCAACCGTACTTTGGCTATCTTACGTAGAGCTGAATTTGGTTTTTTCGGTTTTCTCGTCGAAACACGCAGGCATACTCCTTGCTTCTGGGGACATTTATCCAAAGCTCGAGTACGGTCCGTGCGCCGTTTTTCTTCTCTACCATGCCGAATCAATTGATTGGAAGTGGGCATCCCTCTTTCCTATGGCCTTCCCCCCCTGTGCCCTATCACTAGTTCTTACTCCCAATCCAAAGCACCTCTTTTCCATTCATAGAGAAATCCTATCGTTAAAATCAATAAAAAGGCCATCATGGACCAAAATCCAAAGAGATCAATCTTGTTTAGAGATACTGCCCAAGGGAAAAAAAAGGTGACTTCCAGATCAAAGATAATAAATAAAATAGAAACCAGATAAAATCGTATATCGAAACGACTTCTGGCATCACCGAAGGGATCGAAACCACATTCGTAAGCCGACAATTTCTCTGGATAGGTCGAACTATTGGAAGAAAATAGAAAAGGAAGACCAACTAAGATCAAAGAAACTAGCAGACTGAAACCTAAATAGATCAAAATAGGTGCGAATTCCGACATAACAAACAAAACCTTTTTTTTATATAACCTACCTTTCCCCCTTGGAAAGGAGAGAATTTCATGAGAGTCACTCTCGCTTTCTATGAGAGTGAATATATATGATATTGGCGTGGGTTCTACCAACAAAACGTTGAACTTCCTTTTTTTTCTTTTTCGGGCGGGCCACACCCAGCCTCTGACTTCAATGGTGGAAACATCCCCAGTACTCCAGGGTGAACATGAACAAGAGTTTTTTCCAAAAATGAATGTCTGATAGTGGCCTCGGCGGGAGTTAAATTCTTAACTTTTTCTCTTGTTTACGCGGTGATCTTCCCTTGTACGTAGTCTATGTCTGGGGAGGTCCCCCACTTCCTTCGATTCCCGTCCCGTTAGCATCTACGATAGGAGAGTTGGGATGACTCCTCCGTTTCGGTCCGGAGCCGGACGGTAATAGACCGTAAACCCTTGCGACCAGCTGCAGAACTCACCGTTTTTCTATTGGTTTGGTGCCCTACCAAGACGATTTCTTTATACCCATCAAAGAACCTCGATATGCTAATCCACGAAAAACGATATGTATGATAAATGCGAAAGAACTCATCTACTCCAGCGAGCCTTTTCATTTCAATACATGGGTTTCTTATTCGTGGAACTCTTTCTTGGCAACTTGGACAACAACGATGTTTTTCCCGCATATATATCAGACGGACGGGATCTTGAAAAAGGGCTTTATAAAGCTTTCGTCTCAATTCATATTTGGCCACAATCTACGTTTGTGATCTCGTATATTTCGCTTATCCACCATCAACTTTAGTTAGTTTCCCCCTCATCGTTTTGCAAAAAGCCGCTCCAAAGTAGTAAAGTCTCTTCTTTTGTGTTGGCCGAAGTGAAAATAGTCACACGGAACCGTTGAATAGGCTCGAATATCTCGAAATGCTCTTCCAGTTCTGGGAAGAATTCACAAAACTCCGTTTCCATATAGATTTTAATGGAATTTTCCCGTATTTCGACCGGATAATCTAAAATATAAATTACTTTCAAGATTCTGACCAAAAAATGGAACATTCCATGCCCTCGGACAACGCTTTCTCGTGAAAAGTAGTTACTTACATATCCAGTGTCTTTTTTGGACCCCAAGAATGGATTGGATCGAAAGGACAAGGACTTTCCTGTTTTGAAATCAAGGCCAAGGCCCCTTCTTTTCTGTATGAATTTCTGACCGCACAAAATCTCCGTAGCCAATTTACCACATAGGATTCTTAAATCTAAGATTGATGATGCTGGTACTAATTTGATTTCACAGAATCCAGGAACTTCCATAACATTGGCGTAATTCAGTTTGAGCAAGAGATCCTGACGTAATATATCTTCGTAATGAAAATGGAGTGGAAACATCATGCATGGTTTTTCTTCTTTTTTCTTCTTAGACCCTAGGGGCTTTGAACAAGCCCTCGAGTACTTTTTCTCTAAAGAGAAGAACGATGAGTGGTAAATCTCTCACGTCGTGTCGGAAATGGCTGAGGATTTGCCTCAAAAAACAAAAGAATAGTGGGATTGGTCGTCTGTTTTAAGCAAAAGCAAAAGGAGAAAGAAGAGTTGGAAAGATTGAAGCACCTACTGCTATTGATTCGGGAACCGGTGCCATTGAATCTGAAAGGATAGAGTAGGTAGGCTTTATATGATTTATGATGATAATATGGTTTGGCCTTTTCCTTGTTTGGTTGTTAGGCTTGGTAGCCCGGGTGGGTCTCTTAGGGCAGCTAGGCAAGGTTGAGTAGAGGGAATGCCAGAGGTTTGAGTTCACTAGAATGAATCATCCAATCTTTCTTTTCTCCGCACTTCTTCACGCCGACATCGCTCGCCTTCTGTCTGGTTTAGGTAAAAGACTGTTGATACTTAAGAAAATTAAATACCATGCAGATGATAAAAGCACATGTCCCTCTTTCTTCCTTGTAAGTCTCACTGTTCTTAAACTTATCCTCTATTTCTTTTTCAATTCGATCCTCTTTGGATATCACTTCCTCAACCCTCAATTGGCTCACCATTTTAGCAAATTCAACTTCTACGGACCCGACGAGATAGAGCATCGGCAACTCTATTGTAGGCCCCCTACTATATATATATAGAAAGAAAGAAAGAAAAATCCAATGAACTTAGTAAGAGCCTTGAATTGTAGAGGCTGTGTCAACTTTTGTTCCAACAAATATTTTAAACTCTGCTCACTCAAGTTTCTTACTTTTCAGCGTAAGCACTTAAGCTGGCCCATATCTTGCCTTCGCATTTCGACAAAGCTACCATGCCACAACTCTTTGAATTTTATGCACCTAACACGGTTTAGTGCTTCTCCTTCTATAAAGAAAGAAAAAGTATGCAAGAAAATAAGTGTAGCAAGCCAAATGAATGAATTAGTTGAGTATAACTGGCGTGTAGTTTTGAACTATTTCTTTTTTTATATGATGCTACTATGATCTTTACTATAATATATTTGTATGTGGCGATATACTTTGGAATTTGAGCATTTCCTTTTCTTTCCACGTTGTTATTGCATTCAACAAGCAAGGGACTTAGCGCCTGTAATAAAAGACAGATTAAGTGTTTCCAGCAGAAACTCGCAACGGAAACAAGCTTTGAACTCCACTACTTTGACAAGCTCCACTTGCCTAACTACACAACTTTAGACTTATGAAAGTATTAACTACACAAGGAATAAAGGCCGATAAGCAACGTCAAGCTACACTTTAGAAGTTCAAAGCCTTACTTCTTTTTCCAAACCAATTGCTTTCTAATAAATAACTAGTGCTATCGGGTGCAATACTTCTGTTCTTACATAAAGTGCCCGGAAACTACTACTACTACTTGAGAAAAAACTTGATACACGCAAGTTTCTTTCCTAACTACTACTTCCTACCCAGCTTTCTACTATTAAGATAAGAATCCAGCTTTCTACTTCCGGAAGGGATTACTTTTGAGATATGGCAAAGAACTCCGTGAGCGTAAACAGCATAGGAAAGCTTATTCTTTAACTAAACTATTTGTGGACAAACTACACTTATTTGAAGGAAGTTCTCCTTATCAACTAACAAGCTTGGAATTTCACTATTGGTTTAGAAGACATAGTGCTAAGGCCCATCCCAGACGACCAGCAAGCGCCAGGTAGGGATTAAATAGCTGTGCTTACTAAGCATAAACTAAACACTAAACAAAAGCCAATTAACTACTTTCTAATGCGCATCGGGAAAGACGTAAACTAAGAAGGCGCGCAGCGGAAGAGCTTGATTGCTAACTATTTGCTTGCTTTTAACCTGTGACTTACTTACATAAACAAGGGAAAACGTAACTTCTACTAATAACTACACTACTTTTTTAACGAAAAACTATACACAATAATCCTCTAAATAGGCTTATTTGGCGAGAAAAGAAGAAATGGATTTAAGGAACGCATTCTTTTGACAAGGCGGGACTAACTCTATAAATAGTTTGACTTCTCTTTCTTATGTTTTCTTCTATCAACTACTTACTCTGTCCAGCTAGCAACGGAAGGAAAGAAAGTCAACTACTTGAACTCTATACTCCTTTTTCGCCTAGCCCAAAAGCCGGCTAAAAAACTTATATACTTTATTTATGGATCGGGACGGACTTAAGGTAGTTCGAGCTTGTCTTGCTTGTTGTGGCAGGAAAGAACTAATTGATACACTTCTAACTAAAAAAAGGGCAGGCTCACTTCTGTCTTTAACGCATATTATCTTGGTTGAGTTTCACTTAATTCTTTCTTATTTTCTGACTCCACTACTCTATATGAAGTAAAAAAGCAATAGAGGGGACTGGATTCAGTTCTTTTTTCACTTCTTTTTTTTCCTACACAACGGCACCGAACCAACTGTCTACAAAACTTTATCTCCAAACTATTCAAACTATTCTATATTGAATAAAAACTATTATGGCTTTTCTTCAAACAAAGAACTCTCTATTCCTGCTTTCTCCCTTACCTTAATAGGGAATTTTATTCCCCCCTTATACGATAATTAGTGTGAAAAAACTTCATATATATTGTGTTAATATACCACCTATATTCTGTCTTATAGGAAGAGCGTATTTATTCAAAAGTACTGTTTTTACACAAGTAAGGAAAGTAAGTATACCCTTCTTATTACCGCTCAAGTAATTGCTTCTTTCTCAAGCCTACTCAGTCCCCGGTCAAGAATCCGGTTCTCAAGCCGATGCCTAGAGTGGAGGTTAAGGAAAGGAATGAAGTTTCTCTAGCGGCGCGCAGCGGAATAGGAAAGTAGTTTCTTACAGCAGAAATATGCCATAAAGCCGTTGATGAATAAGAATGTACGGTACGGAAGAGAAAGGAAAGTCAGTAGTTTAATAAGTAATTAGCTCTAATTTCAGAAGAACAGGAAGAATTTAGTAACTAGTAGTAGTTTCATCCGTATACTAAGTAAAGGGTAGGTTTAGGTGGCAGAATCGGTGCCCGCCCTTATTCCGATAGCCGATTTGACCTTCAAAGCCTATCTTTCAAGTACCGAGAACGTTTAGGAAGCTTGGGTAGTTGTCCGATTGGAGTTTAGGTGCCTATAGCTGTTAAGGAAAGAAAGGTTAGCAGTTTAGCGAATGCCTACTAAGCGTTGAAGTCAGTTGTTACTGAGTGGAGTTTCTGGAATGAAGTTTCTCTAGCCGAATGGGAAGATCAGGGAATTAGTGGCATAGGGAATTAGTTTATCAAGCCTGTTACCCGTTATCAGATCAGTTTTTTGTTTTCAGCCGAAAGCACTGAAGTAGTAGTTGTAGCGAAAGAAGTTGCTTCAGGAAGGAAAGCTGTTTGACCCAAAAGCTGTAGTTGTAGTTTCCGTTGACTAAGCAAGTTCTTTAGTTTGTAGTGCTTCTCCCTACCTAATTTACACCTGCGGGCGTGTCCTATCTCCTTGTGCTTCATTCAGGACCTCATAGTAGCAATAAAGAATGGGCTAGACGACTATTTTATTTGCAGGAGTATAAACTGCAGCGGTTAACAAATTGCAACCTTCCAAATAGAAAGTAGCTAATCCATGAGTATACCTTGAAGAACACAAACTTTGACCAAGCAAAATAAGCACAAGGAAGGCCGGCCGGAAAGGTTCCCTTCGTAAGCAGTCATCCATAATAGTCCCATAGATCGTTTTTATCATTCTTCAATCTAGGGCTATAGTCATAGTGATCCTCCTATGAAAAACCTTCACCCATTTACGAAGTCAATGAAAAGGCATATTTTACTACGTACGACAAGGAAAATTTGCGAGGATAGCTTTTTTTCTTCTATTCTAAGCCAAAAAACAATCTAGGTAAATACATGAGCTCGATCGGCTTAGTGCTTATTTTGAATATGGGAATCCTGAACTGTCCTATTACTAATATGTAAGAATATATCTTGGTCAAGAAAGCAAAAGAAAAAAGAATTTGAAAGAACAAAGAAACACAACTATACGCATCCGTATTGGCAAAGCACAAAAAGAAGGAAAGATATTGAAAAAGAGATTGGAGAAGTCAACTTTGATATGTATCGGAAAAGAAGAAAAAAATCTTCTTATTTCAAAAATATCCAGTATAAAGAATAGTCCCATAGTAAATATCGACCTTGCCCGTGATCTAAGGAAATAAAAAGAATAGGCGCGAAATCCAGCAATCAAACTAAACCAAGAGTCAGCTTTTTTTCCCACGCTTTGATACTAGAGAAAGAACTTGTTTTTCTTCCTACACAACTGTATTTTATTCTTTGATTGCAACAAGCGACGTTACTACTTGTCTTGTAGGTATCAAATCTATTTTCACGATCAATGTTTTTCAAAGCCCTTCCCGTCGCTCTGTCTGCTATTCTTTCTGGCAAGCAGAAGCTAGTAAAAACTACACTAATTGCTTTTCTTTTGCAATGCAAATAGTAACGAACAATACCTGAAAAACAATACGTTTTCTGAAAAACTCTCCAAAATAATCCATACCTTGCCCTGCTTTGCTTCACGTAACTACATAAGCAAGGAATTGAACTACTGAAATTGCATATTCTTAAATTGCTTTTGCTTCTTTTCTTCTTTAGTGCTTTCGGGCATATGAGCTTATAGCAGCTGGCTTTCCGCTAGGGCCTGAAAGGAAGGACAAATTACAATTTCCAACTCAACTACTTGCTGGCACTTAACATGCTTATTCAACACTGACTTATCCTTACTACACTTCTTGTGAAAGAAAACAGACACGCCGATAAGCTCGTTACGTCACGAACTTCATTACTTTATAGGATGCGCGCGCCTTCTTCTTATTTCTGGTAGGTCTTGTTCGTTACTATTTGTTTGTTCGTTTGTCAAGTTTTGTTTTGTTCTAGAAGACAAAAAAGCTAGCAACGGAAACTAAATGCTAGTCCGTAACTACTTTAAATTGAAAGAGTACTTTTATTTTCTCGCATATGGCTTCATTACTTTACCGGGACTTCAATCTGATTTTCTTGATTCTTTGGCACTTATGTTCTTGCTGGACAAATCAAACTACTTCTTCCTGGCTCGTAACGTTAGTAGTTACTCGCTAGGAAAAAGCTTAAGAAACGTAATTGACTGACTTCTTTAATGAATTTAAATCAAAACCTTGAAAGAAATTTATGACACTTACATTCTAGGGATTTGCTCCCTCTTGCACTATCAACGAAAGAAAGCTTATATTCACACCTTCTTTTACACGGGTATTTAGACTTCTGGGGTTAGGTGAGCAGTGGACCCATAGATGGTATTTCCAAGCAGCACTGTTTACACTTATGCTACTGAGCATTGCACAACTTCTAAAGTCAATTAGAATTTCTAATTGAAACACAACCATATATATAAGATAATTCTTAGGTTTACTATAGAGCAAGCAAAAGGATGAATGCAATTAGGGATGAAGAAGTTTGCAATAACTCCCAGAGAATAGTTCTTGTTCTTCTTTCTCGTGGGGCACAGAGCGAGGGGTAAGTTGGCTTGTTATATATAATAAATTACTTCTCAGGCTAGGCGGCTAATTGAAAGAGCAAAGCTTGGGCGCGAAGCCTCGCTTACTTCAAAGGTATGCTTAGTATAGTCCAGTAAGGCGTCTGCAAAAGAAGAGATTGAACCCTTATAACAGATAAAATGCTTCTCTTTGAACTCTTTTTTCATTACTTGTCAAAGTCCACTGTGCTTAGTCTACCTCAGCAAAAGATTCTATTATAAGATAGAGAAGGTCTTCTTTCTTCTCGCTTTGAAATAAATGGAATGGTAGATTAGGATCAAGCTGGCCTCATAGAGAGTAGAGCTAATAAAGAAAAGAAAAGGAATGAACTCTGACTTATTAGTTCAATCAATCCCAGGCTGAAGTTAGTTAGAAGAAAGGCCAAGTAATCCGTTGCTTATACCACTATGCCCAGTAGAAAAGTGAGGACTTATTGTCTGCTACCAAGAAATGAGATTAACACCTCCTTACTATTTCTTTAGTAAATAATAAAAACTCTAACCTATTATAATGCTTGACTGGCTAGTGAGTTTTCATCCTCATATGCTTTAGAGTAAAGAGCTAGCTAATAAAGCTTTTGTTTGTTAACTTAACTAGTCTCAAGCGTTGCATTCTATGCTTGGATAAAGGGCGTAGCAAGAGTTTGATCGCTAATAAACTTGACTAACTACTAGCAACAACTGCTTCGGATACACTTATTTACAGCATGAATTGACTTCTTCCTGGCTCGTAACGTTAGTAGTTACGAGCCAAAAAGAGCAAAAAGGGAGTAGTAATCGATTTTCAGGTTTTTTTCTTTCCTTCGATGCCGCCGGTGCATAGTCAATAATAGGTTCCCAGTCTTCCTCCAGGCGGTTCCTGCTCCCAGGTTCAAGTTGCAGGAGGTGCATAGGCGAGAGCATAGAAAGGACTAAAAAAGAGTCGTTCTCTTTTCTCCGAATCTCTCAAATGGATTATGGATGCCCTGTAATAGAGAAGAGACCAGTTGAATACTTTGCATAACCAGTAGTTCCCTTGGATCTGTGAGGGGCTGGCTTTTATTGCAATTGATTGAAGTCGGCTTGCTTATCAGAAAAAGGAGAGAATTTGGATTAGAATACCAAAAACTAACTGTTTGAAGGAAGGCCTCTAGCCCATTTTAAGAAAGTCCATCCACCATAATGAATTCTTTTTCCTTGCTAGTTTTCTCAATCCGCTGGTATGCGCGAACGAATAAGCCTTCCATACTGACTTTTCTAGTTTATTGAGGAGATAGGAACGATTAATGTGCTGAAAGTTATCACTTACACTCCTATAAAATAAAGATACCTTGGCTACGGCGCTCTAGGGCAAAGCGAACACATATTTTGAAACACATTGCATAGATCTCATGCTATAGCATATAGGCTGTTTGCCCAATTTGACTAAGACTATTGCAAAGGCTAAGGTCATTTAAATGCTTATCTATGCCCATACCCCGAAACCTCATGAGATAGTTTCTTGGCAAGGATCTGCTTCTGGTTTAGCAACCCTTAAATTAAAGAACAACATCAGTGCTATCATCTACAGATTCAGCTAGGTAAATTGTCTCGTCTACTGAGTCAGCGGCATCCTACTTTTCTCTAGAATAATTTAAGTAAGCAGCATAAGTGCTCAAGGACAGCGGTGACATAGTTGAGGAATGCATATCGGTATCTTATTAAAGAGAATCAAAAAGAAAGACCTGGCAGCTAAGCCCAGGAAGGGGAAAAGAAGAAGAAGTAGGACAGGCTCTAGGTAAATCCTCTCTCCTTGTGGGGAGATGCCACCCCCTTCTTTAGCCCTTGTTCTTAATAGAATACTTCCTTCTCGGTGAAGTAATTGTAGAATAAGCATCTTAGTCTTAACCGGCAAGCGTTGCAAGTCAAAGTTATCCTCTGCTGGGAAGCTTTCCTTCAAGGGGAGCGGCTGTTTCTGCTTTTTTTCCTTCTCCTTTTTTTTATGGTTCAACAATTAGATAAGGCAAAGGGGCTATAAGTAGGCAGTTTTTTATTGCTAGAAGAGCTGCTCGCCTTTTGACGGCTTGGCTTCGCTATCGCTCCTATGTAGTAGTCGGCCTTCAAAGGAGTATGTATTCCTATCATACCCTCATGCCGATGTTCTAGTGCGTCAAGCTTTGCCAGAAGCAAGATGAGGAGGCGAAGCGTAGTATACAAGGCTCGTTCCGTGCTTGACTGACGAGCTCGTGTAGTGAGGCCTCGCCCTACTTCGACGACTAAGGGCGTCGTCAACGAGCGTTAGAGCGAATTTACCGAGCGAAGCCTTCCGCTTCCCACAACTCAAAAACAGAAAATGAATTGAAGTGATGTGAAAACGTTGTCCCTCACCCAGCAAGTGAATGAACGAGCCTAGCTGGCATTTATGATTAAGCTTCTCCAGTTTAGTTGCTTTGTTGGCTTAATTGATTTGACACCCAAGAACCATAATCCTTTAAAGAAACAGCTTCTACAACGATAGGCATAAAGGCATGATTAGTTCCACAAATCTCACTGCACTGACCATAGTAAACTCCTTCTCGTTGTATCAAAATGGAGGTCTGATTTAAACGACCAGGTACAGCGTCACATTTGACACCTAAGGAAGGTACAGCCCAACTATGAAGTACATCAGCAGATGTTATAATCATACGTAGATGAGTTTGAGCTGGTACAACCACTCTATTGTCAACTTCTAATAAACGTAATTGACCCAATTCTAAATCATCTTCTGGAATCATATAACTGTCAAAAGTGAGTGACTGTTCATCAGAACTGTTATAGTCCGAATACTCATAAGTCCAATACCATTGATGCCCAATAGCTTTTATAGTAACGGCTGGATCTACTACTACCTCGTCCATTGAGTATAAGAGAGCAAAGGACGGTATAGCAATGAACATCAGGATGATACTTGGAAAGATGGTCCAAATTATCTCGATAGTAGTTCCATGTACAATCCTTTGCGGGATTGGATTCGTTTTTTCGTGGAAATGCCATAAAGCCCGAACCAACATCCATAATACGAAAACCAAAATGAGAATAAGGAAGAAAAAGATATCGTGATGTAAGTCTATTATTCCTTGCATAATAGGTGTCGCTGCGTCTTGAAATCCTAATTGCCATGGTTCCGCTGCATCACAATAAGCGATTGTGAGGAATCTACTTTCTAATT
>Ga0265324_10000852_pt1 | contig 19611 bp, 19 predicted proteins | sample 41419metaG_FD_198634 | JGI IMG/M metagenome (GOLD analysis project Ga0265324, IMG submission 198634) | Rhizosphere microbial communities from Carex aquatilis grown in University of Washington, Seatle, WA, United States - 4-14-19 metaG | ecosystem: Host-associated > Plants > Roots > Rhizosphere...
CGCAAACAGGGATGAAATTTACTTCACTTCTGGCGGAACAGAAGCAAACAATTTCGCATTGAAAGGGTTATTCTTTTCCAATTTTCCAAAGAAGAATCATATTATTACAACGAGGATAGAACATGATTGCATCATCAATACATGCAAGTGGCTTGAAAAACAGGGGGCAAGAGTTACTTATCTTGAAGTGGACAAAGAAGGATTTGTTAATCCGAGAGAAATTGAAAATGCAATTACAGACAAGACATTTGTTGTTTCAATAATTCATGGAAATAATGAAATAGGAACAATACAGAATATGGAAGCTATGGGTAAAATCTGCAGAGACAAAAAAGTCTTGTTTCATACAGATGCCTGCCAGAGTTTTACAAAAGTTCCGATTGATGTAAGAAAGCAAAATTTGGATCTTGTGACATTGAATGCTCATAAAATTCACGGACCAAAAGGTATTGGTGCATTATATATCCGAAAAGGAATTGAAATAACTCCATTGTTCCACGGAGGGGGGCACGAAAGAGGTTTGAGAAGCGGAACAGAAAATGTTTCTGGAATTGTTGGTTTCGCAAAAGCAGCAGAAATCGCAAATAAAAAAGATATTGAAAAGATGACTCAATTAAGAGACAAGATGATTAATGAATTATTAAAAATTCCTGGAATAAAACTTAATGGTCCAAGGGAAAATAGATTATGCAACAATGTTAACATCTCTTTTGAAAAAGTTGAGGGGGAAGTAATCGGTGGATATCTGGAGAATGACGGAATATTAACTTCTACGGGCAGTGCATGCATGTCACATTCAACTGGAATCAGTCACGTACTTAAGGCAATCGGCTTATCTGATGAAAAAGCAAGCAATTCAATGAGAGCAAGCATAAGCAAATTCACAACAGAAGAAGAAGTGGATTATTTTCTTGAAAGATTCAGAAAAATTATAGGAAAGTTCCAGAAAATCTGATTTTTATTTATAGAGCTCGTCACCACTTTCCAGTTTTCGCGAGAGTTTATATAATACTTCTGATAAAATACTTAATCGTACAATCTGTAGTAATATACAGAGATTAGATATACAACATCTTGTATGGCGAGGACACCAAGGTTTCTTCGCTTAACCTTCCTATTCAACGCATGAAGTGTCCACATTGTTCGCATGAGGAGTCAAGGGTTACGAATAAACGAGAGTCCCCTAATGGAATTCGTAGGCGGCGTGAGTGTCTGAAGTGTAAGAAAAGGTTTACGACATACGAAAAAACCGAAATGGGAGATTTTTATGTTGTAAAGAAAGATGGACGCAGGGAAAAGTTCAGCAGAGAAAAACTTGAGCATGGAATTGAAAAGGCATTTGAGAAACGTCCTGTTTCAAAGGAAAAAATTGACAAAATGATAAACGAAATTGAAGAGCAGTTGAGAAAAAGAGGAAAAGAAGTGAAGAGTTCTATAATAGGAGAATTAACGATGAGAAAAATAAAGAAGTTAGACCATGTTGCTTATATCAGATTTGCTTCTGTTTACAGAGATTTTCAGGACATTAAAGATTTCAAGGAGGAGTTGAAGGATTTGTAAGATGAGATTAGAAGAATTATTACCATTTTCATTATTGGCTATTCCTTTAGCAGGTATTATTTATGCTAACTATCGACAACATAAACTCTATAAGGAATTAGTAGAGGCAATTAAATCAAGAGGAGCGATTGGAGAATATATCTATCATCAAAATGACAGCAGCAACATTAGAAGCTAAATTTGAACCGAAATACAGAGCCGTTCCTTTAAGTGAAAAACCTTTGAAGTATTCCCCAATGGAGCTGGATTCTTATGACCGAGAGAGACATATTCCAGTTGAAGATGCAAGAACATTAATTGAAAATCAAAATGACCCACAATTACAAACGCAAAGATTAACCGAAGCAATGGCTTCTGGGGACTTAAGAACATATGAATTTGATGGCAAGCAATATTTAGATAGAATTGATATCGGAAGAGTTTACCATCAGCCAAAAGAAAGAACAGGATTAAACGTTGAGAGATATTTCACTCATGAAGGAGATAATCCTTTTGATTCGGTAGCATATAGCCCAAGACATCTGGAAATCAAAGACCTCAAGACAAAGAAAGTAGTTTTTGAAATGGATGGCGCAGAAATTCCTGACTGGATGAATGAAACTGAAGCAGCTATCGTTGCGTCCAAGTATTTTTTCCGTCCTAAAAAAGATAAATGGAAAGATAAACTGAAACAAGCTATTGGTTCCGACCATGAATACTCTTTAAAGCAGCTCAATAAAAGAGTTGCAGATTTCTTTACGGAAGAAGGTTCAAAACTTGGATATTTCAAAACAGAAACAGATAGGGAAAATTTCAGGAATGAATTATACTTCTTACAAATAAATGGATTTGGCGCATTTAACTCTCCAACTCAATTTAATGCAGGATTATTTAATTCATATGGAATTTCCGGAAACAAAGGACTAAACTATTACAAAGACCCTGAAACAGGAGAAGTAAAGAGAGTAATGAATGGAGAGTACGTTCATCCTCAGTTACACGCATGCTTCATTAAAGGACCAAATGATGACCTTGAAAGCATTGCTCAGAATTTAGTTGATGAAGTTGCAATCTTCTCATCTGGCTCTGGAATAGGTCATGATATTGGAAAATTAAGAGGAGAGGGGGAATACTTGTCGGGGGGAGGAAAATCTTCCGGTTCAATGAGTTTCTTGAGAGTTACAGACAGAGGAGCAGGAGCTATAAAATCCGGCGGAAAAACAAGGAGAGCTGCAAGAATGGCAACCATGAGATATCAGCACCCAGACATTATGAGCTTCATCAGGGATAAAATACAGGAAGACCGAAAAGCCCTTATTTTAATGCAGAATGGCTTCAGCGCAGGGATGGATGGAGAAGCATACTCTACTGTTGCATTGCAAAATACAAATCTTTCAGTAAGATTAGACAATCAATTCTTTGAAGTATTAAAGGCAGGTGGAGAAGTCCAGACATATAATATAAAAGATGGTAAGCCCGGCAAAAAGATATCGGCGGAAAGAATGCTTCAGGAAATTGCTTTTGGAAGCTGGAGAATAGGCGATCCTGCTGTCCAATATGAAGATAAGATTCAAGAGATGCACACTGCAAAGAATTCGGGAAGGATAAATTCATCAAATCCTTGTTCCGAGTATATGTTCCTTGATGACACTTCCTGCAGCTTATATTCTATGAGACTCACGGCTTTCATGAAAGAAGATGGGACATTTAATGCGATTGATTTCAAAAGAGCCTTGAGGGTCTTTACAATCGCACAAAATATTGCCAATAAATCCGCTTCATATCCTGTAAGAGAAGTTGCATTAGTCAGCCCTGAATATGCAACAATCGGTGGAGGCTATGCTGATTTGGGTTCTCTGTTAATGAGAAGCGGTGTTCCTTATGATTCTGAAAATGGAAGAGCTACTGCCGCAGCCATAACTGCTTTGCTGACAGGAACTATCTATGAAACTTCTGCTGAAATTGCAGGAGCAATGGGTGCTTTCACACACTTTGAATTCAATAGAAAACCAATGATGGAAGTCATGGAAAAGCACAGACAAAATCTTGAAGGAATTTCATGGGGAGAGATTAAAGATGATGGACTAAAAGGCGCTGTTTATCAATCATGGGAAAAAGCTATTGAATTAGGAGAAAAATTCGGATACAGTAATGCACAGGCATCCGTCATCGCTCCAACAGGAACAATCTCTTTCTTAATGGGATGCAGCACAACAAGCGGAGAGCCTGCGATGGCTCTTAGCATTACAAAGAATCTTGCAGGAGGGGGAAATATTACAATTGCAAATAAAGATGTGGAAATTGCATTAAAGAATTTAGGATACAGACCAGACCAAATTGAAGATATTTCAAAATATATTGGAAGAGAGGTTGCACCAAATACTCCAAGAAGCACTATAATAAATGCACCTCATGTCAGACCAGAGCATTATTCAGTATTCAATACTGCATTCGGGAATTATAAAGGACAGGGAAGCATAGACTTTGAGGGACATGTAAGAATGCTTGGAGCAACACAGCCATTCATTTCCGGAGCAATTTCAAAAACAAATAATCAACCTGAGCGTGCGACTGTAAAGAATATTTATGATGGATATTTGCTTGGACAGGAATTAGGTTTGAAAGCAATATCAATTTTCAGAAATAATAGCAAGCCTATTGCTGCTGTTGATTTTGGAGGAAAAAGCTATGTCAAATTGAAAAGGGGAGAGAAAGAAGACCTGCCCGGAAGAAGGCCTGCTTTTGAAACAGAAGTCGTTATTGGAGGAAAATCTTTCCATGTTATGGCAAGCGATTATCCTAATGGGACCCCCGGACAAATAACTTTCCTAAGTTACAAGTCAGGTTCAACTCTTGGAGCACACTTCTCTAGTGCAGGCGTCTCTGCTTCAAAATCTCTGAAGAGGGGTGTACACTTGGAAGATATAACTGAAGGCTGGCTCGGACAAGAATTCAAACCTAATGGGCTTGTTCATGGACATCCATACATTAAAACCGCAAGTTCTCCTCTGGACTTTGCAGCCAAAGCATTGAGATTAGAATATTTAGGAGATTTGGACATGGTAGAACCGGACTTACGAAAGGAAGTGAATGTGAATGATTTGTGGGGTGCAAAAAACGGGGCTTTTAGAACATATCAAAGAATGAAAATTGACGAGTGGAAATTTGAAGACGTTATGAAGGATGCTGAAACAGGCGGATTTGTAGCAGGAGCAGAGTTTAATGGCAATGGCAATGGGAATCATAAGAATGACCGAGGAGTAACCTGTGAGAGATGCGGCAATATAATGCTTCCAACAGGACCTAATTGTTTCAAATGTGGAAACTGTGGTGATAGTGTCGGTGGCTGCGGAGCTTAAGTATATTTTAAACTGCAATTAATTATTTAAACAAAAATAAATTTTCTTTAAAATGGGAAATCCTAATCAAAAGATTATTGTGGTTGAAAGAGGGAAGCTTTTTGGAAAAGAATACTTTGAGGGATTCAGTTCTTATGAAGGAGTTGATTATGAATCAAGAGTTCTGGAAAATATGGAAGTTATGAGGAGAGGCTCCGATAGAGAATCTGAAAACCATCCGGAAGGAAATGCCGAGATGAATCTTAATTACAAACAACCAATCGGTTATACTATTATTGCAAATCTGAAAGAAGGAAAAGTTTTCGCTTATCAGCGTTCAGATAACAAAGAAAAATATACTGAAACGAGATTAAGCGGTAAGTGGTCTTGGGGATTTGGGGGACATATAGAACCTCTTGACAGCAAGAATGGAAATCCCATAAGAGAGAGTGTATTGAGAGAACTTAGCGAAGAAGTAAAGGTGATGGGAGAAAAAGGAGTAGTTAACATGGAAGTCTTAGGATATGTAAATGAGGATGTTCAGCTTGCAGAAGATTCAAGATTAAACAGACCAAGCGTAGGAAGAGTACATTTTGCAATATTATATTTACTAGGCACTGCTGCACCAATGTTGATGATTGGAGACCCTGAAATAGCCAGGGTCGAGTTGAAGACTGTTTCTGAACTTGAAGAGTTATGTTCAACTCCCGGCGTTGAAGTTGAAGGCTGGTCGAAGATTGCACTCGAAGCATTAAGAAAGATTTTATAAAGAGATTTCTTGTCTGAAAAAGATGGAAGAAGTTCCGGAATTAACAAATGGTGAATTTGAAAGTTTCATAAAAGGAGAAACGGTCTTGATTGATTTCTTTGCTGAATGGTGCATGCCTTGTTTGATGATGGCCCCTGTTATTGAAGAACTCTCTGACAAATTCAAAGGAAAAATAAAATTTGGAAAAGTCAATGTTGATGACAATGGGAAAATAGCACAGAAATTCAATGTGACTTCAATCCCTACTTTTGTATTATTCAAAAATGGAAGCCCAGCACAGCAATTCATTGGAGCAATGGCTCATGAAGAATTCAGAGAAAAACTGAAGCAGTTTATTTAACTGAAAATGGCCCCGATGGGATTTGGACCCACGACACCTGGATTAAAAGTCCAGTGCTCTACCAAGCTGAGCTACGGAGCCATAAACACTCTAAAAATAATTAATTTAAAAAATGTTCTATAAGCTGATTTCGTCACTTGAGAAGTTCAATATATCCTTATAAATAGAAATTGAATTTATTAGAAATGGACTGGACAATAGTAGAAAAATTATTAGTTGTTTTCGTGCTTACTTTCTTGTTTGGAATTGAGAGGCAAAGAAAACACACGCCTGTCGGATTCGGCACATTTGTCCTCGTTGCATTGGGCGCATGCGGTTTGACGATTGTCGCAACTCAATTAACTCTCACGATTGCATTGCCTTTGCTTGGTGCAATAGTTACGGGTGTCGGTTTTCTTGGAGCAGGAGTCCTTATGGGGGGAAGCTCTGCAGAAAGAACATCTGGTTTCATAACCGCTGCAAGCGTGTGGCTCTTTTCAATTTTTGGAATAATAATCGGGCTTGGATATTATGAAATTGGAATCATGATTTATGTATTTACATGGGTCATTGTTATAGTTGACAGAAAGCTAGAGAAAGGATTTATGGATTCTTATAAAAGAGAAATCTCAATCAGAACTAAAGGCTTCATGGAGAAGAAAGAAATCACAGACATTCTAGCAAAATATTGTATGAGCTTCAAATTGGTGAAGGTTGAAATTGACAGAAAGAATAAAGAAGTCTTATTGAAATACATAGTAGAGGGGTTAAAGAAAGATATAGATTCCTTCCTGAGAGAATTTTATAATGAAAAGTGGTGCATTTCTGTAGAACTAGGTTAAAAACCACTTTACCAGAAAGGTTTTTAAACCAAATTTTTATATCTTGTATTATCCGATCGTAGTAAAAAAATAAACTTATGTTTTTTTAATATAATGCACATCCTTCAACCCAAACATATTAAGCTCAATGAAAAAGAATCTGAAGAACTTCTCTCAAAATTAAATGTCTCAAAAGCGCAACTTCCTAAGATTTTATCGACGGATCCGATACTTGCTGAAGGATGCAACGTCGGCGATATCATAAAAATTGAAAGAAAAGAAGGCGACAAAATTGAGGCTTATTTTAGAGTCGTTGTATAGAACCACCAGCGGGTTCCTATAACTTCCTGCACCCGACAGGAAATCGAAAATGGGTAAAGAACCAAATGGAAAAAAATAATCATCTAATCGTCAAAAGATACCTGCAAGAGCACTCTCTTGTTGCGTCCAACATAACTTCATACAATGATTTTATTGAAAGACGAATGCAGGAAATTACAGAAGAGATTTCCAAGGCGATTGAAAAAAATGAATTTGATATTTCTTTAGGAAGAATGAAAGTTGGAAGGCCAAATATTATCGAGGCTGATGGAAGTTCTGCATTAATAATGCCTTATGAAGCAAGATTAAGAAACCTAACATATTCTGCTCCTGTTTACGTCGAATTGACGGTAAGACATGAAGACCAAGTTGATTCCGAGACTGTAGAAATCGGAAGAATTCCAGTCATGGTCAAGAGCGATATTTGCAATACTCATGGATTATCAAAAGAAGATTTGATAAAAAATTATGAAGACCCGATCGACCCTGGAGGATATTTCATAATCAATGGAAATGAAAGAATCATGGTAATGGCAGAAGATCTGGCAGAAAATCAGCCATTCATTGAAACAAATAAAAGTGGAGAACTTACCTTAAGACTTTTTTCTTTAAGGGGGACATACAGAATTCCTATCTTAATTTCTGAAAGCAAAGATGGAATTTTGAATACATCATTCAGCAGATTCAGAGACATACCTTCTGTTGTTCTGTTAAAAGCATTAGGACTTGTAAAAGAATCTGAAATTGCAAAATATATAGGAATGGAAACTGATGATATTATCGTTAATCTTTATGAGTACGTCAATATTGCAAACAAAGAAGATGCCATGATGTTCATCGCTGAAAAAACAAATTTACAGGGGACAAAAAAAGAAATTCTTGACAGAGTAAAGCAGAGAATTGATTCATTCTTATTCCCCCATATCGGACAGGACAAAGATGATAGACTGAAAAAAGCAGTCACACTTTGCAAATTGATAAAACAGTTTTTAATTGCAAAGGGAGATTCCAATCTGAGAACCTACAAGGACCATTATGCAAACAAAAGAGTTCGTTTATCTGGAGATTTGCTTTCAAGCTTGTTCAGAGTCAATCTTGGAATTCTTATAAGAGACATTCAATATTCATTGCAAAAATCCATGAAGAGAAAAAAGTTTTCTTCATTGAAGGTTATTTCCAAATCTACTTTGTTCACACACAGAGTTGAATCTGCAATCGCAACAGGAAGCTGGGTTGGTGAGAGAAGTGGAATCACACAAAATATGGATAAGACAAATTATCTTTCAATTATTTCACAGCTTCAGAAAGTTTCAAGCATGCTTCCAAGCGAGCAAGAAAATTTCCAGGCAAGAACATTGGATCCGACACATTATGGAAGATTCTGCCCTATTGAAACACCAGAAGGAACTGAAATCGGATTAAGAAAAAATCTCGCTATCTTAAGCAAAGTATCTACAAGAGTCATCATTGATGAAGCAGCATTTATCAGAGAACTTGAAAAAGAAGGACTTAACATCGAAGAGGGAGAAGGAACAGAAGTTTTCTTCAATGGAGTTTATATTGGAAATGTAAAGAACCATCATGAGTTTGTAATGACTCTGAGAGAGAAAAGAAGATCTGGAAAACTTCCCCTGCAAATGAACATAAGAGATTATGCAGAATTCAGAGTTGTAATGATTTCTACTGAACCAGGAAGAGTTTTGAGACCTTTGATAATCGCAGACAACGGAGTCCCAAGACTGAATGATTCACACATGATACAATTGGAACAGAATGAATTGAGCTGGAATGATCTAACTGCAAAAGGAATAATTGAATATCTTGATGCAGCTGAAGAAGAAAATGCTCTTGTTGCTATACGAAAAGAAGACTTGAGCCAACAGCATACACACCTTGAAATTGATTCCATGGATGTGTTTGGGGTTGTTACAAGCCTTGTACCTTACGGAAATCATAATCAGAGTTCCAGACTGAATAGAGGAAGTAAAACGCAAAAGCAGGCCCTTGGAATTTATGCTGCAAATTATCTCGCAAGAATTGATACTGATGTTTCTATTTTGCAATATCCACAGAAACCAATTGTTAGAAGTTTCGTTTATGATACATTAAACACTTATCCTGCCGGACAGAATTTAGTTGTCGCAATCATGACGCATGAAGGTTATAACATGGAAGATGCTCTCGTATTCAACAAGGGAAGTGTCGACAGAGGAATTGGAAGAAGTTTCTTCTTCAGACCATACTCTGCTGTTGAAATGAATTATTCCGGCGGATTAAAAGATGAAATCGCAATTCCTGAAAAGGATGCTTCTGGATACAAGATGGAATCTAGTTACAGATATTTAGAAAATGATGGTATTGTTTATCCTGAAGCTGACATTGGTGAAGGAGAAGTATTAATTGGTAAGATGTCTCCTCCTAAATTCTTATCTGAAGCAAGAGAAATCTCAGTCAAAACAAAGAAGGAATCTTCCGTGACAATGAGACAGGAAGAAAAAGGAATTGTCGAAGCTGTTTTTGTTACCGAAGACTCTGAAGGAAACAGAATTGTACAAGTTAAGACAAGAGACCCAAGAATTCCAGAACTTGGAGATAAATTCGCAACTTCACACGGACAGAAAGGAGTTATTGGAGCAATCATTCCTGAAGAAGATGTTCCTTTCACATCAAGAGGAATCAGACCCGATGTTATTTTCAATCCGCACGGACTTCCAAGCAGAATGACTGTAGGATATTTAATGGAATTGCTTGCCGGAAAAGTAGGTTGTTTGCGAGGAGAAACAGTTGACGGAACACCATTCTCTGGAGAAAGCAAAGGCGATTTGGAAGCTCAGTTGAAAAAATTAGGATTCAGATTTGACGGAAAAGAAACAATGTACAATGGAGTTACAGGAAAGAAATTTGATATCAAGATTTTCGTTGGAGATTTATACTACTTGAAATTAAAGTACATGGTTGGAAATAAAATACACGCGAGAGCTTCAGGAAAGATTGCATTGCTTACAAGACAACCTGTTGAAGGAAGGTCAAAGGGTGGAGCTTTAAGATTAGGAGAAATGGAACAGCAAGCTTTAGTTGCACATGGAGCCTCTTTGCTTTTGAAAGAAAGATATGATTCAGATAAGATTGTATTGAACATCTGCACAAGATGCGGTTCAATCGCAATTGAAGATAATATAAGAAACAAAATCGTTTGCCCAATCTGCGGAGCTGAAGAATCAGAACCTGTTGAAGTTTCATACGCATTCAAGCTATTGCTTGAAGAATTGCAGGGATTGCATATACATACTAAATTTGGATTGAAGAATAAATACGAATGATACCAATAGTAAGAAAGAAGATTGATGAAATAAAGTTCACTTTATTTAATCCAGAAGAGATTAAGAAAATCTCAGCAGCAAAGATAGTCACACCAGAACTTTATGATATTGATGGATATCCTGTTGATGGTGGATTAATGGATTTAAGACTTGGTGCAATTGATCCTGGTGTAAGATGCAGAACCTGCGGTGGAAGATTAAAAGAATGCCTTGGACACCCAGGAAGAATTGAACTTGCAAGAGCAGTCATACATTTGAAATATGTTCCTTTGATTGAAATGGGTTTGAGATGCTTCTGCCACAAATGTGGAAAGCTTTTGATTGATGAAAAGAACATGAAGAAATATTCACCAAGTGAAAGAGCAAAGAAAGCTAAGGATGTTAAGAAGTGCCCTTGGTGTAACGCTGAACATGAAAAAGTAAAGACGGACAAGCCAACAAACTTCTACATTGGTAAGAAAAGATTATTCCCTACAAATGTAAGAGAAATGCTTGAAAATATTCCCAATGAAGAATTGAAGAAAATCGGTGTTGATCCTTTAAGCGCAAGACCTGAATGGGCAATTCTGACTTATCTTCTTGTTCCTCCTGTAACTGTAAGACCAAGCATTATTCTTGAAAGCGGGGAAAGAAGCGAAGATGATTTGACACACAAGCTTTCAGATATTATAAGAGCAAATCAAAGACTTTGGGAAAACCTGAATGCAGGAGCTCCTGAAGTTATTATTGAAGATTTGTGGGACTTATTGCAATTCCACGTTACAACTTTCTTTGATAATACTGTTTCGAGAATTCCCCCTGCAAGACACAGAAGCGGACAGCCATTGAAAACAATCACTGAAAGAATCAAGGGAAAAGAAGGAAGAATCAGAAAGAACTTAGCAGGAAAGAGAGTTAATTACTCTGCAAGAACAGTTATTTCACCAGATCCATTCATTGACATAAATGAAATAGGGATTCCATTCTCAATCGCAAGGGTAATTACTGTTGCTGAAACTGTAAATGATATCAATATTGAAAATCTTAAGAAATTGATTGCAAAAGGAGAAGAATATCCCGGTGCAAATTATGTAATAAGACCAGATGGAAAGAGAAAGAAAGTAACGCCTGAATTGAAAGATGAAATAATCAATGAAGTAATTCCCGGATACAAGGTTGAAAGACATCTTCAAGATGGTGACGTTGTTCTGTTCAACAGACACCCTAGCCTTCACAAGGGAAGCCTTATGGCTCACTTCGTAAGAGTTCTGCCCGGAAGAACATTCAGGCTGCATCCTGCTGCTGTAACGCCTTACAACGCGGATTTTGATGGGGATGAAATGAATATCCACTCACCTCAAACAGAAGAAGCAAGAGCTGAAGCAAGAATATTATTGGATGTCAAGAAAAATTTGATTTCTCCAAAGAACAATACTAATTCAATTGGTTGCACAGGAGATGCTGTTACAGGAAATTATTTGTTAAGCCTTGGAGAATACTCAAAAGAATTCGCTGATGATTTGCTTTACAAATGCGGATTCACCAATGAAGTAACAACAAAGAGAGTTACAGGCGCTGAAATCTTGTCTCATGTTATACCAAAAGGGATCAATTTCAAGAATGACTCTGTAACCATCAAAGATGGAAAGATTATAAGCGGAGTAATTGACAGAACAATATTCAGTGATGAAGACGGCGAATTGATAAAAGTTCTTGATAAGGATGTTGGAAGAGATGCTACTTTTGCAGCAATAAGAAATGCTTATGCTTTAGGAACAAAATATTTGACAAACAGAGGAATTACAATTTCTGTTGGTGACTTGAATGTTAACAAGAAAGTTCTTGATGAGAAAGACAAGATTATCAAGGCTGCTGAAAAGAAAACAGAAGAGGTTATTGAATCATACAACAACAGAACACTTGAAGTCATTCCAGGAAAGACAAGAGAAGAATCCAGAGAATTAAAGATTCTTCAGATTTTGAATGAAGTTCGTTCAAAAATTAGTGAAGTTGTCAAGGAAGAATTCCCTAACGAGAATCCTATTTCATACATGATAAAATCCGGAAGTGGCGGTAACATCTTGAATATCACACAGATGGCCTGCTCTGTCGGTCAGCAGGATTTAGAAGGAAAGAGAATTGACATTGGTTTCAACGACAGAACAATGTCTTTCTTCAAGAGAGGAGACCTTTCCCCACGTGCAAGAGGATTCATCAATAGTTCATTCATGGAAGGATTAAAGCCAGAAGAATTTTTCTTCCAGGCAATGACAGGAAGGTCTTCACTTATGGATACCGCACTTAGAACTCCGAAGTCTGGTTATTTGTACAGAAGACTTGCAAGCGCATTGCAAGATTTAAGACAAGAATATGATGGAACAGTAAGAAACAGCAACGGAAACATAATCCAGTATGAATATGGCGGAGACGGAATTGATGTTTCAAAATTGCATCTTGGTGGAAAACTTGAGCCAGGAGAAGCAATAGGAATCGTAACAGCACAATCTTTCGGAGAACCTTCAACACAAATGGTCTTGAGAACATTCCACTTCGCAGGAGTCTCTGAAATGCAGGTCACGCAAGGACTTCCAAGATTAATTGAAATTTTCGATGCAAGAAAGAAGCCTACATCACCAAAGATGGAAATCTACTTGAACAAAGATGCAAACAACGAGAAGGATGCGAGAATTCTTGCTGAAAAGATAAAGGAAGTGAAGGTAGAAGAAATTGCTTCAGAGATTAAATTAAACTTCAGCGACAAAGTTATTGAAATTATTCTTGACAAGGAGAGATTGAAGCATGTCCATATTAGTGCAGACAAAGTTAAAGATAAATTAACAGACTTAGGATATAAAGTCAAAGAGAAAGGCGAATCAATCGTGATTGATGCTTCTGCATTGAACTTCAGAGAAATTTACCAGATTAAAGAGAAATTGAAAAGAACAATAATTTCAGGAATAAAGAATGTCAGCCAGATTTTGATTGTCAAGAGAGGAAAAGATTACTTAATCATGACACTTGGAAATAATCTCAAAGAAATAATCAATATGAAAGAAATTGATGTAAGCCGAACAATTTCAAATGACCCTTACGAAATGGCAGATGTTTTCGGAATTGAAGCTGCAAGGCAATTAATCATAAATGAAATTCACGAAGTTCTTAATAATCAGGGTTTGGATATTGATATCAGACATCTAAAATTAGTTGCTGATGCAATGACAAACACAGGTGTTGTATCTGGAGTTACAAGAATGGGAATTATCTCACAGAAATCTTCAATCTTAGCAAGAGCAACTTTCGAGACTCCTGTAAAGCAATTCGTCAATGCTACAATTAAAGGAAACAAGGATAAGCTGGCAAGCGTTGTGGAAAACATTATTCTTAATCAGCCTGTTCCTGTTGGTACTGGACTTCCTGGATTGCAAGTGAAAGTTATGGGGCCGTTGACTAAAGAAACAAAGAAAGATAAGAAATAAAAAGAGTTATTATGATTTAATTATCTAATGGAAAACACAATAAGCATGCAGGACATGAGACATCTCAACTTATTCATGAATATTACAAGAATAAACACAACAACATGCTTTGAGTACAACGACACAATCTTCTTTGGGGTTCCAAGAAATTTAATTTCTACAGCAATCGGAGAAAATGGAAAGAATTCAAAAGAGCTTAACAGAATTATTGGAAAGAAAATCAAAGTTATCTTTGTTCCAAATGGAATTGAAGACGTGAGAGAATTTATCGGAACAATAATCTATCCTGTTGAATTCAAGAATATTGAATTTCAGGGAAATGAAATGATTTTGCATGCAGGTTCAAAGAATAAGGCAGCATTAATCGGAAGAGAAAAGAGACGTTTGCTTGAAATGAAGACGATTGTTAGAAATTTCTTTGGAAAAGAATTGAGGATTGTGTAGAAAAACATTTAAAAACTAATTTTTGTAAAGATAAAATATAGAATCATGGGACAAAAGAACGCAAGAAAACTTGTCAAAGACAGAAAGAAGTTCAGATGGAATGATAAAGAATACAGAGCGAGAGCCATGAAGCTTTACCAAAAATCCGACCCATTAGAAGGAGCAAGCCAGGCAAAAGGAATCGTCTTATCTAAATTCCAGAAAGAAGCAAGACAGCCAAACTCAGCGATGAGAAAATGCTGCAGGGTTCAGCTTACAAAGAACGGAATTGGTGTCGGTGCATTCATCCCTGGAAACTTAGCACAAAGATTCATTGATGAACACGACGAAGTAATCATTGAAAGAATCGGCGGACGTTCAGGAAGACAGAAAGGAGATATTCCCGGAATCAGATTCCAAGTAATTAAAGTAAATGACCAACCTCTTGAAAGATTATGGCTTGGCAAGATTGAGAAGGGTAGAAGATAATGATAGTATTAGAACAAAAATTACCTAGAGAGGGAAAGCGTGTTGCACTTGTTACTGAAAGAAATGCTGAAGACAAATATAATCTATTAACATATCCTTGTGAATTTGAAGATATTGGAAAGCCTGTTGATTTCGGCAGAGCCGTAGCTTATTTTCCAACCATGAGAAAATTATCAGAAGTTTTGGAGGTATATAGAGTAGCATAATATGGCACAAAAAAATATTCCACAATTCAAGATTTTTGACAAGTATGATTTAACAGGCTTGTCAGTAAAAGACCCGGGATTAAGACCAATAATCTCTCTTGAACCAAGATTAATTCTCAAGAGCCAAGGCGCTAATTTCCAAAGATTTATGCAGACAAAAGTCAACATTGTCGAAAGACTGATGAATAGACTTACGGTCGCTGGGCATCGAGGTAAGAAGCACAAATTACAGAAAGGACGTTCAACAGGAAAATATTCAAAATACATGAAAATAATTCTTGAGGCATTTGAAATTATTGAAAAAAAGACGGGCAAGAATCCCGTTGAAGTCTTGCTTACAGCAATTGAAAATTCTGCGCCAAGAGATGAAATCACTGTCATTGAATATGGTGGAGCAAGATATCCCCAGGCTGTTGACGTAGCACCATTAAGAAGAGTTAATCTTGCAATAAGATGGCTTATTCATGGAGCTTCTGATAAAGCATTCAATAAAAAGAAAACAATAGCACAAGGAGTAGCAGACGAAATCATGTTGGCTTCTGAGAACAATGGAGAAAGTTTCGCAGTAAGAAAAAGGAACGAATCCGAGAAGCAAGCTGATTCTGCAAGATAATAATGAATCCAGATATAACTGATGAAGAGAGACTTTTGGAAAGAATCGCACTTAGTGAGGAAAGCCAGACAAGAACAGTAGGAGTTGACAGATATTTTCTTCAGTATAGGGGAAGAGAAGACAAATACCAAAGACCTCCCCGAGAAATAGACTAATGGGAAGATTATACAACGAAAAACAAAGAGATTACTCTAATCTAAGACTATATTCTGCAATTGTTTTTGATGTTGGGAGCGCGGGAATGATAATTGGGGGAGCTGTAACAAATAATATGGGTTTGATTGCTGTGGGGGGCTCAATAGGATTTCCTTTAATATTCTATTCAATTGATGTTACAATGGAGCAGATAAAAATCAGAAGAGACAGGAAGAAAAATCTAGAGGGAATAGCTCAAAATCAAAGTTCCAATAACATTTAAAAACTATTTTCACAAACTTTTATTATTCTCGGTAACTCAAGAATATCACATTTAACATGGCAGAAAAAGAATCACAATTTCATAAGATTGAAAGAATCAGCGCGAATCAGAAAAATATCAGAAACATAGCGACAAGCGCACACATTCACCATGGAAAAACTGCGCTTACAGATAATCTTCTCGCAGCTTCAGGATATATGGCTTCAAAAAATGCAGGAAATCTTGAAGAAGGAATGACAACCTGGCAGCACTCGGATGAACAGGAAAGACTGATGACTGTTGATGCAGCTAATGTTTCAATGGTTCACGATTTTCAGGGCGAAGAATATTTGATTAATTTGATTGATACGCCGGGACACGTTGACTTCGGCGGAAATGTTACAAGAGCAATGAGAGCTATTGACGGAACTATTGTTCTTGTCTGCGCTGTTGAAGGAATCATGCCCCAAACTGAAACAGTTATCAAACAGGCATTAAGAGAAAGAGTTCGTCCTGTTTTGTTCATCAACAAAGTTGACAGATTAATCAAAGAGATGAAATTAACACCCGAAGGAATGCAGCAAAGATTTGTAAAAATAATTGAAGAATTTAATGATCTAATTTTCAAAATCGCAGAACCAGAATTCAAAAATAAGTGGGCTGTAAGCATCGGCGATGGAAGCGTAGCATTCGGAAGCGCAAAAGCAAATTGGGCTTTATCTGTTCCATTCATGAAAAAGAAGGGAATTACATTCAAGGATATTTTCACTCTGGAAACATTGGGCGAAGTTGAAAAGAAAGAATGGGTTTGGAAAAATGCACCATTGTACGAAGTTCTTCTTGATATGGCTGTAAAGCATCTTCCTAATCCTCTTGAAGCACAAAAATACAGAATTCCAAAAATTTGGCGTGGGGATATAGACAGCCAATTTGGAAAAGATTTATTGAGTTGCAATCCTCAAGGAAAAGTGGGTTTTGTTATCACAAGAATTGTAATTGACCAGCGTTCAGGAAAAGAAATTTCAGCAGGGAGACTTTTCTCCGGAACTTTAAGAAATGGAATGGAAGTTCATCTTAATCTTGCAAACAAAAAACAAAAGGTTCAGCAAATTTTAGTTTACAACGGAATCAAACCTGAACAAATTGAAGCAATCGGTCCTGGAAATGTTCTTGCAATTTCAGGAGTTACAGGAGAAGCTGGTGAAACAGTTACCTTGGAGCCCGAGACACCTTTCGAGGAATTGAAGCATATCTTTGAACCAGTTGTTACAAAATCCATTGAAGTAAAAAAATTGATGGATTTACCAAAGTTAATTGAAATTCTAAAACAAGTTGGAAAAGAAGACCCTTCTGTAAAGGTTGAAATCAACGAGCAGACAGGGGAATCTCTGATTTCTGGAATGGGAGAATTGCATCTTGAAATTATTGAAAACAGAATCAGAACCGAAAAAGGACTTGATGTTAAGACCTCGCCTCCAATTGTTGTTTACAGAGAAACTGCAAACAAGGAATCTCCAGAAGTTGAAGGAAGAAGTCCAAACAAGCATAATAGTTTCTTCATAAGAGTTGAACCTCTTGAAGATGATGTTTATGAAGCAATCAAAAGTGGAGAAATTCCTGAAGGCCGAGTTAAGAAAAAATCACAGGAATTAGCAACAAGATTCGCAAGATTTGAAAACTGGAGCAATGATGATATCAAGCAGATAAGGGACATTTACAAAGGAAATATTCTTGTTGATGAAACAAAGGGAGAAGTTCACATTGGGGAGGTTATTGAAATGGTTCTAGATGCATTTGAAATGGTGATGGACCAAGGTCCTTTAGCAAGAGAGCCTTGTGTTAAAATGAAAATTGCACTTGAAGATATCAAGCTTCACGAGGATGCAATCCACAGGGGTCCCGCACAGGTTTATCCTGCTGTTAGAGAAGCAATCACGGAGGCAATGAAGAAAGCGGATGCCTCACTTCTTGAACCGATACAGATTCACGTTATTGAATGCCCTGATAAATTCTTGGGAGAAATGACAAAACTTCTTGGAAGCAAGAGAGGGCAATTAATCAATGTCTCGCAGGAAGATTTCGGCGTTGAAATCAAAGCAGAAATTCCCGTTTCAGAAATGATTGGATGGAGCAATGACTTAAGAAGTGCAACAGAAGGAAGAGGAACATCTTCTTTGTCTGACCAGCTGTTCAAGAGAATACCTATGAGCATGCAGGCTGATGTGATAAGAAAGATTAGGGAAAGAAAAGGCCTTGCTGAGAACCAGTAAGTCCTTGTGGTTTGTCTAAAACCAATCGGAGGGATTAGCAGAGAATCAGTAAATTGTCTTATCTTCTAGTAGTGAAAATACATAAGATTTATAAATCAAAATTTTAGGAGACTAATATGGGAATTAAAGAATCAGACAGCAGTGCATATAGACCTAAATTAGCTGGAGCTAGTTTTACTTACATATTTGACGACCATGATGAAATCAAAAGGCTCGGGCTTCAGGGCGAAACTTACGATGGTTCTCCGGTAGATTGTGTTGTGATAAGACAGCAACTCGGTAATCTTGAAGTTCATTTAATAAATCAAGGCAAAATAACAAAATCTGTTTTTAATAGCAAGAAAGATTCCGAAACTTCTGCCTGGGAATTGCAGAGACCTGAAAACAAGGAAAAAGTTATAAGATATTGCCTTGAATCAGATTTTATTTTAGGCTTTAATAGAAAATCACAATAATTCTTTTAAACAACAATTTCTCTTTCAATTAATGTCCCCGGAGAAGTTATACAAGGTTTTTAGCAGAAATAACATTCTTGTTATAACTGACGAACGAACAGATCCTTGGAGTCTTATTACCGATGCTTCTGGAGATTTAGAAATAAAACTTGGTCCTAAAGCAACAGGAGAGGGGGGTTATCTTTATTATGTTCCTACTTCCGAAATGGAAGCATTCGAAGAATACATGAGAAGCTATGCAAGCAAAAAGAGATAATTCACTCCACAACTTTTATAAAACAATTTTCAAACTAATTTCTATGAGACCCCTAGAAATAATGACGAAAGCTATGAATATGCTAGATATTCCTAAAAATAAAAGGACAGGTAATCGAGATTTAAATTATATATTGCCAAAGCTAGTTGAAAATCTTCTTCTCGAAAGCCTGGGGGAACCTCTCGAATATAACTGGGTTGAAGAAAGCGTTCGTAAATTAAGACCAGACTGCTATGAGGGGGGTCTTTTTAATCGACAGACTGTGGCTCCAATTTATGAAAATCTGGCACAGGTTTATGACTTCATTAAAGCAAACGGCATAATAGAAACAGAGAATATGATAAGATTCAGGAAATACCTTTGGATATATCAAAAGACAACAGAACATCTTGACACCAGAGGAATTTGCAAAGACGAGACACCAGAAAAAAATCCGATTAAATCGTTATAAAAACTTATTTATACTTATTTGATTCTACATAATAAAAGAGGACTGAAGGATGAAGAAACCCCAAATAGTCAAGATATACAAATCCGGCTGGCATCTTACCATAACGCTTGCTTTCATAGTCGTACCCTTTTTATTTCTCCTTGTTTTTTCAAAAGTCGCGGGGCTTAAT
>Ga0265324_10000856_pt1 | contig 19561 bp, 17 predicted proteins | sample 41419metaG_FD_198634 | JGI IMG/M metagenome (GOLD analysis project Ga0265324, IMG submission 198634) | Rhizosphere microbial communities from Carex aquatilis grown in University of Washington, Seatle, WA, United States - 4-14-19 metaG | ecosystem: Host-associated > Plants > Roots > Rhizosphere...
GGATCGAAGGCATGACCGTCACCGAAGTTAAAGGTTTCGGCCGCCAGAAAGGCCACACGGAAATCTATCGGGGCAGTGAATACACGGTGGATTTCCTGCCGAAGATTAAAATTGAAGTGGTGGTGTCTGACCAGCTTGAAGAGCCGGTGGTCAATGTCCTCATCCAAGCGGCACGAACCGGCAAAATCGGCGACGGGAAAATATTCGTCTGGCCGGTCACGGCGGCCCATCGCATTCGCACCGGGGAGCGTGATGGCCAAGCTTTGTAGCCGATGAAACTTTTTGTTTCACAACGCTATTTACAGTTTTGGCTTTCGGGCAGCATCGGATAAAGATGGCCGCCTGAACCCGATTTTTTCATGCCAGCCCCCGCCACCAGACTTGCCGGATTTTCTGAATCGGTGATCCGGGCCATGACCCGGCTCGCCAACCAGCACGGCGCGATCAATCTCGCGCAGGGCTTTCCTGACTTTGATCCGCCGGAGGCATTGCTCGCCGCGCTGGAACGCACTACGCGGGGGCCGTTTCACCAATACGCCGTCACCTGGGGCGCGCCGCGTTTTCGGCAGACGCTGGCGCGCAAAATTTCCCGGTTCACCGGTCTGGCCGTTGATCCCGACCAGCATCTCGTCGTCACCTGCGGCAGCACCGAGGCGATGATGGTCGCCATGATGACGGCATGCAATCCCGGCGACAAAGTCATCGTCTTCTCGCCGTTCTACGAAAATTACGCCGCCGATGCGATTCTGTCCGGCGCGGAACCGATTTACGTTCCGTTGCACGCGCCGGATTTCCATTTTGATTCAAACGAACTTGCCCGCGCCTTTGCGCAAAAGCCCAAAGCCATCATCGTCTGCAATCCGTCCAATCCCACCGGCAAGGTTTTTACGCACCCCGAACTCTTGGAAATCCTGAAGCTCGCGGAGCAGCACGACGCCTTTGTCATCACGGATGAACCTTACGAACACATCGTCTATGCGCCGCATGAACACATTTATGCCGCCGCGCTGCCTGGCGCGTTGGATCGCGTCATCACCTGCAATTCGCTTTCCAAAACGTATTCGATCACCGGCTGGCGGCTGGGCTATGTTCACGCCGCGCCGGAAATTATCGCGCAGGCCCGCAAGGTGCATGATTTTCTGACGGTTGGGGCCGCCGCGCCGTTGCAGGAAGCCGCCGTGGCCGGACTGGAGTTGCCCGACAGTTATTACGCTGGGCTGCGCGAACTCTATTCGGCGAAGCGCGATTTGTTTCTGGGCTACCTGCGCCGGACCGGCCTGCCATTCACCAAACCGCAAGGCGCGTATTATGTGCTGGTGGACATTTCATCACTTGGCTTTGCGCGCGATGTAGCTGCTGCCGAATGGTTTGTCCGCGAAGTGGGCGTGGCTGGCGTGCCCGGCTCCAGCTTCTTTCGCGAGCCGGAAAACCGGTTCATCCGTTTTCACTTCGCCAAAAAAGAAGAGACGCTGTACGCCGCCGGCGAACGGCTCCTGAAATTGGCGGATTCATCCTGGTTGGCGCGAACATTAATTGCGGCAGTATGAACGGAGTCGAATGAGTTGCGCAAAATCTGTGAAATTGAGTTGCGGCTGGGGTTCAGAAGAAGTTTTTCCGCGTGAGGTTTCGATTGCTCACTAACGCGGAAGCATGGGGCAAAACACGAGGGGGCTGGGAAGCGATTCCCAGCCCCTTTATTCAGCGGTGAAACCGGGTAACAAACACGCACTTGGAATGATGAAACAAGAAGCCTAATAAACATATGACTACAACTATCAAGAAACGGAAAACAAAAAAAACGGAACTGACGTTCTCACTGCTGGCCTCCGGGGCGCAGCAGGTGCGGCTGGCTGGCGACTTTACAAACTGGGAGCGCAACGCCATTCCTCTCCAGCGCAATGGCGGTTATCTGTGGCGGGCCAACGTGAAACTCGAACCGGGTGAATACCAGTATCGCTTCATCGTGGATGGAAAATGGCAGGAAGATCCGGCCAACGCGCTCCGGGTTCCCAATGCCTTTGGCATATTTAATTCCCTGCTCCGGGTGGGTTGATCGTTATGAAATTGAAACAGGCTCACCACCTGCACTGACATGGAGCATCTCCCAAAAAAGAGCACGCTGCCCCGCGAGACGACCTCGGTGCTGAAAGATTGGATCCTTCGGGGTGTTCTGGCTGGAAGTCTTCCCGGAGAACTCAGGCTCAAGCAACGGCTGTGTGTCGGGCGCGACACCTTGCGGCTGGCGCTAAATATTTTGGAAGCGGAAGGGTGGATTGGGGCGGCGGTCAAAGGCAAGCAGCGGCAGGTGCTGATGCGGCCTGCGAACCTTATTCGGACAATGGCACGCTGCATCAGGTGGTGGTCACTTATGTGGCCGGGGAGCTGTTTGCGCTGCGCGATGATTCCGCCGATTATCCCGCACTGTTGATTGGCAATTACATCCTCGGCAGCAGCGCGCTGTCATCGCGGCTCGGCGATCGCATCCGGCAGAAGGGGGGCTGTCATACGGCGTCAGCTCGGCCCTGTCGGTGTCTTCCTGAGATCAGCGGGCGGCGTTGTCGCCGTCGGCCATTGCCAGTCCCAAAAACGTTCCTCGCGTCGAAATTGCGGCGCGCGAGGAGATCGAACGCCTCCTCCGTGATGGCGTGAAGCCGGAGGAACTGGCAAAGGCCCGGGCAGGTTATTTGCAGGCGCGAAAAATCGGCCGCTCGGATGATCAATCCCTCGCCAGCCTGCTCTCGCGTTTGAGCTGCCTCAACCGCACCGCCGCTTTCGAGGGGCAACTGGACCGGAACATCGAGTCCCTGACCCCGGACGCGGTGAATGCCGCGCTGCGGAAATTTATTGATCCAAAGCAACTCTTCATCGTCACCGCCGGGGATTTCCAAACCAACAGCGCTCCGCCGCCGGCGACTCCGGGGAAATGAAAGGTCGGGATTGGCACTCGAGTGTGTGCTTTGGGCTTTGTCAGGTGGCGCTGGGGCATGCCGTCAGGTAATGACGAAACGGTGCGGCCAATTACGCCAAGTAGCCATGCTGCATGAGGAACGTCTCCAGTTGTCCGGTATCAAAGTCACCGAGCACCAAATCGTCCACTTCAATCACGGGCACAAGTTTTTGCCCGCTGAGTTCGATCGCGCGCTCCCGGGCGGCGGCGTCTGTGCCCACATTGGCGGTGGTGTATTTCAAGCCCTGCGCTTCGAGCCAGGCCTTGGCATCCATGCACCAACTGCACATGGGTCGGGTGTAGAGCGTGATCCGCTGCGGCTGTTTGATAAACTTCACCCGATACGATTAGTTCATCCGGCGGGCGGAGTCAGTCAAAAAACGGCGGGCCGCTGGCCGGCGAATTTTCAAAAAAGCATGTGCCGGCCGGTGAAGCGCCACCTGCTATTTCTTCAGGCGACATCGCCGCTTTAAGAAAAAAGCCTTACGGTTGCTCACCGGTCTGCTGGAAGCTCTCTGGAAACGAAAGTGTATTCTTGCCGCGTGCGTCCCGATGCCGCCGGTGTATCTTGCTCTGCGCCTCCGGCATCCGCGCCACCAAGGCGGCGGAAAAATTTCGCAACGCCGGACTCGACAACGTGCAGATTATCGCCGGCTCGTTCGTGCTGACGGGCACGGCACTGGGGCATTTCCTGCATCCGCGTTCTATTTGCTGGCCGCCTTCGTCGGCGCGGGCTTGGTTTTCGCCGGCCTCACCGACATCTGCGGCCTGGCCATCGTGCTGGCCAAGGCACCGTGGAACCGCTCCGGCAAGGAACCCTTCGCCTCGCAGAAAACCAGCGCCGATTGAGTCGCCGGCCGCAAGGCACGCTGACGTTCTAAAAAACGAAAATTTTTTCAGCCGCAATTCGCCCGCCCGGTTCGTTGCTGAAGTTGATGATGCAATCCGCGACACGACCGGTGGTTTTTTGCAGATGGTCAGGCACTGGCTCAAACCGAGCGCCGGCGGCTGTGCCGGGACACAATTTGCCCGTGCTTTCAATATCCGCCACGGGCCATGAGCCCGGTCGGGGCGCGGCCTAAATCGCAAGAGACGACGCGAAGGGTCGCTGATCCTAGTATAGATTATTCTGCCGCTGCCGCCGATCTTGAAATTGTCAAAAGGGTTGATTTTATTGGTTAATAGTGTTGACATGGGCCGGCTTCAGCCGTTAGCCTTTGCCCTCACAGTAGGCGTCAACGTCTGCTTAAAACTAGCAGTCCTCCAGGTGCTGACCAGTCCACTGGAAGCTCCCATGAAAACGAAAGTGTATTCATGTCGAGTCGTGTCCAGATGCCGGCAGCGGGGCGGAAAATAAATTTCCCCTTCTTTGTCCATTTCACGCCCGTGGTTTTCACTTCGTTTCGCCGCGCGTGAATCGCGTGGGTCCGTATTTAACCGCAACCAAAAATTATGAGCAAAGTAACTGAAATCAACCTGAGCCTGAGCGCCGCCGCCGCGCGCAACCTCGCCACTGCCACCGTCACCGTCCCGCAATACACCGAGATCACGCCGCGCTGGCTGCACAAGTTGCTGCCGTGGGTGGACGTGGATGGCGGCGTCTATCGCGTCAACCGCGTGGCCAAGGCCGCGAAAGGCAAGCCCGCGAACGAATTCGGCGAGGGCAAGGCGGATTTGCTCACCGTGGACGGCGGCGAACCGAAATTGCCGACGACCTTCGTGGATTACGACCAGGAACCGCGCGAATATCATCTCAGCACCATCCAGACGGTGCTCCGCACGCACACCCGCGTGACCGATCTTTACAGTAATCAGATTGACCAGCTTCGCGAACAGATCCGCCTGACCGTCGAGGCGGTGAAGGAACGCGAGGAATGGGAACTCATCAATCATCCTGATTTCGGTCTGCTCAAGGAAGTGGACGCCTCCCAAACGCTCAAGACGCGCAAAGGTTCGCCGACACCGGATGATCTGGATGAATTGCTCGGCCTGGTCTGGAAGAAGCCCGCGTTTTTCCTCGCGCATCCCAAGGCGATTGTCGCTTTCGGTCGTGAATGCACCCGCCGGGGTGTGCCGCCGCCGACGGTTCATCTGTTCGGAACGCCGTTCATCACCTGGCGCGGCGTGCCGCTGATTCCGAGCAACAAGCTCGAAGTGAAAAATAATTCCACCAGCATTTTGCTCTTGCGCGTGGGCGAAGCGGAACAAGGCGTCGTCGGCCTCCAGAAAACCGGCGTCACCGGCGAAGTGGAACCCGGCCTGTCCGTCCGCTACATGGGCACGAACGAAAATTCCATCGCGTCTCATCTCGTCACCCGCTACTTCTCCGCCAGCGTGCTGACCACGGATGCCATCGCCCGCCTGGATAACGTCGTGGTGAACAACTACCATGAGTATAACTGGAAATAACGGTTCGCCGGGACCGTCGCTCGCAGCGGCGCCGGACGACTCCGAACATTCCTGTCTCGTAACGAAATTATTGGGCGAGGCGTTCTCGGAATTTTCCCGGTCGCGTAGCGGAGCCGCGCCGTCGTCCGGCGTGGGCACCACCCCGCCGTCACTCGAAAAGGGTTTGGCGGTGGCCGGGGATGACCAGGTGTCGGCCACGCCCTCGACCACGACGGCACAATCCCGCACGCCATCGGCATTGCCGCCGGTGCATCCCAATGCGCCGTCAGCCGCGCCGGAAACAGCCGGATCGTCGAAAACCGAAAAAACGCCCTCGGGTGCGCACAAGCCTGAGTCCGGCGATAGTTATGCCTACGGCGAACCGCGCTGCAAATACGCGCAACACCCCGGCGGAACTTGTCCGGCGGACAAAAAACCGGCGAAGCAAAATCTACTGGCCGGCAGCACCGAATCATCGGCCACGCCGGAGTATTATTTCCTGCGCGGCGGCGAAGCGTCCGGCAAATCCCCCGCCGCGTTCCAGTCGTATCCCAAGAACGCCGTGCCCGTGCCGAAGTTCGACCTCGAGGGCGTGCGCCGCGATTTCCCCGCGCTGCACCAGCTTGTCAACGGCAAGCCGCTCATCTGGCTCGACAACGCCGCCACCACGCACAAGCCGCAGGCGGTGATTGACGCGACCTCGCAGTTTTACGGCCGCGACAACTCCAACATCCACCGCGCCGCGCACACGCTGGCGGCGCGCTCGACGGAATTGTTTGAGGCCGGCCGCGAAAAAGTCCGCCAGTTCCTCGGCGCCGCCGATGCCAAGGAAATCATTTTTGTGCGCGGCACCACCGAGGGCATCAACCTCGTCGCGCAAAGCTACGGTCGCAAGCATATCGGGCCGGGCGATGAAATCATCGTCAGCGAACTGGAGCATCACGCGAACATCGTGCCGTGGCAGTTGCTCGCGCAGCAGACCGGCGCTACCGTGCGCGTCATCCCGATCAACGACCGGGGCGAATTAATCCTCGAAGAATTCGTGAAACTGCTCGGCCCGAAAACAAAGTTCGTTTCCGTCGCGCACGTTTCCAATTCGCTTGGCACGATCAATCCGGTCGAGCAAATCATCGCGCTGGCCCACGCGCGCGGCGTGCTTGTGCTGGTGGACGGCGCGCAATCCACGCCGCATTTGCCGGTCAACGTGACCGCACTGGACGCGGACTTTTATGTTTTCTCCGGCCATAAAATTTTTGGCCCGACCGGCATCGGCGCGGTGTATGGCAAATCCGCACTGCTCGAAACCATGCCCCCGTGGCAGGGCGGCGGGCACATGATCAAAGACGTGCGCTTCGAGAAAACAGTTTATCAAAATGCGCCGGAAAAATTCGAGGCCGGCACGCCGGACATCGCTGGTGTCGTCGGCCTTGGTGCGGCGATTGATTATCTGTTCAAGGTCGGCATTCCGGCGATTGCCGCTTACGAACACGCACTGCTCGAATATGCGACGCCGGCGCTGGCGACGATTCCCGGCCTGCGGCCCATCGGCACGGCGACGAACAAGGCGAGCGTGCTATCCTTCGTCATTCCCGGCGTGCCGAATGAAGCCGTCGCGCGTCATCTGGACAAAAATGGCATTGCCGTCCGTGCCGGTCATCACTGTGCCCAACCGGCCATCCGCCATTTCGGCTTGGAGAGCAGCGTCCGCCCGTCGCTCGCGTTTTACAATTCGCGCGAGGAAGTGGACGCGCTGGTGCTGGCCTTGCGCTCGCTAAAGCGGAGTTGATTGATTGCCATAGGCTCACGATTCAACCGTCGGCACCCATGACACATTTGGCGTTGTCGAGGACAGCCCTTTTGTGGTCGCGCCAACCGGACGTTTTTACAGGAATTAATATTTCAAAAAAATAATTGACTCCAACGGGAAACAATAGATAATGACGACAATAGAAGTCGTCAATATGGCGGCTTTGGATATTTGTAATTCAAAGTAATTGCAGCCAAAGGTGTGCTGTAGTTTTTATTTGGATTAAAAGACGATGTTAAGAGTCGTATATATAATTTACTATGAGTAACTTGATTATAAAGCAGGGTAACAAGGATTTGGCCGATGCCAACTGGCTGGAGATCGTCCGGCAGCAGGTGGGTTCGCTGCGTTTTGGCGTGGTGGAAATCATCGTGCATGACTCGCGCGTGACCCAAATTGAAAAGACCGAACGGCTGCGGCTGGACAAGTCGGTCACGGAATCGCGGCTGAACCGAAGCGAATAATCCAACCAACCGAAACATTTTTGCAGGCGGCTGACCGGACCACCGGAAGTTCCCATGAAAATAAAACAATACAACTCTATCCATGCGGAACTGGAATCACAAACTGGCAAGCCTGCTGCTTGGCGCGACCCTGCTGTCGGGCGTGCGCACGGTGCAAGCGACTGAGGCGACCCTTCTCAACGTCTCCTACGACGTCACCCGGGAATTTTACAAGGAGTTTAACTCCGCTTTTGCGGCCTACTGGCAGGACAAGACCAGCAATAGCGTAACCATCAATCAATCTCACGGTGGCTCCAGCAAGCAGGCGCAATCCGTCGTCAACGGCCTCGAAGCTGACGTGGTGACGATGAACCAGCCGACGGATGTTGACGTGCTGTTTTCCGGCGCGCGGCTGATTCCGCAAAACTGGGCGGCGCGTTTGCCGAATCACAGCGTGCCTTACAACTCCACGATTGTTTTCGTCGTCCGCCAGGGCAATCCGAAGAACATCCATACTTGGGAAGATTTAATTCAGCCGGGCGTTTCGGTCATCCTTCCCAATCCGAAAACTTCAGGCAATGGACGTTACAGCTATCTGGCCGCTTGGGGACACGCGCTGAAGAAATCCGCCGGTGACGAGCAACAGGCCCGCGAGTTTGTGGGGAAACTTTTCGCGAATGTGCCCGTCCTCGACACCGGCGGACGCGGCGCCACCACAACCTTTGCCGAGCGCGGCATCGGCGACGTGCTGCTGACGTTTGAAAACGAGGCCGCCACGGTGCAGAAGAATTTTGCGGATGACGGCCTGGAGGTAGTGGTGCCGCCGGACAGCATTTTGGCGGAGAACCCCGTGGCTTGGGTGGACCGCTATGTCCAGAAGCATCACACCGAGGCCGTTTCCCGCGCGTATCTGGAATTTCTTTACAGCGACGCCGGGCAGGAGTTGGCGGCAAAATATTACTTCCGCCCGAAAAGCCAGACCGCGCTCGAAAAATTTCCCGACCGCTTCAAACCGCTGGATTTGTTCACCGTGAATGAAGTCGCCGGTGGCTGGGACAAGGCGCAGAAAACGCATTTCGCGGATGGCGGCATTTTCGACCGGATCTATCAACCAAACAAATAACACAAACAAACAAAGTTATGGCCCGCATCTACAACGACATCACTGAAACCATCGGCAACACCCCGCTCGTGCGGCTGCACCGCACGGCGAAGGAACACGGCGCCGTCGCCGATGTGCTGCTCAAACTCGAATTTTTCAACCCGCTTTCCAGCGTCAAGGACCGCATTGGTGTGGCGATGATTGAAGACGCGCTGAAGTCCGGCGCGATTGGCCGGGACACAATTTTAATCGAGCCGACGAGCGGCAACACCGGCATCGCGCTGGCGTTCGTCGCGGCGGCGAAGGGATTGAAGCTGATTTTGACGATGCCGGAAACGATGAGCATCGAGCGGCGCAAGCTGCTGAAAATTCTGGGCGCGAAACTGGTTTTGACCGAGGGCGCCAAGGGCATGAAAGGCGCGATTGCCAAGGCGGAGGAATTGCACGCGCAGATTCCGAACAGCGTCGTGCTCCAGCAATTTTCCAATCCGTCGAACCCGGCGATTCATCGCCGGACGACGGCGGAAGAAATCTGGCGCGACACGGATGGCAAGGTGGACTTCGTGGTCGCTGGCGTCGGCACCGGTGGCACGATCACCGGTGTGGCGGAAGTCATCAAGCAGTTGAAGCCGGGCTTCAAGGCCATCGCCGTGGAACCGGTGAAGTCGCCGGTGATTTCCGGCGGCGCGCCGGGACCGCACAAGTTGCAGGGCATCGGCGCGGGTTTCATCCCGGGCAACTTGAATACGCAAATCGTGGACGAAGTGATCAAGGTGAACGAAGACGATTCCGCGCCCATCTCCAAGCAAGTCAATGCGCAGGAGGGAATTCCCATCGGCATTTCCAGCGGCGCGGCCGTCTGGGCGGCGCTGCAAGTCGCCAAACGCCCGGAAAACAAGGGCAAAACCATCGTCGCCATCGTGCCGTCCTCCAGCGAGCGCTACCTCTCGACGTGGCTGTTTGCCGACATCGGCACCGAAACGGACGACATCAGCAACCTGATTGTCGCCAAGTAAATTTATCCCGACGCCAAAAAAGCGAGGCCAACCCAAACCAACAAACCATTTACGAGGACTGACCGGCTCACCGGAAGTTGCTCCCAAACCTGAACCAAAAAAACAATATTAACATGAAAACATTTAGTCTTAAAAATTATATCGCCCTGGGTCTGACCTTGGCCGGTGCGGCCTTCACCCCCAGCCTGCACGCAACTGTTTCCGTCTTTGTCGAAGGCGGCAGCGCCAGCCAGAGTGTGCTGTATGACCGGGCCACGAACCTGTTTGCCGGCGGCTCCTTCACATCCACCGGCACCGGTTCCTCCACCGTGCGGCGGTTTCAGGGCACGAGTTTGAATCCGAACTTGTCGGGACTGGGCACGATCACCCTGGACATCAACGTCGCCAACGGTGCCATCGCGGGTCTACAAGCCTTGGTCAATCAGACGGCCGGCCCGGCGGACACCAACATCTTGGGCCAGACCACGGTGCCCACGTTTGTGGATTCGGCCACTTCGCCGGAGGCCATCGGCATTGATTCGGTGGCGGCGAATCTTTCCGCCTATCTGACCTATGTCGTGCCGCTGGTTTATATTAAGAACACCAATTTTCCGGTGGTCAACTCCATCACCAACCTGACCCAGCGTCAGGCGGTGGCCTTGGAGACCTCGGTGAATCCGGCCACCTTCTACGGCGGCAATGCGACCAACCTCATTTATTTCGTGGGCCGCAACAGCCAGGCTGCCGTGCGCACGGAAATTGACCTGAACATCTACAACACCGGCAACATTAAAACCTTCACGAATAACGCCACCGGCTTGGCCGTGCAGGATTTGAGCGCTGATCCGGGACTGCCTTCCGGTGGCGCGAACGCCAACACCACCATCGCCCTTACGAATTCCATCGGCACTGTCGCCGTGCAAAATATCAAGAGTCCGCTCAGCCCCATCGCCTACGAAGGCGTGCCGTTTTCGGCGGCGAACGTCATCAACGGCAGTTATCCGCTCTGGGGTTATGAGAATTATTATTTCATCACCGATCCCAACACCGGCGCTCCTTCCGCGCAGCAGCAGGCGGTGTTGGACGCATTCTACGCCTCGGTCACGAACGCCACTTTCCACACCAGCGCGGTTTTCACCAACCTGTTCATTCCTGAAGCCTCGCTGAAAGTGAAGCGGAATTACGACGGCGGCCCCATCATTCCCAAGCCCGGCTATTGATTTCACCGGAAAACTTAAATGTCTGACCTCGTATGAAAAGTATCCTCTTAATCACCCTGGCGGCGCTGGCGCTGCTGACCACGCCGCCGGCGCGAGCGTGGACTTATAACGACGGCGATGTGCTGCTGGTTTTCCGCAAAGGCTCGCAGAACATTGAATTCGATCTGGGTAGTGTCACTAACTATCTCGGCAAGACCAACGGCTACACCACCACGGTCTCCGGTTGGAACCTTAGCCTGGTGACCAGCACGTTTGGCGCACTGGACAGCAATGTCAAAGTGGTATTGCTGGCCACCACTCCGACCAGCTCGACCAACTGGTTGAGCAGCGCCGAGCCGAATACAACGGCCTACAACATCGGTTCGTCGGAAGCGGATGTGTTGCGCGGCATCATCAGTGCGGTCGGGACCCGGCCGCTGTATCCGATTGCCATCCCCACGGCGGGAGCCAATGCGTATTCCATTGATACCGGCGGCCAATATGCCGGGTCATCCTACGACTCCGTTGTTTCCGGCGGCCACTTCAGCGGCATCACCAAATTGGGCGGCAATGCGCCGTTCACGGTCGAGCAGGCCATTCCCGGTCTGCTGGATTTCTGGCAGATTGAGACCACCGCCTCGTCCACCGCGCCGCCGGACAAACTGATCGGCACCTTCACCATCACCACTGGCGGGACATTGACGTTTGTGGCTGGGCCGCGCGCTGCGAGCGTTACCAGCGCCACCCATACTGGCAATGTCAGCACGCTTAAGTTCACCACGACAATCGGCAACACCTACTCCGTGGCCTATACCAATAAACTCGGCGGTGCCCCGGCAACCTGGCCGGTGGACGCCACCACGCTGGTGGGCAACGGCAAGGTCAACACGCTCAACCACACTAACTCCAGCAGTGCGGAATTCTACCGTATTTCGACGCAATAAATCACCATTGTTGGCACCCAACGCACCATGGCAGGCCCGGCGTCAAGCCGGGCCTGCCTTTCAAAAATAATTCGTAGAGAGGACAACCACAGCGAATGAGCAATCGGCGACACATATTAATTTCCGCAGCCCTGGCACTTTTCGCCGGCTTGGTGGCGGCCCAAGCCGTTCCGCCCGCGTCGGCCGCGCCGGCAACCTTCCCGGTCACCTCCACGCCGAAGTTTGCGGTGAAAGCCTACCAGTTCGCGGGCGAAACTTTTCTGCCGCCGGAAAAATTGTCGGCGGCGCTGGCCGATTTCACCGGCCCGGTTGATTTGACCCGGATTCACGCCGGCCTGATCCGCTTGCAAAATATTTACCGCGCGTCCGGCTACACCAATGTCAGTGTCACACTGCCGAAACAGACGCTTACGGACGGCATCGTCCGGGTGCAGATCGTTTCCCCTGCGCCGGTCGGCGTGACGAATGTGGCCGCCAAACCGCCGGCGGTCCTGTCCGTGAACAAATACCGCATCGAGGGCAACACCGTTTTGCCGCCGCGCGATTTCGGCGTGCTGTCCAACTACACCGGCACAAACGTCACGGTGCCGGAATTGCGCGAAGGTTTGGGCAAGGTGCAGTTGCGCTACCGCGAGCTGGGTTTTCCGACCATCAGCGTCACGTTGCCGCCGCAGCGCATCACCAACGGCACGGTGAAGATTAAAGTTGTGGAAGGCCGGCTCAATGCCATCCGCGTCACCGGCAACAAGTATTTCAGCACGCCCAACGTCCTGCGCGCGCTGCCGAGTCTGACGACGAACATTTTGCTGAATACAAAATGGTTTCAGCCCGAACTCGATCAGGCCAACGCGAACCGCGATCGGCAGATTTATCCGGTCATCAGCCCCGGCCTCGAACCCGGCACCAGCGACCTCACGCTCCAGGTCAAAGACCGTTTTCCGCTGCACGGACGTTTTGAAATCAACGACAAGTCCACGGCGGGCACGGCCTTATTGCGTTCGGATTTGGCCGTTCAATACGGCAACCTCTGGCAGCGCGAGCACCAGATCGGCTTCGACTACAACTTTTCCCCGCAGGCTTACAAATCCGACAGCGACGTGGGCACGTTTTTGGATTATCCGCAGGCGGCGACTTTCAGCGGATTTTACCGGATTCCGCTCGGCACCGGCACCGGCTTGCGCGAGGAAGCTGAACGGGAGCCGGTCACTTTCGGCTACGACGAGGTGAGCCACAAGTTCAACCTGCCGCCGCCGTCCGGTCATCCCGACCTGACGTTTTATGGCTCGCATTCCGCCTCGGATACGGATTTGCAATACGGCCCGGTAAAAACTATTTTCACCAATGTTCTGGCCGACATCACTTCGCAGTTCGTTCAGCACACGCCGACCGTCAACGACAACATCGGCACCAAGCTCACCATTCCGCTCGACGAGTTTGCCGGCGTCAAATCGGCGTTGAGCCTCGGCTTGGACTGGAAATCCTATGCCGCGAACACCTTTAGCACCAACCTCACTTACTTCGATCTTTACGCGCTGGATGCCTATGGCAACCGCGTGCTGGAGACCAATAAGACCATCCCCGTCGCCGCCAACAGCCGCCAGCAACTGTTTTATGTGCCGCTGTCGTTTGGCTGGTCGGCGCTGCGCCCGGACAAAACCGGCGCGTTTCAGTTCACGGTCAACGAGTCGATTTTTCTTTCGCCGCTGGGTTCGGCGCGGACGAATTTTCAACAGGTTGCGGGTAATGTTCATGCCGGCGGCGATTACACCACCATCAATGCCGGGCTTGTCCGCCAGCAAAACTTGCCCGGCGGCTGGTCGCTGGTCGCCAACGCAAACGGCCAGTGGACCAGCGCCCCGCTCATCAGCAACGAACAGTTCGGCATCGGCGGCACCGCCGGCGTGCGCGGCTATCGCGAAGGCGAAGTTTATGGCGACAGCGGCTGGCGGGCGCTGCTGGACTTGCGCGCGCCGCCGGTGAACATCGGTTATTTTCCGACTGCCACCGGCGAGGTGCCGGCGCTGCTTCGCTGCTCCATCTTCACGGACTACGGCCGGGTTTATTTTCTCGACCGCGCCGGCCAGTTGCCGGTGAGCGAATGGGGTGCCGGTTTGGGTTTGTTCCTGACGGCGGGCGAACATTTTGACGCGCGGCTCACCCTCGCGTGGGCGTTGCTCGGCGCGGGATCGGTGCCAACGGGGACGGCCAGTTATGTTTCCACCAAAACCGCTGCCGGTAGCGCCTTGGCATATTTTTCCGTCGGCTACCAATTTTAAACGACCATGAAATCATTGACTAAAACCCGCCAATCCATCTGGTTCGCCGTGCTGGTGTTTCTGGCCGGGCGCGTGCCGCAAGTTTTCGCCAATCCGACCGGCTTGCGGGTTGGCTCCGGTAGCGCCAGCGTGCAACAAATCGGTTCGCAGTTCAACGTCACCGTCAGCCAGACGGCGGTTTTGAATTGGTCGAGCTTCAACATTGCTCGCGGCGAAACCACCTCGTTCATTCAGCCGTCCTCCGATTCCGTCGTCCTGAATGTCATCGGCGGCGCGAACCCGTCGCAGATCTTCGGCAGCCTTAATGCCAACGGCACGGTGATTTTGGAAAACGCGAACGGTTTTTATTTTGGCCCGAATTCGATGATCAAAGTTGGCGGCAGTTTCATCGCCACCACCGCGCCGATCATTCCAGATTTCGGTTCCAGTTCCGCGTGGCAATTCACCGGCATGCCGCCTTTGGCGAGCATCGTCAACTACGGCCAGATTGAAGTTGGTCAGGGTCGCTCGCTTTTTCTCATCTCGGAAAACATCGAAAACCACGGCAGCCTCACCGCGCCCGGCGGCAACATTGATCTGGCCGCCGGCCAAAGTGTTTTGGTCAGCGAAACCCCCGATGGCCGCGGCTTGAGCGCGACGGTCACGCTGCCCAGCGGCTCGGTGGATAATTTTGGCCGCATCACCGCCGACGCCGGCACGATTGCGCTTCAGGCCAGGGTCGTCAATCAGGACGGCGTGCTGCAGGCAAATTCGATCCAAAATCAAAACGGCGTCATCGAACTCGTCGCGTCCGACACGGTGAACCTCGGCGCGAATTCGCAAATCCTCGCGCAAGGCGACCGCTCGGCGGGCGGCAGCGCCGGCGGCAACGTTACCATCAAGGCGGACAACGCTTTTAGCGACACCGCCGGCAGCACGATTTCCACCGCCGGCGGCGCGAACGGCGGCAACGGTGGCAACGTGGAAATCAGCGCGCCGAATGTCGCCTCGCTCAATTCGACGATGGACGCGACGGCGCAGGCGGGCTGGACCGGCGGCACGTTTTTCCTCGACCCGGTGAACATCATTCTCGGCACCTCGACCGCCGGCGGCGCGATCAACGTGAGCAAGGCGTTTGTGGGTTTTTCCACTATTGATTTGCAGGCGTCCGGCAGCATCACTATCAACAGCGGCACGGCGTGGGACTTGAGCAGCAGCACCGGCCAGACGACCGGACAGCTGACCTTGGAAGCGGGCGGTGACATCACGTTCGGCAATAATTCCAGAATCACCGACGCGAACAATTGGTCGGTTACGCTGGCGGCGGGATACAATTTCGGCAACCACACCATCAACTCCGGCGTTGGCAACATTTACCTGAACGGCGGCAGCGGGAAAACGCAGAACGGCACCATCCAGCTCGGCTCTGGCAACGTGACGCTCGAAGCCGGCTTGAGCATTTTGGTCGGCTCCGGCTCGGTGTTCACGAAGGACGGCGGCAGTATTTTTGCGTATGCGCTGGCCGGCGACATCAACGCCGGCACTTCCAACGGCGGCACCAGTAGCACCAGCCAGACGTCGGATTACAATTTCACCGACACCGGTTCCATGCCCAACCCGTTTCTCGGCGGTATTTCCACGGCGGCGGGCGGCAACGTGACGCTGATCGCGGGCAACAACATTGACAGCACGCCGAAAGTTCCGACGAAGCAGGCTCCGGGCGCCTCCGGCACCTACGGTTCCGGCAACGTGACGGTCATCGCCGGCAACCAGATCACCGGGAATTACACCTTGGCGGACGGCGTGGGCACCATGATTGCCGGCGTGCCAGTGTCCAGCGCACAGGCGGCCAGCTTGCAGAATCCCACGGCCAATCCCGCCGCGTATGCCAGCACGCTGAACGAATTGGTGACGGCGGTCCAGTCCTCGCCAAACGTGAACGGCAACATTGGTGCCGCGCCGGTGGGGGGCAATCCATCCGTCTCGCCAGTGACCTTCAGCGTCATCAACGGCTCGTGGAATGTCTGTGCGGCCAACGATATTTCCATCAAGGAAGTCAATAACCCGAATGGCGCTTTCAACGTGGCGCAGTCCTTTCTGTTCAATTATGCGCCGGATGCTTCGGCCGGTTTCTGGGCGGGCAACGCCATCGAATTGACCGGTGCCAACTTGGGGCGGTTGACGTCGGTAAACCGGACGCCGATTTATGCGCCGATTCTTTCGCTCAATGCCGGGGCGGGCGGCATCAAGATTGACAAGTCCATCATTCTTGCGCCTTCGAGTGAAGGCGCGTTGAGCATTGTTACGCGCAACGGCGGCAATTTGAGCGGTGCCGTGGTGGCCGGTTCGACGGTGTTGAACGGCATTATCATGTCGGACAGTGTTTCGACCGATTACACCACCTACGCCGCCGAGCACGACAACATTCATTTGCACGATGCCAATTCCCAACCGGTGCTGTTGGATGTTTCCGGCAATATCAACAGCTTCAGCCTGACGGTGCCGACGTTCGCCGACATTACCGTTCATGGCGACACTTACAATTTTGGTTTCAAGGGGCGCAACTTGTCGCCCGACCAGACCACCTCCATCAACGTGCTGGGGGCCATCACCTATCGCGGCAACCTGACGAGCGAAACCTTGTCCGATCCAATTTCAAATACGCTTTTCAATTCCGTCGTCGCGGGCGATTCGTCGGCTTCCGGCTATCTCCGCTATGATGCCGCCACTGGCACGCTGACTTACGTTGGCGTGATGAACGCCAGCGCGGAAGCCGCGCTGCTCAATCCGGTGGACGCCAAAGGCAATCCGGTCGCCTTTACCCCCGCGCAGCTCGTTGCCTGGCAGGCGAGCATCTCGGCGCTGTATTCCGCCAGCCAGACCGCTTCGTTGGGTGACCAGGGGCTTGCGTTGGCCGGTCCCGGCAATTTTGACATCACGGCCAATAGTATTGACCTCGGGGTTTCCGGCGGCATTCGCGTGATCGCGCCGGATGCCGGGCTGGCCGCGATTTCTCCTTATGGCGCGAACCTGAATGTCACCACCGTCGGCGATCTTTCCATGACGTCCACCAAGATTTCCAATGAAAGTTATTTGGGTGATGTCACCTTGAACGTCGGCGGAACTTTGGATGTCGGCGGCCAGTTCACGACCTTGGGCGACCCCAACGCGGCCAAGGGAATTTTCACCACGAGCGGCGGCAATGTATTTGTCAATGCTGTCAACAACGTGAATGTGAATAGCTCGCGCATCGCCGCCTTCGACGGTGGAAACATCACAGTTCTTTCGCAGACTGGCGACATCAACGCCGGCGTCGGTGGGGCCGGCTACGTCAGCTTGACGGCGCTGGAACTGAATCCGCACACCGGCCAGCTCGTCAGCATTCCCGCGAGCATTCCGGGCAGCGGCATCTTGGCAACCACCGTCGTCGGTTCCCACGCTTCGCTTGGGAATATTTTAGTGGAGACACCGAATGGAAACATTTCCGCGAGTCAGGGCGGCGTCCTGCAAATTTCATTCAATGGCACTGATGCCTCGCGGGCGACGGCAGAATTGCTCGCGGGATATGAGTTGCAAGATGCCAGCGGTCAGCTCGTTTTGGCGCAAGATCTCAACCGTGGAAACCCCGTCCGCATCTCTGACAATCGAAACATAGACGCAAGCGGCTCCGGAATCATTGCCCAAAACGTCATCGGCAAGGCCACCGGAAAAGTGAACGGTTTGTTTGTCGGCTTTAACAGCGTGAATCTGGATGCCAATTCTTTCGGCAATGGCATTGCTTTTGGACCAAAAGTTTCAATTTCAGAACCCAGCGACTCCGGCGGGATACCCATTCAAGTCATCACCGACAACCCCTCTACCATAAACGGTGTTTCCGTTGCTCCAACGGTGACCGATGCCCCCAGCGCCCCCAAAGTAGTGGCTGAAACCACTGACGCCGCCAGCACCATGGCCAAATCGTCCGGCGATAATGATGAAATCGACGATCCAACCAAAAAGAAAAAGGGTGTTTCGCTCGCGCAGAAAGTGAGCCGGGTGACGGTGATTTTGCCGGGGACGAAGAAGCTTTCCGAAAAGGCCGGGGTCGGCAATCCGCTGTGATGGCCGGTTTGAATTATTCTTAACTTAAAACTGAAAACCAAAAATTTATAACCTATGATCCACCCCATCCTGGCCAATGCGGCCGTCTATGCCATCGAGAACGCGACGACCGAGGGCAAGATCACCGTCCTTGTCTTGCTGCTGCTATCGCTGTTCAGCTGGACGATCATCATCACGAAGTTCCGGCAGTTGACGATTGCCCGGAAGGCCACGAAGAAATTCATGGCCGCCTACACCAGCACGCGCGACCCGCTGGACATCCAGAAGCGCGGCGAGGAGTTTGACGGCGCGCCGGCCTTCGCGCTTTACGGGCGCGGCGCGGAGGAGCTGGCCTACCAGTTGGAGAAGAATCCCGTGACCGTGAAGGGCGAACGTCGCATCAGCCTCAGTTCCTACGAGGCAGTGAAGGTGGTGTTGGAAGAGGCGGCGGCGGCGCAGGCGATGTCTTTGGAGAAGGGGATGATTGTGCTTTCGACGGCGGTGGCGGGCGGGCCGTTCATCGGCCTGCTGGGCACGGTGTGGGGCGTGATGAGCACGTTCGCGGGCATCGCCGCGTCGAACTCGGCGAGTCTCACGGCGATGGCGCCCGGCGTGGCCGCCGCATTGGTGGCCACGGTGACGGGTCTGCTGGTGGCGATTCCGGCGATGTTCGCCTACAACTTCATGGTGACGACCGTGCGGGGCATTACGCAGGAGCTGGACGGCTTCGCCTCGCGCTACGCCAACCAGATCGAGCACGCATATGTGGACAACCGGGACATTGAGGACAAAATCGCGTGGGCGTTGACCCGCGTCGAAATGGGCGAGAACACGCCGGCAATTTGAGTCATGAAGAAGTGTTCCAAAACGGCGCACGAGTCGCTGACGGAGCTGAACATTACGCCCCTGCTGGACCTGGCGTTTGTGTTGCTGGTGATCTTCATCATCACGACCATCCCGCCGGTGAAGGACATGGACCTGAAGCTGCCGACGGCGTCGAAGCACCAGAAGGACCCGCCGCACAAGGCGCGCTACATTTCGGTGCCGGCCAATGGCAACCTGTTCATTGACCGGGAAGAGGTGAAGGTGGCGGATTTGCTGGGCAAACTGATCAGCCTGCGGACGGACGACCCGGATTTGAACGTGATCGTGCGCGGTGATGGCAAGACGAAGTATAAACAGATCCGCGCGGTACTGGACATCTGCCAGCAGGCGAACATTGTGAAAGTGGATTTGGCGACGGAGATAAACAAATGATCCCGCAATCGCAGCCGAAAAAGAAAAAGAACTCGTCGAAGGCGAACCTCGTCATCTCGACGATCTTCCACGCCATTCTGGTGGGGGTGATGTTTTACTTTGCGGCCAAGGAAGGGTTGTTGGGCAAGAAAGTGCAGAAGATCG
>Ga0265324_10000862_pt1 | contig 19517 bp, 15 predicted proteins | sample 41419metaG_FD_198634 | JGI IMG/M metagenome (GOLD analysis project Ga0265324, IMG submission 198634) | Rhizosphere microbial communities from Carex aquatilis grown in University of Washington, Seatle, WA, United States - 4-14-19 metaG | ecosystem: Host-associated > Plants > Roots > Rhizosphere...
CTCGACCGCGATGAAGATGGCGGCCAGGGGGGCCGCCCGGATCGCGAACCCGACCAGCCGGGCGGCCAGGTCCGAGCGCGCGCCCATCAATGGGGTGGCCGCGATCACCTCGATCATCTGGTTGAAGATGCCCAGCCCCAGGTAGATCGCACTGAGGCCCACGCCGAGGGTGACGTAGACGGTGCCGAAGGCATCGATGACCGGCCCGATCCGGGCCGCCAGCGGGGTCAGGGCCGTGCCCTGGTAGCCGTCGAGGGCACCCGGTCCAACGGCCGCCGTGACGGCCAGGACGAACCCGATGTAGACGACCATCGCAGTCAGGATCGCGGCCACGTTGCCGGCCATCAGGTGGCGACCGCTCGGGTCGCGGGCCAGGACGACCTTGGCCGCATGGCCGGCCGAGGTGTGCCCGAAATAGGCGACCAGGGCGACCCCGAACATGACCTCGAGCAGCGACGCGTCGATGGCCAGGCCGGCCTGGGCCGCGGGGAACGAGGGCCCGCCGGTGGCGGCACCGAGGGCCAGGATCGTGATCAGGATGATCAGGCCCAGGTTGATCAGGCCCACCGCGACCGCCAGGGCGACTGTCGCGTCGAACGCCCCGCGCCACAGGACGACGAGCACGACGACGAACAGGAGCGCCGCACAGGCCGTCGTCGGCAACCCGGTCGCGCCGCCGATCGTGGTGCCGAAGCCGACCAGGGCCACGAGGAAGCCGACCGCGTCCAGGGCGAACAGCGCCGGCACGGCCACCAGGATCCCCGGCCGGCCCAGGTAGTCGCCGACGAGCCGGCCGAAGAAGGCATTGCCGTAGCGCATGTTGCCGTCGCGGGTGATGCTCTCGACCAGGGCTGCGACGGTGAGCGTGTTGACCAGCCCGAAGAAGGCCAGCACGACAGCCGCACCGAGCGGCCCGAACCGGGCAAAGGCGATCGGCAGGGCCAGCACGCCGCCACCGACGGTCTCGGTCAGGGTCAGGGCATAGGCCAGCCAGAACGGCGGCAGGCTTTCGAGCCGGCGCGAGACGCCCGCCCGCAACCAGCGCAGCCGCTCCCGCGCCGGGAGGCTGCCGGTGGCGGTGACCACGAGCTGATGGCCGGACTGGCGCTGGTACGCCTCGGCCACGGCCGGGTCCGTGGCGCCGAGCACGGTTCGAAGCTCGTGGGCGGGCCCGGGCAGGCCGTACTTCTCGACGATCCGTCCGAGCACGGCCGCCCGCAGGGCCGGATCGGGCGGGACGAGGTCGGCCCACCCTGTGGCGTGACGATCGAGGTCCTGGATCCGCAGCTTGGCCAGCGGCGTGCGGCCGCCGGCGAGGGCGGCCAGGAAGGACTGCTCGCGATCGGCGGCCGTGCGCTCGGTCTCGAAGCGGGCCATCGCGTGGCGGGCCCGCGACACGAGCAGCGCCGTCCGGTTCTCGATCGCGAAGAGGAGGGTGCTTGCGCGACGGGCCGGCAACCCCCCCAGCACGCTTTCGCGTGAGAAGGCCGGGGCTTCGTCAGCCGCCATGCTCGACCAGGTTCGCGGCGACCTGGCGGTACAGATCCGAAAGTGGATGGTCCGGGTAGCGGGCGACGAAAATGCCCTCGCTGGCCAGCCGCATCAGGTCCTCGGAGTGGGGCAGGATCGCTGCCACTGGGCAGCCGTAGGCCTCCTCGACCCGCGCCTTCACGGCGGTGGCGTCGAACGCGTCGGGCAGCTTGTTGACGACGATCCGGATCTTCGGGACCTGGAGCTCCTTGGCGACCCGGGCGGTGATCCCCGTGCCCTCGTAGTCCTGGCGGTCGGGGCGCATCACGATCAGCAGGCTGTCCGAGAGGACCAGCGACAGGAGTGTCTCCTCGTTCAGCCCCGGGTGGGTGTCGATCAGGAGGACGTCGAGGCTGAGCTGGTCGACCAGGCGCCGGAAGCCCTCGGTCATCCGCTGCGCGTCATAGCCCTCGCGCAGGACCCGGGCGATCTCGCCCGGCTTCATGCTCGACGGGATCAGGTGGATCCGGCCGGTGGCACCCGAACCGGCGGCGACAGTGACGTCCTGGGCGACCTCCTCGATCGGCCGGTCGTGCCACAGGAAGTCGTTGAGCGACGCCTCGACGTCCTCGCCCCGCAGCCCGAACAGGGCATGGATGCCCGGTGACTGGATGTCGGTGTCGATCACTCCGACGCGCAGGCGCCGATGCGCGTAGATGGCGGCCAGGTTGGCGGTCGTATTGGACTTGCCGGTCCCGCCCCGGAACGAGTGGATGCTGACGACCGTGGCCACAGCGATCCAGACTCCTCCAATTCCAGCGCTCTTTTGGGCAGGCCGCGATCGTACGGCAGCCACCGTTGCCGTGACCGCCGATTCTGCGCACCGCGGCGGCCGTGGCACTCGCATCCACCGCCACCAGTTGCTACAGTCGGGGGATGATCTGCCCAAACTGCGGAAGCGCGAACGAGCCGGGTCGAAAGTTCTGCGGCGAGTGCGCCACCCGGCTGGTCGCCGTGTGCCCCAATTGCGGGTCGACCGCGTCGCCAACCGCCCGCTTCTGCGGGGAATGCGGGACGTCACTGGGCGCCACCGCCGGCAGCGCCGCGGGCCAGCCGGCGACATCCGTCGGGGGCGCCCAGACCGCCCAGGTCAGCGCCCACGGGCTGGCTCATGCCCCGGTCGCCGAGCGCCGGATCGTGTCGATCCTGTTCGCCGACCTGGTCGGCTTCACCACCCTGGCCGAAGGCCGCGATCCAGAGGAGACGCGCGAGCTGCTGACCCGGTACTTCGACCTCGCCCGGGACGTCGTCGAACGCTACGGCGGGGCGATCGAGAAGTTCATCGGCGACGCGGTGATGGCCGTGTGGGGCGCCCCGACTGCCCATGAGGATGATGCCGAGCGCGCGGTTCGGGCAGCCCTGGAGCTGGTCGACAGCATCAGGAGCCTCGCGCCGTCGATCCAGGCCCGGGCCGGCGTCCTGACCGGCGAGGCCGCGGTCACGATCGGGGCCACCAACCAGGGCATGGTCGCCGGCGACCTGGTCAACACGGCCAGCCGCCTCCAGGCGGCGGCCGTGCCCGGCACGGTCCTCGTCGGCGAAGCGACCCAGCGAGCCGCCAGCCGGGCGATCGTCTTCGAGGAAGCCGGCGAGCAGACCCTCAAGGGCAAGCAGGCCCCGGTCGAGGCCTGGCGCGCCGTCCGCGTCGTGGCCGAGCGCGGTGGACGCAACCGGGCCGAGACCCTGGAGGCCCCGTTCGTCGGCCGGGATGACGAGCTGCGCCTGCTCAAGGACCTGTTCCACGCGACGAGCCGCGAGAAGCGCACCCGCCTGGTGTCAGTGATCGGACCAGCGGGGATCGGCAAGACGAGGTTGGCCTGGGAGTTCCTGAAGTACCTCGACGGCCTGGTCGAGAAGGTCTGGTTCCACGATGGGCGCTCGCCTGCCTACGGCGACGGGATCAGCTTCTGGGCCCTGGGCGAGATCGTGCGCCGCCGGGCAGGCCTGCTCGAGACCGATGACGAGGCAGTTACCCGGGCCAAGATCACGGCCACGGTCGCCGAGCATGTCCCCAGTCCGGTCGAGCAGCGGATGATCGAGCCGGCCCTCCTTGCCCTGCTCGGGGTCGAGCCGTCGCCGAGTGGCTCGGACCAGCTCTTTGCCGCCTGGCGGACCTTCTTCGAGCGGCTGGCCGCGAGCGCCCCGGTGGTGCTCATCCTCGAGGACTTCCATTACGCCGACACGGGCCTGCTCGATTTCGTCGACCACCTGGTCGAGTGGAGCCGCAACGTTCCGATCTACGTCCTGACCCTCGCCCGGCCGGAGCTGATCGAGCGCCGTCCCAGCTGGGGCGCCGGCAAGCGCAACTTCACATCGCTCTACCTCGACCCATTGCCGGAGCCGGCGATGCGCCAGCTGCTGGCCGGCCTCGTTCCCGGCCTGCCCGCGCCGGCCGTCCGGGCGATCATCGATCGAGCCGGCGGAATCCCGCTCTACGCGGTCGAGACGGTGCGGATGCTGCTCGCCGAGGGCAAGCTCGCCCTGGTTGGCAGCGCCTACCAGCCAACGGGCGACCTGGCCGAGCTGGCCGTGCCCGAAACCCTGACCGCCCTGATCGCCAGCCGCCTGGACGGGCTGGGCCCCGATGAGCGGGCGCTGGTCTCGGATGCCGCGGTCCTCGGCCAGAGCTTCACCACGGCGGCCCTCTCGGCGGTCTCCGATATCGACGCCGCCGAGCTCGAGCCAAAGCTGCGCGACCTCGTCCGGCGCGAGCTACTCATCCAGGACGCCGATCCGAGCAGCCCGGAGCGCGGCCAGTACGCCTTTGTCCAGGCCCTGATCCGAGAGGTGGCCTACAACACCCTGGCCCGCCGCGACCGCAAGACGCGTCACCTGGCGGCCGCGCGCTTCTTCGAGTCGCTCGGAACCGACGAGCTTGCCGGCGCGCTGGCGGGGCATTACTTCGCCGCGCACGCCAACGCCGCGGAGGGACCGGAGGCGGATGCGCTCGCCGCCCAGGCCCGGATCGCCCTGCGCTCAGCCGCCGAACGAGCCGCGGCGCTGGGCTCGCACGAACAGGCCGTCGGTTCGATCCGCCAGGCCTTGACGGTGACCACCGACCCGGCCGAAGAGGCAGAGATGCTCGAGCGAGCCGGTGATTCGGCTTCGGCCGCCGCCCACCACGACGAGGCCGATGCGTTCATGAGCCAGGCGGTCGAGCTGTATCACCAGCTTGGCGATCGGCCGGGCATCGTCCGCACGACAGCCGCGCTCGGTCGGGTGCTGCTCAGTCCGTTTCGGACCCAGAAGGCGCTGGCGTACCTCGAGCCCGCGGCGCAGGAGTTCGCCGACCTCGGTGACGACCGGGGCTTCGTCGAGCTCCTGAGCCAGCTGGCCCGGGCCTACATGCTCAACGAGGAGCCCGGCCGATCGATTGAAGCGGCCGATCGCGCGATCGAGGCAGCCGAGCGGGCCGATTATGTTGAGATCGTCGCGGACACGCTGATCACCAAGGGCACCTCGCTGGCGAGCATCCGCCGTCCGTATGAGGGCGTGGCGCTCATCGAAGGCGGCATCCGTCTGGCCGAGGAGAACGGCCTCACCTCGACCCTCCTGCGCGGCAAGATCAATCGCAGCGGCAGCCTGATCGAGGCCGATCCGCGGGCCGGCCTGGAGAGCACCCGACCGGGCTACTTCGAGTCGCAGCGGCTGGGCCTGCGCCGGCGGGCGATGGTCTTCCTGATGAACAGTGCCGAAGCCAGCTTCGCCGTCGGCGACTGGGACTGGGCCCTGCCCGAGCTCGAGGACTGGCTGGCTGGCGACCTGGAGCCCGAGGACCGGATCTCGATGCTGTCGCCGATGATCCAGTTCCGGAGCTGGCGCGGTGAGGACGTGGCTGCGCTGCTCGAGGAGGCAAGCCGCCTCGCTGAGCGGGCTCCCGACCCGTCGAGCCAGTTCTCAGAGGTGGTCAATCGAGGGATCGTGGGCTTTGCCCAGGGCGACCTGCGAGGGGCTGCCGACGAGTTCCGGCACGCAGCGGGGATCAGCCTGGGCAATGCTGCGACGACGTTTGCCATGGCGGCCCGGGCCGCACTCCTTGCCCGGGACGCGGCCGGTGCAACGGCCGACCTCGCGGCCTACGACAGGGCTGGCTGGCACGGTCCGTACGTGGAGGCTCGTCGAGCCGAGATCCGGGCCGGAATCGCCGCGCTGGAGGGCCGCCCGGCGGAGGCCCTGGGCCTCTATGCCGATGCCCTCCGACGCTTCCGTGATCTCGGCGTCCAGCTCGATGCGGCGTTCACCTCGATCGAGATGGCAACCCTCCTCGATCCGTCCCTGCCCGAAGTGATTGCGGCCGCCGAGGCTGGGCGCGCGACCCTGGTCCGGCTCGGCGCCAGGCCGTTCATCGAGCGGCTCGACGCGGCGCTGGCCCGGACCGCCGAAGGTGGCGCGTCCAGCGGCTCCGAGCCGGAGGGCTTCGAGCCGGAGTCCTCGGGGGCAGTCTCGACAACCCCGCGCAAGGCGTCCAGGAACACGGCGGCCAAAGCCGGCTGAGGTTCAGGCCGAGGGCGCCCTACAACCGGCCGATGATCTCGGTCCGCTTGGCGGCGTACTCTGCGTCCGTCACCAGGCCCTGCTCGTGGAGCTCGTTCAGGCCGCGGAGTGCCTCGGCTGCCGGAGCCGGTCCTGGAGCCGCGTCCGGAACAACCGCCGCTGCCGGCGCCGGGGTCCAGGTCGGTCCGGGTGCGAACGGCAACGTGGCGGGCCGCGTGTCGAAGCCCAGGGCGTGGGCCCGGAAATCGGCCCGCGCCTGGATCTCGTGGACCATCAGCAGGCCGAACACGGCGGCGATGAAGTAGCCCGTGACGACGGCGACCTCGGCGAGATCGACCAGCTGGAGCTCGCTCCACGGCGCCGGGATCGGCCCTTCCGCTACGAACACCGCGGCGAACTTGTCGAGCAGGAACCCGCCGATCAGCGGGAGCCACCAGGCGGGGACGACAAGGCCGCCGGCCGGCCGGGACGGGACCGACAGCCGATCCCACAGCTCCCGAAGGATCGAGTACGGCTTCCAGAAATCCACGATCGGGACGAACCACCAGCCGACGCTCGCGCGCGGGCTGTCCTTGGGCGTCCCGCCGCCGAGGGCCGGAACCACGTCGGTCGTCCGGCTCAGCCAGGCGAAGAACGCGATCGCCAGCATGAATCCGCACAGGACCACGAGGTCCAGGGCGCCGTGCAGCGAGGCGTTCAGGTCGTCCAGTGCGACGAGGGCCGGCATCGTGCCCGCCGCCGCCCGGACCGCGAGACCGGCTTTCTGGACCGTCAGCAGCAGGTACCAGAAGCAGGCCACGCCGGTCAGGACGAACAGCGCCTGGGTCCATCGCGCGCGGGTCCTGCCGCTCCGATAGCCGGCGCTCGTCCAGGTGCCTTCGAGGTAGCGCAACGGCTGCACCCGGGCGAGCTCGAGCGGCAACGCCTCGGGAGCCAATGCCGGGACGACCGACGGCAGGACCCACTGGGTGGCCGGCGGCGACTGACGGGCCAGGCCCGGGGACGATGCATCGGCGACCCGGGCGAAGAGCGCCTCGCCGGTGTCCGCCTGGACGAGACACTGGCCGCCGTCGGGGCTGAGGGTCAGGATCGCGGTCCGGACGTCGATCGAGGCGACCAGGCCGGCCCACGGGCGGCTGACGTCGAGCAGCTCGCCCCGGTGGGACAGGGTCACGACGGTGCCGATCGGGCAGCCCGGCACCAACCCGCTCGCGAGACGCCACTGCTGCTTGCCGTCGAACGCTGGAACTCCGCCAGCGAGGCTCACCGATCGGCCCTCCCCACAACGATCCGCGAGCGGTGCGTCGCCATGGACGCCCGGCGACGGTCTCGGCTGGTCGAGAGTCTAGTGCCGTGGGGACCGCCTCCGATCCCCCGAACGTCACCCCCGGGTCCCGCCTCTCGGAGCGGGCGGTGGGCCCGACGAGCCGCGCACGCGGAGGGCCAGCGGCATCGTCACCGACTGCGCCGCTCCCCCATCGACCAGGCCCAGGACCATCTCGACGGCCCGGGCGCCGACCTCCTCGGCGGGGATCGCCACCGTGGTCAGCTCCGGCTCGAGCATCCGGGCCAGCTCGATGTCGTCGAAGCCCACCACCGACAGGTCGCCCGGGATGCGCAAGCCGAGGGCTGCCGCGGCCTTGGAACTTGTCCCGGCCCACGCTTGGCTCGGGGTGAAGACGCTCGGCGGGTTCGCCGCGAAGGTCGCCCTGGGCCGCCGACGCGGTCCGAATCCGTCGAATCTGCCCGTGCCTGTGCTGTCTGTTGCGTGAGAAGGACCAACCGCCCGGCGCCCGAGGCCCGCGGTCCCCCACCCTCCGAACCGTTCCTGGAGAACGACAAACAGGCAGATCGCGGGCCTCGTCCGGGGGTCGGCGCGCCCCGGCTCGATCGGTTCATCCCGGGCCACGCTCACGACAGGATGAACTGAGCCGATCGAGAGTCGGCGAGACGCCTCGCCCACCCTCAAAACAGCCCAGACGACCGCAAGACGGCCGGTTTGTCGTTCTGCAGGAACCGGCGATGGCCCGGTTGCGCTGGCTCGAGCCACGAGCGGTGCCTCTGCCCTGTTCAACGAACGAGCGTGCCGATCTGTCCCAACGACTAGGATCGTCTCGTGCGTCCCCTGGCCGCTCCGTTTGACGACATCGTGGCCGGTCGGGCGACCCGGGTCAGCTTGACCGGCCTCGGCCTCCTCGGCAGCCGCCTGCTGACCAAGGACACCGCGTTCAGCCACGCCGAGCGCGACGCCTTTGCCCTGACCGGCCTGCTGCCCGACGCGGTCCTGGCGATCGAGGACCAGGTCGAGCTCGAGCTGGAGCATCTCCGGGCGAAGGACAGCCCGCTCGAGCAGTACATCGGCCTGGCGGCGCTCCAGGATCGCAACGCGACCCTCTTCTACCGCCTGCTCGCCGACCACCTCGAGGAGTTCCTGCCGATCGTCTACACGCCGACGGTCGGGCTCGCCTGCGAGCAGTACAGCCACGTGATCCGGCGCACCCGCGGAACGTGGATCACGCCGGCCGACCGGGAGCGGATCCCGACCGTGCTCCGCCAGGGCCCGTTCGACGACGTCCGGCTGATCGTGGTCACCGACAACGAGCGGATCCTGGGCCTCGGCGACCAGGGCGCCGGAGGCATGGCGATCCCGATCGGCAAGCTCGCCCTGTACTCGGCCGTGGCCGGCATCTACCCCTCCCTGACGCTGCCGGTCAGCCTCGACGTGGGGACCGACAATCCCCGGCTGCTGGCCGACCCGCGCTACCTCGGCTACCGCGCGCCCCGGCTGCGCGGAGCCGCGTACGACGCCCTCGTCGCGGCGTTCGTGGCCGGCGTCCAGGAAGTCTGGCCGGGCTGCCTGGTCCAATGGGAGGACTTCAAGCAGCACAACGCGATGGCGATCCTGGACCGCTACCGCGAACAGGTGCCGTCGTTCAACGACGACGTCCAGGGCACCGCGGTCGTGGTCGTCGCGGCGGTCATGGCGGCGCTACGGGCCACCGGCCGATCCCTGGCCGATGCGCGGGTCCTGTTCGTGGGCGCGGGCGCCGCCGGGATCGGGGCCGCGCGACTCTTGCGCCTGGCGATGCGCGAGGCGGGCCTCGACGCTACGCACGTCCGGGGCGCGATCGCCCTCGTCGATACCCAGGGGCTCGTCCACGCCGGACGAGCGGATCTCGACCCCGGCAAGGCGGAGTTCGCGGTCGAGGTGCCTGCCGGCGGCCGGGTGTCCCTGCTGGACGCGATCGGCGAGCGCCGTCCGACCTTCCTGGTCGGGACCACCGGCGTGGCCGGGACCTTCGACGAGCCGAGCATCCGGGCGATGGCCGGCGGGCTCGGACCGGCGGAGATGGCCACGATCCTGCCGCTCTCGAACCCCACCTCGGCGTCGGAGGCCAGCCCCGCCCAGTGCATCGCCTGGACCGGTGGCCGGGCGCTCGTCGCGACGGGATCGCCGTTCGGGCCGGCCGACGTCGGAGGCCGGCGTGTCGAAGCAGCCCAGGCCAACAACGTGTACGTCTTCCCGGGCATCGGGCTGGGCGCGATCGTGAGCGAAACGCCGATCGTCACCGACCAGATGTTCCTGGCCGCGGCGCGCACCCTCGCCGCTGCGGTTTCGGACGAGCGGCTGCGGGCCGGCTTCCTGTTCCCGCCGATCGGGGACCTGCGCTCGGTCGCCAGGGCGATCGCCGCGGCCGTGGCCGGACCGGGCTTCGAGGCGGCGATCGATGCGGCGATGTGGCGGCCGGCCTACGTCCCCTATGTGCCGGAGCGCTCCACCGAGCGCCGCCAACGGGCCGCCGACTAGACGCCGACTGGCCCGGCGAGGTCACCCCAGGGGGTAGGTCCCGAATTCGACGGCCGCGTCGACCATGGCCAGGACGTTCTCGGCCGGGACCTCGTTCATGACCGTGTGGACCGCGGACAGGAGGTAGCCGCCACCGGGTCCCAGGGTCGCGATCGCGCGACGGACCTCGGCTCGAACCTCGGCCGGCGTGCCGTGGGGCAGGACATGCTGGGTGTCGATCGCGCCGCAGAAGGCCAGCCGATCGCCGTAGCGTCGCTTGACCTCGGCCAGGTTGCCCAGCTTGCCCGAGCCCGATTGGACCGGGTTGAGGATGTCGACCCCGATCTCGACCAGGTCGTCGAGAAGGTCGAAGACATCGCCGTCGGTATGGAAGAAGACCTTGGCCGTGGTGCGCGACTTGATGAACGCGATGTAGTCGGCATGGACGGGCTTGAGGATCCGGCGGTACATCGCCGGCGACATCAGGAGGCTCTGCTCGGTGCCGAGGTCGTCACCGATCTTGATCATGTCGACGTCGTCTCCGAGGGCATCCAGGAAGTGGCCCATCAGCGCCTTGCAGCGCCCGGCGATCTGCCACAGGAGCGCCTCGGCGAACTCGGGCTCGAGGGCCAGGTTCATCAGGAACGTCTCGAGGCCCTGCATCGCGAAGGCCCGCTCGAACGAGAACAGGAGCCAGGGCGTGGCCAGGATGGCGTAGCGCCCGTCGGCGGCCAGCGCGGCGGCCGCCTCCCGGACATGGGCCACGCGCGAAGGGTCGTCCATGTCCGGCCAGGGATAGCCCTCGATCGCGTCGATCGTGGTTGCCTCGGCCAGCGGGTGGACCCCGGGATACCAGGTCCCGTCCTCGACTTCGACCTGGCCGCTGCCCCAGTCATCGATGAACGGGCTGTGTGCCGGCCGGGCGGCATTGCGAGCCAGGGTCGCCGCCGGGAAGCTGTCGAAGACGCCCCGAACGTCGGCGTGAAGTCGCTCCATGACCTGCTCGCTCGGGAGGATCGTGCCCAGCTCGGGCCAGTCGTAGATGTAGCGGTCGGCGCTGGTGACGCCCAGCAGCCGCTTCAGGCCGTGGTATGGCCCCGCCTTCATGCCCGTCGCGTTGCTCGCCCCGATCACGATCGGGACCCGGTCGGGCTCCTCGTGGTTGATCGCCGCCAGGACCCGCTCGCGCCCGGTCGTCATCGAGCGCCCGATCCGGACGCCGCCCGATCCGCGGGCGGGGATGGATGGTCGGAGAGGCCGAGGAGGCGCCGGGCGACGACGACCGCTGCGCCGGCATCCTGGGCAAACGCGTCGGCACCGATCGCGGTCGCAAAGGCCTCGTTCACGGGTGCGCCGCCGACGATGATCCGGGCGCCACCCAAGTCCGTTCGCCGGAGCGCCTCGACGACGGCCCGCATCGACGGCAGGGTCGTGGTGAGCAATGCCGAGAGGCCGATCAGGTCGGGCTTGTTGGCCTCGACTGCCGCCACGAACTGCTCGGCGCTGACGTTGACGCCCAGGTCGATCACCTCGATTCGGGCGCCTCGCCACATCATCGCCACGAGGTTCTTGCCGATGTCGTGGAGGTCGCCCCGGACGGTGCCGATCACGGCCCTGGCCTCGGGCCGGATCCCGGCCTCGACCAGGATCGGCTCGAGCTCGGCCATGGCCCGGCGCATGGCCCGGGCGGAGACGAGCATCTCGGGGACGAAGATCAGGTTGGCCTGGAAGCGGTCCCCCACTTCGTCCATCGCGGCGGTCATCGCCCCGAGGATGGCCTGCGGGACGAGTCCGGCGGCGATCGCCGCCAGGGTCAGCTCGACGGCCAGGTCCCCATCACCGTCTTCGATCGCCAGGCTGAGCTCGTCGAGGTCCACCATCTGCCGGAGTCTGTCCGCGGCCGGCCGCTGGCACTAGGGACAAAGGGCCTGTCGTCGCAGTGATTCGGTCATCGCCGGCAGGGCGGCGAAGTCGGCCGGCGAGGCCGACCGGATCGCCTGCTAGGGTTTGGGCATGAGTGTCCGTCCTGCCACAACCCTGGATGCTGCCGCGATCGCTCGGATCTACACGGAGGGCATCGAAGATCGAGTCGGCACGTTCGAGACGCGTCGGCGAGTCGCCGAGGATGTCCTGCCGTGGTTCGACGGTGTCCATCCGATCGTCGTCGTCGAACGCGACGGAGCGGTGGTGGGATACGCATCGACCTCGTCCTATCGCGCTCGGCCGTGGTATGCGGGAATCGCCGAATTCAGCGTGTACGTCAGGCGAAGCGATCGAGGTACCGGTGTTGGGACCGAGGCGATGACGGCGCTGCTCTGTGCGGCGGAGGAAGCGGGCTTCTGGAAGCTCGTGTCGCGGGTGTTCGTGGAGAACCTGGCCAGCCGCCGGCTCATGGCGAGCGTCGGCTTCCGGGAGGTCGGGGTCTATCGCCGGCACTCCAGGCTCGACGGTGTCTGGCGGGACGTCGTGATCGTCGAGCAGCTGATCGGGGAGGCCGCCGACTCCGGCAGCGAGCCGGGAACCTGACAGCGCTGTTCAGCTGGACCGCCTGCACCGTGACTCCGACAACCGGTCACCACCGGCGGGCCCGTCGCCTGCATATCTTCGAGGTCCACCGTATCGTGCGCGGATGCACCAGACCGACCCCCTCGCCGACGCCAACGCTGGCCTCTCCGGACGCCTGAAGGTCCTCCTCGCCCTGATCCTGACTGGCCAGTTCATGGCCGTCCTCGACGCCTCGATCGTGAACGTGGCCATTCCCACGATTCGGGTCGACCTCCAGGCGTCGGGGTCCGACCTCCAGCTGATCGTCGCGGGCTACGTCATCGCCTACGCCGTCCTGCTGATCACCGGGGCAAGGATCGGGATGCGCTTCGGCTTCCGCACCGCGTTCCTGATCGGGCTGACCCTGTTCACCGTCGCGTCGTTCGCCTGCGGCATCGCGCCGAGCAGCCTGACTCTGATCGTGGTCCGGGCGATCCAGGGTGGCGGTGCGGCGCTGATGGTGCCCCAGGTCTTCAGCCTGATCCAGCGCAACTTCAACGGCTCCGCCCGGGCCCAGGCGCTCAGCCTGTGGGCGGCGACCCTCGCCCTGGGCGGCCTCGTCGGCCAGGTCCTGGGCGGCGTGCTGGTCAGCGCCAACATCCTGGGCACCGGCTGGCGGCCGGTCTTCCTGGTGAACGTGCCGATCGGGATCGTGCTGCTGCTGGCGTCGCTGCGCTACCTGCCGATCGAGGTGCCCGGGCGACCCCGGCCCCTCGACCTCGCCGGGTTGCTCTCGCTCGCGGCCGCGGTTCTGCTGCTGGTCGTGCCGCTGGTCCTCGGCCACGAGCAGGGCTGGCCGGCCTGGACCTACGCCTCGCTCGTTGCGAGCGTGGTCGCGATCATCGTGTTCGCCCTGATCGAGCGACGGGTCGAGCGCAGCGGCGGCGCGCCGCTGATCTCGGAACGCGTCCTGCGGGCGCCGGGCATGCCGGCCGCCCTCGTCGCGATCGTGCTCGCCATGGCTGCCTACGGCGGTTTCCTGTTCACGTTCACCCAGCACCTCCAGGGCGGCCTCCACGACTCGGCGCTCCAGGCCGGCCTGACGTTCGTGCCGCTGGCGCTCGGTTTTGCCCTCTCGAGCCTGAACTGGCGGCGCCTGCCGACCCGCTTCCACCAGGCGGTCATCCCTGCCGGCTGCCTGATCGCGGCGTGCGGCTACCTGGTCACCGGCTTCGCCGTGGCCGACGGCGGGACCGGCGGGCTGGTGCTGCCGGTGGCGCTGTTCATCGGCGGCTTCGGCCAGGGGATGGCCGCCAGCCCGATCCTGACGGTGGCCCTCTCGAAGGTCGTGCCCCAGGACGCGCCCGACGCGAGCGGCGTGCTGACCACGGTGATCCAGCTCGGCCTGGTCCTCGGCGTGGCCACGTTCGGGAGCATCTTCCTGACCCAGGCCGCGCTGCCCGGCATCCATCCGACGGCGACGGCGATTGCCCAGACGCTGTGGCTGATCGTGGCGGCGCTGGTCGGCTGCGCGATTGCCTCGTCGGTGATGGTCCGCGCCCAGCCGGCACGGGCGCCGAGCGCCAGCCTGCCGGCGGCCGAACCGTCCGAGGTCGCAACGGACGCGGCCTGAGGGCTGCGGCGCTCGACCACCGGGCTCAGGTGCGGCTCACCGATTCCAGCCGGCGGGTGGCCGTCGGGCGCTGAACCGGCCGGAGGCTGAGCGCCAGCACAGGACAGGCGTCGACCGCGCGACGGGCCTGGGCGACGAGGTCTTCCTCGATCGGGCTGGCGTCGATCAGCGGGTAGCCCCATTCGTCGAGGCTGATGCGTTCGGGCAGGACGCCGGCACAAATGCCGTAGCCATCACAACGGATCGGGTTGAGGCGTAACGTGCCAGCCACGTCAGGCCGCCGTGCCGCAGAGCACCGCGCATCGGCGACGGACCTGGTGGCTGGCGAAATCGTCGTGGAAGGTCGCGAGGGCGCTGAGGATCATGCCCACGGCGCCGTCGGGATGGTGACACGCGCCCCGGCCCTGCACCTGGCGCGCCCAGCGATCAATGCGCTCGAGGTCGTCGCCCTTGGCGGTGCCCTTCGCCAACCGGCGCGTCGCCCCGGCGATATTCGCCAGGCCGAACACGCACGGCCCACACTGCTCGGCCGTGCTCCCGGCCATGTAGTCCATGACCTCCGCGGTCGCGACAACGCCGCACGCGCCGGCGGAGAGGAAGGACAGCACGCCACACCCGAACCCCAGTCCGTGGTCGCGCATCGACTCGGGATCGAGGGGCTCGTCGTGGACCTCGTCGAGCGAGGCCCAGCCGCCGAAGTAGCCACCCAGGAGCACGCTCGAGCCGGCCGGCGCGCCGGCGGATCGAGCGATCTCGCCGATGGTCGTGCCGTATTCGATCTCGCGCACGGCCGGCCGGCCGCCCAGGCCGCTGACGGTGATCAGCGCGGATCCGCGGGTCGCCAGCCGGCCGGCGGAACGGTACCAATCGGGGCCGAACCGGGCGATGAGGCCCGCCTGGGCCAGGCTCTCGACGTTCTGGACGAGGGTGGGGCGACCGGCGACGCCGCGTTCGTGCGGCCGGGCGTCGAGGAACGTTGGACGGGCGTCGCCCTCGTTGAGGTAGTGCACCACGGCCGTCGCCTCGCCGGCGACGTAGCCGACGGGAGCGGCCACGAGCTGCATCCGCACGTTCGGTTCGGGCTGCCGTTCGGCCAGTGCCCGGGCCAGGGCGTGCCGCGCTTCCGCGTGCTCCCGGCCAACGTACAGGACGACGTCGGTGGCGCCCACGGCATCGGCGGCGGCGAGCGCACCATCGAGGACGAGGTGGGGCCGAAGGCGCATGAGTGCGCCATCCTTGGCGCTCCGCGGCTCGCCCTCCGCTCCGTTGACGACGACGACGACGTCGCCGGTCGAGCGCTCGGCGACGCTGCGCCATTTGCGTCCCACCGGAAAGCCGGCGCCGCCCCGGCCCAGGAGACCGCTGGCATCGAGGGCCGCGATGAGATCCCGACGCTCGGCGGCCGCCGGCAGGTGGCCCAGCCGCAGGGCATGCGCCTTGAGCGCTTCCGGACCGGCGGCTGACGGGGGCCCAGCGAGGAGACGGGGCTCGAAGGGGCTGGTGGATGGCGTCATGCGGCAACTCTGGCCGCGGACTGTGTGCCGGCTCTTGGATCGAAATGAGCAAACGCTCATCAGCGGGCTGCCCTAGCGGAGTGGCAGGCTGACCGTGAAGCGAGCGCCTCCACCGGGCGCATCGTCGACGGCGATCGTGCCGTGATGGCGGTCGACCAGGCTGCGCGCGACCGCAAGGCCCAGACCGGTCCCCTCCCGGCGCTGGCGTCGACCGGCCGCTGCTCGAGCGAACGGCTCGAAGATCCGCAGCCGGTCTTCCGGCGCGACCCCAGGCCCGTGATCGTCAATCGAGAACCAGGCCTGGCGATCGTGCCGGCCCATGCCCACCTCGACTGTGGTCCCCGACGGCGCGAGACGGGTGGCGTTGTCGAGCAGGATGACGAGCACCTGCAGGAGCCGGTCCGCATCGCCCAGGATCGGCAGCGCGGGCACGGGCTCCGTCGCTAGAACCAGCGTGCAGCCTCGCTCGTCCGCCAGCGGCCGAATCCGATCGACGGCCTCTGGGACGACCTGCGCCAGGTCGAGCGGCACGAGCCGGACGGCATCGGGGTCGGCTCGCGACGACGACAGCGCCAGCAGCTCCACCACCAGCCTGCTGAGGCGATCCGCTTCTGCGATCAGCCCTGTCACCAGCGACGCGCCCTGTTCCTGGACCAGGCCCTCGCGCTGGAGCACCTCGGCCGAGGCGCGAATGATCGCAGCCGGCGTGCGCAGTTCGTGGGAGGCAGCCGCCACGAACCGGCGCTCGGTGGCGAATGCTGCGCGAATCGGCACGAGTGCCCGGCCGGTGAGGAGCAGCGCGAGCAGGGCCGAACAGGCCAGCCCGACCAGGCCGACAACGACGAGCGTCCGCTCCAGGTCGAGGACCTGCTGGTCGTGGAGCGTGAGGATCAGCCCCGCCTGGACGACGCCGATGGCCGGTCCCCCGCTCGAGGGGTGGACCGCGAGCGTCTCGAGGCGGATCGGGAGCCCGCCGGCGGTCACCGTGCGCAGGTCCGATCCGGCAGATATCGCGGCAGCTTGGGCTGAAGCGTCCGGGAGACCCGCCAGGTGGATGTTGCGCGGGTTCTGGACGATCGCACCGTGGCCGTCCAGGACGAGCGCGAATGTATCCGCCGACCCGACCGGCTCGTCGCTTGTCTCCGACTCGCCCTCGCCGCCGGTGGTGGCCGGCAACTGGCCTTCGAGCGACGCGAGGACGCCCTGCGCGGTCGCCGTCAGGGCCGCATCGGTCGCACTGTCGAGCTGATTGACCGCGACCAGCAGCGTCGCCAGGCCCATCGCGACCAGGAGCGCGGCGAGCAGACCGAGGGTCAGCCAGGCAAGCCGGCGCCGGGTGGAGGCGATCAGGCGCTCAGTCGGGTCGGGCACCTGCTACTCGCTGGCGTCGAGGGTGTAGCCGACTCCGCGGACGGTGCGCAGGCGGCGACCGCGCCCGACCGCCGCCAGCTTGCGCCGCAGGTACGAGACGTACAGGTCGACGATGTTCGAATAGACGTCCGGCTCGGCACCCCAGACGGCATCCAGGATCTGGCGCCGGCTCAACACCTGCCCGGCGTTGCGGATCAAGTAGGCCAGCAGGGCGAACTCGCGAACCGTGAGCTCGACCGTGGCGTCGCCCACGCGCGCCACGTGGCGCTGCTCATCGAGCTCGATGTCACCGGCGACGAGTCGCTCGTCGGAGGCCGCAACCGGCCGCCGGCCGAGCGCCCGGAGCCGGGCAAGGAGCTCAGAGAAGGCAAACGGCTTGGCCAGGTAGTCGTCGGCGCCGGCGTCGAGCCCGGCGACGCGCTGGTCGACGGAGCCCAGGGCCGTCAGCATCAGGACCGGCGTCCGGTCCCCGCGCGATCGGAGCAGCTTGAGGACCTCGGTTCCGTCGAGGTCGGGCAGCATCCGGTCGAGGACGATCGCGTCGTAGCCGCCGGCCTTGGCCAGGGCGAGGGCCCCCACTCCGTCCTCGACGAGGTCGACAACGTTGCGCTCGGCCAGCAGCACCCGTCGGATCAGCTCGCCCATGCTGGGCTCGTCCTCGACAACCAGGACTCGCAATTCAGGCCTTCCCGTCCGGTTTCAACGCGCTGCCACCCCACTCCTATTGTCGGCCCGCGCTCGATCTCGCCGGGAGCCGAGGCTGACGACGATCCGATAGGTGAGGAAGAAGGCGACCGCGGCGACTGGCACGAGGTACGCCCAGATCGCCAACGGGGCCGCCGAGTCCGAGCCGGCGCCGATCCCGTGGACGGTGACCCCGATGAAGCCCAGGAAGGTCAGGTAGTGAATCGCCCGCCACGCTCGCTGGCCGATCTGCTGACGAACATAGAAGCTGCCCGTGACGATCGCGACCAGGTAGAAGGCGAGCTGGCCCACGCCGACCGCGGCCGGCGCATACGGCGACGCGAAGGGAACCAGGATGGCGGTCGCGGTGAACGGGAAGGTGTGGTCGCCGAGCAGCATCACCCCGTGCAGGGCGGACAGGGCGAGTCCGGCCAGCGCCAGGTCCTTGTGCAGGGCGAGGCTCACCGGTCGATGGGCGATGGCATCGAGCAACCTGGTCGAGAGGAGCAGGCCGTAGATCACCGAGCCGGCAACCGCGAAGTAGGCCAGGAAGCCGGTCGCCCGGACCCCGTACCAGGCGAGCATGCCGGGCGCCAGCGCAGCAGTCGCCCCCGCCAATCGGAGGGCTGCGGGCAGCGTCGCGCCGATCGCGGCCCCGAGGACGGCGGCGGTGGCCAGCCAGGCAAGGGCCAGGACCGGCCGGGGGAGGCCGCGGTAGGTGGGGCCCCGGCGCAGGCGTCGGGGCGCTGAACGGGGCGATGAGACAGGCAGCTGGTCGGGCAGCTCGAGCATGGCCGGGCCTACCCGGCCAACAGGGAGAGCGTCTGGGGCAGCGCCAGCGTCTCGCCTGACTCGGTCAGGATCACCGCGCCCTTCACCCCGGCCCGCTCGAGCAGCGCCAGGCCGTCTCTCGAGCCGGCGATGACGGCCGTCTTCGCGAGCGCTTCGGCACGGAGGGCCGATCCGCACACGACCGTGGCCTGCACGACGTCCGTGCGCGCCGGAGCACCCGTCCGGGGGTCGATCAGGTGGTGACCCACGATCGCGCCGCGACGCCAGCGATGGATCGACGTGCCCGACGTGGCCACGCCCCACTGGGCTGACCAGCCGGCCGCCGGGGCCGACAGATGGAGGATCGCCAGCGTCGCGCCGTCGGTTCGCGGATCGTCCACGGCCACCGCCCAGGTCGCACCGGCCCGGCAGCGCAGGGCAAGGTCCCCATCGGCATCGACAACCGCACCTGGCCATCCGGACAGGAGCCCGAGGGCTCGGTCGGCGAGCCAGCCTTTGGCCACGCCGCCGAGGTCGAAGCGGACACCGGCTGGCCGGCTCACGACCGCCGTCCGGCGCGGGCCCGAGGCAAGTGACCAGATCCGCGGCGCCTCGCCGGCGATTTCGGCACAGGTCAGCCCCTCGGCCGCAAGGCGGGCGTCGAGCAGGGTGATGTCGACGAGGCCCTCGCTGTCGCGGGCAGCCTCCTGCGCAGCCCACAGGGCCGCGGCCAGGGTTGGGCCGACGGGCACGAGACCGCGGGCATCGGCGTTCAGCGCGGTGAGCTCGGATTGCTCGCGGTGCCGGCTGAGGCGGTCGGCCCAGCGGCCGATCCGCGCGAGGGCGCGCCGCGCATCGCGGTTCGCGCGCTCGTCATCCGCCCGCGCGTCGAGATGGACGACGAGGCGGCCGCCCATGGCGGTCGTCGCGGCCGTCAGCGGGACGATCGGAGCCGACTCCGGGTAGCGAGAGTCACGGCTGGCCCGCGCCGGCCGTTCGACGCTGATCACGGGATCACCTTGCCCGATTGGGTGGTGCGGACCACGACCGTCCGTTGGGCCGGGGCCGGTACCTTGGTCACGATCGTGATCGGCTTGGGGGCCTTGGCGTCGATGACCGTGGCTCCCGGCGGCGGTGTCTGCCCCGGGGTCAGCTGGACGTAGGTGATCGGACGCTGCTGGCTGACCAAAGGTGGCTCGGTTGGCGTGTTCACCAGCGTCGCGACGAGGGGCGTCGGCGGGACCGCGAT
>Ga0265324_10000865_pt1 | contig 19451 bp, 16 predicted proteins | sample 41419metaG_FD_198634 | JGI IMG/M metagenome (GOLD analysis project Ga0265324, IMG submission 198634) | Rhizosphere microbial communities from Carex aquatilis grown in University of Washington, Seatle, WA, United States - 4-14-19 metaG | ecosystem: Host-associated > Plants > Roots > Rhizosphere...
CAAGCCCCGTAAAACAACCGGAACCAATGGCGATTTTGGCCTGTTCCGCCTGCCAGGCCGCGCCGCTGGCGTGCGCATCGGGATGCAGCCAGGCGGAAATCCGGTTGCTGCGCATCGAGTCGTGCATCAGTGAATAGGCCAGCGCCCCGCCCGCCGCCAGCACCGGCGGAATGACGTGCAGCCAGCGGACGCCCGCCAGCATCAACATCGTGCCACCGACCGCCGCGAGCAGGATGGTCGTGCCGCGGTCGGGTTCAATGAAAACCAAGCCGAGCGCCGATGCGATGATGAGTCCGGGAACGAGGATGCCGCGCACGATGGTGTTCATCTTCCGCTGCGAACGGTCGCAATACCAGGCGAGCATGATGATGAGTGCGACTTTGACGAATTCAGAAGGTTGAAAGGTGATACCGGTGTGTTTAATTAAAATCCAACGATGTGCGCCGTTGAGGCTGATGCCAACGTGCGGGATAAAAACCAGTGCCGCCAAAAACAAGGCACCGATAAAGACCGGCCAGACAAAGCGCTTTAGAATCGCGTAGTCCAGCGATGCCAGGGTCATGCAGGCGATGAATCCAAGAACGCACCAAACCACCTGCATTTGCAGCATCCGCGCGCCGACCTCGGAATGGGTGTGCTTGTCCACCATCACCATGCTGGCGCTATAAAGCATCACCAGCCCCAACGCGAGGAGGCTGGTGATGCAAATGGCGAGAGTGGTGACGGCGACTTTCATTTCAACGGGTCAATTCAACGGGTCAAAAATCCAGCCGCGGTCGCGCGCGCTTAATGCACGGGCGACGGAGCCGGGGCCGCCGGAGTGGAAATCGGCGGCAGCGCGGGCGCGGGCATGCTGTCCGCCACCGGCGCGGGCGCAGCCGGCGCAGCGACCTCGGCCTTCGACGGAATTTTCAATTTCTGGCCGACCTTGATCTTGGTCGTGGTCAGACCGTTTGCAGCCTGAAGCGCCTTGGCGGTCGTGCCGTGCGCCTTGGCAATCTTGGTGAGCGTGTCGCCGGACTTGACCGTGTAAGTCGCGCCGCCCGTGTCGCCACTAACGGCAGCAGCAGGAGCCACCGTGTCAGCCGAGGCTTTGCCACCGGCGGGAATCGTCAGCTTTTGGCCGACTTTCAATTTCGTCGGCACCACGCCGGGGTTTGCGGCTTGAAGCGCCTTGGTCGAGACGCCGTTCTTCTTGGCAATCTTGGCGAGTGAATCGCCTTTGACGACGACGTATTCGGAACCACCAGCGGTGGACACCAGCGGCTCAACCGGCGCGACCGGCGGAATCACCACCGGCGGATTCGTCGGCGCAGGCGGCACCATGACCGGCGGATTGGAAACGGAATTCGCCAGCGAGTTCGTGTCCATTGCGATACTGTTCGTGTCGAGCGACGGCGGGGTCATAGTTTCATCCGACGGCTTCTCGCGCTTGCAGCCCTGAATGAGCATGGCGACGAGGCCGGTGACGCTCACCGCGAGCACGCAAAATACCGCGAGCTTGAGGCGGGAGCGGCGAGCGCTTTGTTGTTCGAGCAGCGAGCCTTTCGGGACGAATGGATTCGGATTATTCATAAGATTTGGTGCGATGGCGTTATGGTTCGAGGTGGTTTTATTTTTGAGTTTGGCGCGGCGGAACTTTCCCTCGAAAAATTTCGCAACGCGTTAAATTTACGCTTTTGTTTTGGGAGCCGGACGACAATTCACCGTGGAAATAATGACCGGCAGAAAGATGAACTGGTGAAACACTCTTGCTGACCGGCACGCGCCCTGCCGCTCTGTCGGAAATTGTTAGCAACCGCGCGCCGTTTCCGCAAGCAACAAAGCGCGGATTCGCAACGTTTTTTTGCCGGTTCAAAGTTTTCATCTCACCGGAGTTTCAGCGTCGCCAGCGCGACCACCGCGCACAGCACGCACAAAATGAAAAATCGCATCACCACCTGTGATTCGTGCCAGCCCTTTTTCTGAAAATGATGGTGCAATGGCGCCATCAGAAAAATCCTTTGGCCGGTCCCCGTGCGGATGCGCGTGAACTTGAACCAGCCCTTCTGCAAAATCACCGACACCGCTTCCGCCACAAACACGCCGCCGGCGATGACCAGCACGAACGGCTGATGTATCAGCACCGCCACGATGCCAAACGCGCCGCCGAGCGCCAAAGAGCCGGTATCGCCCATGAACACCTGCGCGGGATGGCAATTGAACCACAAAAATCCCAGCCCCGCACCGAGCAGCGCCGCGCAAAAAACCGTCAGTTCGCCCGCGCCGGCAACATACGGAATTTGCAGATACGCCGCCGTCTTGATGTTGCCGGCGAGATAGGTGAAAAACAGAAACACAAACCCGACAATCAGCGTGCAACCGGTCGCCAGACCGTCGAGACCATCCGTCAAATTCACCGCGTTCGAGCTGCCGACAATGGCGAGCGCCACGATGATCACGCCGGCGACCGCGCCGATGTGCAGCGGGTATTTGTAAAAGGGCAGCATCAGCGTCGAGACCAGGTTGCTGTGCCAGACGCTTTTCACGCCGAGCAGATGTAGTTCGCTTTTCGCCGGCAAATTCCACAGATAAATTCCCACGAAAATCGCCAGCGCAAATTGCGTGATCAGCTTCACGCGCGGCGGCGTGCCGCCTCCGGACTGCTTCAAAATTTTCGCGTAGTCGTCGTAAAAGCCCAGCCCGGCCAGCACCAGCACCGACAGCATCGTCAGTTCCACCTGTGCGTTCCACTGCGCCCACAACATCGTCGAAAGCACGAGCGAAAGGACGATTAAAATTCCGCCCATCGTTGGCGTGCCTTTTTTATCCACGACGTGCTTCACACCCGCCTCCTGCGCCTTGTCCGCGTATTCCTGACCGAACCGCTGCGCCTTCAGCCAGCGGATGACGCCCGGCCCGAGCCACCAACACAGCACGAGCGAAGTGATTGCCGCGCCGGCGCTGCGCACCGTGATGTATTTGAACAGGCGCAGAAACGCCAGCCGCGACTCCCATTCGGAGCCATGCGCCCAGTCCAAAATGTGCTGGCTTAAAAGGTAAAGCATCTTGATTTATTTTCCCGCCTTCAACATTTCCGCAATCTGTTCCAGCTTGGCCGCGCGCGACGCCTTCAACAACACCACGTCGCCCGGCTTCAAAAAACTCCGCACCACGTTCATCGCCGCCTCTACCTCCGCAAATTCAAATACACGCATCAGCCCCGCGTCACGCGCCGCTTGCGCTGTGACCACCGCCATTTTCCCGACCGCAAACAACTGCCCGACCTCCAGCTCCGCCGCGCGCCGGCCGACTTCGGCGTGCGCCGCCGCGCTGTGCGCGCCGAGTTCCGCCATGTCGCCGAGCACCGCCACGCGCCGGCCCTGCAATGGTAGGCCGCACAGCGTTTCCAGGGCCGCGATGGTCGAATCCGCGTTGGCATTGTAACTGTCGTCCAGCACGCGCACGCCGTTGGCTTCCCAGAAATTCAGCCGCATTTTCGCCGGCTGGCATTCGGCCAGGCCGCGCAAAATCTGCTCGCGCGTCAAACCCAGTTCCGCGCCCACCGCAATCGCCAAGAGTGAATTCACCGCCTGATGTTTGCCCAGCAAATTCACGCGATACTCGCCGGCGAACTTCGCTAGTGGCACAGGCGTCCCGCCTGTGAGTTCATTCGGGCTGCCGACATCTTCAGAAACACACAGGCGAGACGCCTCTGCCACCACTTGAAACGTCACGCCATTTTTATCAAGGCGGACTTTCTTCGCGCACCAGTCGTTCTTTTCGCCAAAACCGACGCGCACAACCTGCGCCTTCGTCCGCGCCGCAATCTTGTCCGACCATTCGCTGTCGCCGTTCAAAAATAATTTTCCATCCGCTGGTAACAGTTCCGCGAGCCAGCCTTCTTCCTGCGCCACGCCTGCCACATCGCCGAAAAATTCCAGATGCTCGCGCCCGATGCTGGTGATGACGCCGATTTTCGGCGCGATCATCTTCAACAGCGGTGCGAGTTCGCCGGGATGGTTCGTACCGGCTTCCAGCACCGCCGCCTGATGGAATGTTTCCAGCCGCAGCAAGGTCATCGGCACGCCGATGTCGTTGTTGAAACTCGCCTCGCTCGCCAGCGTCGGAAATTTCTGCCGCAACACGGACGCGAGCAGTTCCTTCACCGTCGTCTTGCCGTTCGAACCGCCGACCGCAATGACTGGCAAAGCAAATTCGCGCCGGTGAGCCGCCGCCAATTTGCCCAGCGCCGCGCGGACATCCTTCACCGTGAGCAGCGGACAATTCAGCACGAACGTCGGCACCTTTTTACTCTCGACGACGATGGCCGCGACACCTTTCACCGCGACTTCGGCGGCAAAATTGTGGCCGTCAAACTTGTCGCCCTTGATGGCAAAGAACAGATCGCCCGCCTTCGCCAGCCGCGAATCGGTGCAGACGGCCTTCACTTCCACATCCGCCGCGCCGCCGATGATTTCGGCACCACAGGCTTCGGCCATAAATTTCAACGAGCGTGTTTCCACAAAATTATTTCAGCAAAAAGGTCGCCGTCACCACCGCCGTGATGGTCTTCTGGCGCGAGCTGGTGTCGCTCTCGCCCTGCCAGCTCGTCGCGACGCTGTGCAGCGGCGTAATCTGAAAAATGCCCTGATCCGCATCATGCAGCCGCGCGATGCTGCGGCCCCCCTGCGTGGCGATCTGTTCGGCGCGGGCACGGGCGTCCTTCGTCGCGTCGGCGAGCATCTCGATCTTGGTCTCGCCGGATTTGGTGTAGATGAACTGCGGCGGCGACACGGTGAAAATCACGCCCTGCTCGACGAGCGGCGTGGTGTCGAGCTTGTCGAGCCGGTCCACGTCGGCGGATTCCACCGAAACGCCCTGGTTCAAATGGAATCCGGCGGCGCGTTGCGCCACAAAGCCGTCGGCGGATTTTTTCGTAGCCTTCAATTCCTCAATGCTGATGGGCGAAAAATTAAAATTCGTCACGCCGGCGTCGCCGAGAAATTTCGCCACCAGCACGCGGTTCGCCTGAATCTTGTGCTGCGCGTCCAGCAGCGTTTCGCCTTCGATCTGAAAGCCGCCGGACCAGATGGCGAGGTCGGACTCGATATTTTTCTGCACCGAGCCTTTGACGGTGATGAACTGTGAGTTTTTGATCTTCACCCACGCGCTCGTGCCGAGCATCGCGGAGAACACCAGGCCGGCGGCCAGAAACAGGCCGGCCAGCATTCCAAAAAATTGCGGACGAGATTCGTTCATAATAATCAAAGTTTGCGCGAACCGTTTTCCACGACGAGCGCGGATGCCGCGTTCGTCATCAGCTTCGGATCGGGCGGGATGTTCAAATAACTGGCGCAGCGCTCGGCGATGTCGCGGAATACCGGGCCGCAGACTTTGCCGCCGTAATAACCCTCCTTCGGCTCGTCCATCACCACGGAAATGCACAGCTCCGGATTGTCCGCCGGGAAAAAGCCGATGAATGACGAGAAGTATTTGCCTGGAGCGTAGGCGCCGTTCTCCGCCTTCTGCGCCGTGCCGGTCTTGCCGGCGACGACATAATTTTTCAGCGCCGCGTCCGGCGCGGTGCCCTCTTTCGTCGGCACGGTTTTCAGCGCCTCGATTATGTCCAAGTCAGCCTTTTCGCCGATGACCTGACGCACGCGCTCCAGCGCATAGCGTTGGACAATGCTGCCATCGCGTTCCTGCAATTGCTTCACGATCATCGGGCGCATCAGGCAACCGTGGTTGGCAATCGCCGCCATCGCGTAAAGCATCTGCAACCGCGTGACTGCGACGCCGTGGCCCATCGGAATCTGCGCGATGGAAACCTTGCTCCAGTCTTTCACCGGATACAAAAACCCGCGCGCCTCGCCCGGCAGCGGAATGCCGCTGCGCTGGCCGAAGCCGTAGTTCCACGCGTAATCGTGCAGGTTGTCCGCGCCGAGCTGGATGCCGATTTTCGCCGCGCCGATGTTGGACGATTTCGTGATGACGCTTTTCACCGTTTCGCTGCCAAGGCTCTCGTGGTCATGCAGCACACGGCCGGCAAAGGCAAAATGCCCATTCTCGCAAAAAACCGGCGTATTCAGGCTGACCACGCTGTTGTTCAACGCGCCGGAGACGACGACAATTTTGAACGTCGAGCCGGGTTCCATGACATCCGTCAGCACGCGGTTGCGGGTTTCCGGCGTGATGGTGTTCGGCTGGTTCGGATCGTAATTCGGCAGCGACGCCATCGCCAAAATCTCGCCGGTCTTCGGGCGCATGACGATGCCGGTGATGCTGCGCGGCATGTGCTTTTGCAACGCATCGGCCAGCGCCGTCTCGACAATGTGCTGCACCACCGAATCAATCGTCAGCACAACGTTCAAGCCATCGCGCGGATGCACGTCCTCGTCGCGCAACGCCACCAGCTCATGCTTGGCGCTGTCGGTCTCGGTGACTTTCCAGCCGGCGACACCGCTCAACTGCTTCTGCATCGCTAACTCGGCGCCGTCGCGCCCGACGATCTGCGAAACAATATAGCCGCTGGTTTTCGTTTCTTCCGTCGCCGGAAAACCGACGACCTGCGACGCCAGCGAACCGTTCGGATAGACGCGCATCTGGTCGGGCTCCGAAAAAATCGCGTGCTCGCGGAGGTTGCGGACGAATTCCCTTTGCGCGCGCGGTAATTTCTTTTCGTCCACGCCGAACGGCAGATTCGTCATCGCCGCCGTGATCTGCCGCCAGGTGTCGTCGGAAATATTTTTAGCCAGCCGAACATAATGAAAGTTGTTCGTGACGATTTCACCCTTCGCGTTGCGCGCGAGGCGCGGCGTGAGTTTTTGCGCAAGGTCAATTTCGTTAAGCTGGAGCAGCGGCGCGATGGCGTGCGCGACCAGCGGCTGAAAAGTGCCGATGAGCGACGGGTCGGCGCAAATGGTTTTCACCGGCACGCTCGTGGCGAGGATGTTGCCATTGACATCGAGAATGTCGCCACGACGCGGTGCCTGCCAGTATTCGTGCTGCGTGTTCTGCTCGGCCTTGGCGCTGAGCTCGTCGTGGCGCAACACCTGCAAATCCACGAGCCGGTAGCCCAGCCCCGCGAACGCCAGCCCCAGAAATGCGAGGAGCAGGCGGGCGCGGAAGATTTGCGTCTTGTTGTTCATTCTACAATTTCATCCTCATTCTCGTCACCCACCTCGTCCTCGATTGATGAGGAGACGATGATTATTTGGTCTAAAAACAGGCCAGCCGCCCGTGGCGATCGGTTCCTCAACCAACGGCGTCACGAGCGGCGGCCAAAATTATCTTTTTCTTACGGCGTGAGTTCGGTCGCCGGCCGCTGGGCGAACTGGCGCGAACCGTTATTCTCCGACGCGACCGGCGTTTCCGTCAGCCGCACGACCTGCATCGGCGTCGCCGGCGCGAGGCCGAGATTCAGATCCTTCGCGCGACGGTCAATCATCACCGGCGAATGCAAAATCGAAATCTGGTCGGCGAGCCGCTTGTTGTCATTCTGCAACTGCGCGAGCTTTGTTTCGCGCTGGCGGATCTGCTGGCCGAGCCGGCCAATCTCACTCTTCTGCCAGACGTAGCCGACCGCCGAGCCGCCAATGAGCAGGCACAAAAACGACGCCTTCAGCGCCGGTCCGAACCGGATCGCCGCTGCCTGATTTTTTCGATTCTTTGCCATCTCAAATTTTCTCCAGCACCCGCAATTGCGCGCTTCGGGCGCGCGGATTTTCTTTCAATTCTTCGTTGCCCGGCAAAATCGCCTTGCGCGAAACCCATTTCAGCTCCGGCACGCGTGGCGTCCGCAACTCCGGCACATCCACCTCGCCGCTGAACGTATAATCGCGCGTCTTTTCGCGGCCAAACTCTTTCACCATGCGATCTTCGAGCGAGTGAAACGTGATCACCGCCAGCCGGCCGCCAGGCTTCAAAAGCTTCACCGCGCCTTCCAGTCCGCGTTTCAGCGAGCCAACCTCGTCGTTCACCGCGATGCGCAACGCCTGAAACACTTTTGTCGCCGGATGCGCTTTTTTGCCATGGCGCGGCGCGAGGCGCTCGATCAAATCCGCCAACTGCTTCGTCGTCTCAAATTTTCGCAGCGCGCGGTCGTGGACAATCGCCCGCGCAAACCGGCGTGAATCGCGCTCGTCGCCGTATTCCCAAAAAATCTTCGCCAGCGGTTCGGCATCCTCGCCGTTCACCAAATCCGCTGCGGTCAGCTTTTGCCGGTGATCCATCCGCATGTCCAGCGGGCCGTCCTGCATAAAGCTGAACCCGCGTTCCGCGACATCCAGTTGCGGCGAGCTCACGCCCAAGTCCAGCAGCACGCCATCACAACTTTTTTCCGCAACCCAGTCCGCCAGTTCCGCAAAATTCCCGCGCCGGATTTCAAATCGTCCGGCAAATTTTTCATTCAATCGCGCCTTGGCCGTTTCAACCGCGACGCCATCGCGATCGCACCCAGACAGCCATCCAGTCGGAGAACTCGCGGCCAAAATGCTCGCTGCGTGACCAGCTCCACCGAGCGTCCCGTCGACGTAACGGCCGTTCGGGTGCGGCTTCAGCGCGGCCAGCACCTCCGCCGCCATCACTGGTTTGTGAATGAATTCGGGCACTGCGCATCTTCAAGATTGTTTCACGAGCCGTTCGCCGAGAAATTCCCACGACTGCCGCGCAGGCGGCAGCATCGGCGCCTCCGGCTGGGAAATTGTCCGCGATTTCACCGGCACCACCTCGATGTCGGCGTCAGCCAAATCGTTGTGAACGACTTTCACGGATTCGAGCGAAAGTTCGACCTGCACCACGTTCACCATCGGCGCAGACGGCTGCGGTGCGCGGAACGGATTCAATTTGTCCTTCCAACTTGTGACTCGTGTCGGCCCAGCCGGTTTTGGCGCGGGCGCGGCGAACACGGGGATTTTCTGCGTCTTGGCCGCGGCGGGCAGCGACACCTTGTTCAAGCTGTCGGCACTGCTGTCGGCTTTCGGCGCAAACGGGTTCCTGTCCGCGTTGAATTTTGGCAGGTTAAATTTCTTATCTTCGCGGTAGGCGACTTTGCCGCCACCGCCGAAGAAACTTTTTCCCGCACCGAGCAATTTTCCTAGATTCATAATCACTCCATGAATTTGAAGGCTTCGTGCGCGAGCATCGCGTCCGCCGCCTGCATTTTTTCGTAACGCACCGGGCTCCAGATCTCGAACCGGTCGAGCAGGCCCACGAGCACCACCTCGTCTTTGACGTCCGCCGCGCGCGCCATTTCGTCCGGCAGACAAATGCGGCCAGCCTTGTCCAAGGCGACCTGCACCGAACCGCTGCCGATGGCGCGCTTGAGATAGGTTTTCTTCTCGTCGCCCTTCGGCATCGCGTCGATGTCCGCCATCAGCTTGGCCATCTGCTCCGGCGGCAATACGCGCAGGCAGGTGCCGGCGTTGTGCTTCGGCCAGAGCACCACGGTCAGCTCCGTGCCATCGTCTTCCGGCCGCCACTTGGCCGGAATCTGCACGCGTCGCTTCTCATCCACACCGTGCCGGTAGCACGAATTGTAGTAAGTCGGCGGAACTGTTTTGGCGTCGCTCATTTTATTCACAGTGATTCCCGAAACGACCTGAATCACCCACAACGCCCCATTATTACCCACAATACCCCACTGCTGTCAATGGAAATCAGGCCTTGAAACGGGTATTTATCCCAAAGTTATTCACAATTTGCCGGCGTTGTGAATTGTCAGCCCCCGTCCCGCTCCGTTACGCTCCGATGGTGCGAACCGCCGATTTCCATTTCGACCTGCCGCCGGAGTTGATTGCGCAGCAACCCGTCGCGCGCCGCGACGGCTCACGCCTGCTGGTTTTGGAGCGAAAAAGCGAAAAAATCGCGCACCGGCAGTTTCCCGACCTGCTGGAATTCCTGAAACCCGGCGATGTTTTGGTGCTGAATAACTCGCGCGTCATTCCCGCGCGGCTGCACGGCGCGAACGAGAAAACCGGCGGGAAATTTGAAATTCTGCTGCTCGAAGAAAATGCCCCGAACGACTGGTGGTCGATGATGCGCCCCGGCAAACGCGCCAAAATCGGGACACAAATCCGATTGCAAGAAAAATCAGGCGCAATGACGAAAATTGTTGCGACCGTCATCGCCGTGAACGCCGAAGGTCACCGGCGCTTGCAATTTTCCGGGACGGAAAATTTCTTTCAGGAACTGGATAAGCTCGGCGATATGCCGCTGCCGCCCTACATCGAGCGCGCCGCCGAGAAGACCGAGGACCAGGAACGCTACCAGACCGTTTTCGCGCAGCCGACCGGCTCCGTCGCCGCGCCGACCGCCGGCCTGCATTTCACGCCGGAACTGCTCGAAAAAATCCGGGCGCGCGGCGTCAAAATCTGCTTCGTCACGCTGCACGTCGGCGCGGGAACTTTTTTGCCGGTCAAGGCCGAAAACATCGCCGATCACCAGATGCACGCCGAACGGTTTGAGGTTGGCGAAGCGACGGTTCACGCAGTGAACGAAGCCAAAAAATCCGGCCACCGCGTCATCGCCGTCGGCACCACGGCCACGCGCACACTGGAAACAGTTGCGCGGTTGAATGCCGGAAAGCTCAATGTTTATGTGGGTAAAACCGATATATTTCTTTATCCTCCGGCGGAGTTTCAAATCGTGGACGCACTGCTGACGAACTTTCATCTGCCGGAGTCCACGCTGCTGATGCTGGTGAGCGCGTTCGCCGCGCCCGGTAAAAAAACCGGCGGACGCGAGCTGATTTTGAAAACTTACGCGGAGGCGATCCGCGAGCGTTACCGCTTCTTCAGCTACGGCGACGCGATGCTGATTTTGTGAACGCGAAACTCAAAATTAAGAACGCAAAACTGCCGTTCGTCTTCGTCAACATGGCGATGACGGCGGACGGAAAAATCGCGACCGCAAACCGCGCGATTCATTCGTTCGGCAGCCAGCGGGATTTGGCGCATCTTTACGAATTGCGGGCGACGGCGGACGCGGTGATGTGCGGCACGCGGACGGTCGAGATTTCACAAACTATCCTAGGCAATGGCGGCGAAAAATTCCGGAAGTTCCGGATGGAAAACGGACTGGCGGAATTTCCGTTGCGCGTCATTGTCAGTGGCAGCGGCTCGATTGATCCGGCGGCAAAGATTTTCCAGAAACGGTTTTCGCCCATCATCATTTTAACCAACCAACGCGCTTCGGCCGAGAAACTGGCGCAACTTCGCCAACTCGCCAACGAGGTGAAAATCTGTGGCAAAACTGAAATTGATTTTTCGACCGCACTGCGCTGGTTGCGGACGCGGTGGAGTGTGAAACGGCTTTTGTGTGAAGGCGGCGGCGAATTGAACGATGCGCTGTTTCGCGCCGGCTTGGTGGACGAAATCAACCTGACAATCTGCCCAAAAATCTTCGGTGGCCGCACTGCGCCGACGATTGCGGGGGGGATTGGTTTTCCACGGCTGGCCAGGGCCAAACAATTTGAATTGACTTCAATAAAACGCAAAAAGAGCGAGTTATTCACCGTGTTTTCCCGCGTGAAATAAGGGGTTTTTAGCCTTTCAAGCCTGAAATCGCAAGAAAACGGGCGGGTTTCTTGCGAAACCCGCCCGGCGTGCGAAACGGTCAGATGATTACGGCTGGCGCAGGATGTAGAAGATATGCGAGTTCGTGGCCGCCGCATTGGTGTATTGGTAGCTGCCCGAACCCGCCGGGCTTTCCACCGCCGCGCCAATGACCGGCCAAGTGGCGACCGGCGCGGTGAGGTTGTTGGTCGCCAGCACCGAGTAGCTCAGGCCAGTGATGTTGGTGAAGTTGAAAACCATATTACCCCCGATGATTTTGACTCCGCCCAAGGTGGATTTGATCGGCGCGGGAATATTGAACGATGCGCTGGTCGTCGTCAGGGCACCGGAAACGAATGACATGGTGGCTCCCGTCACCGCATTGGTGCTGGCGGCGGTCAAACCGGTGAAAGTGGCCACGCCGGCGCTCGTCGTGACGATTTTCGTGCCGCCCAAGGTCCAAGTGTTTTGCACGGGGGCGTTGGTGAGGCTGATGTTATTCGTGACCACGTTGCCATAAATGTCCTCCACTTTAACGACGGGTTGCGTCACCAAGGTGCCGCCGTTGCCCAGCGGAGCCGTAGGTTGCGTGGTGACCACCAGCTGGGTCGCGGCACCCGCGGCGATTGCTTGGACGATGGAGTTGGTGCTGTAGCCGGCTGCGCTGATGACGATCGTCTTGTTGCCGGATGTCTGCAACAAGGCGGACTGCGCCGGGAAGAACACCAGTTTGCCCGCCTGATTCGTCGCGAAGGCCGCCGATGGCAGTGCGGTTCCGTTCACCATGATGCCAGTGATGGAATTGCGCCACTGGGCATCATCCGGGGAGTTGGTGACGGCGAAAGAAGCGCTCGCGACCGTAGCTGACGCCTGCGCGGTGAGCACCGGCGGCGGAATCAGCCACGCGGTCGAAGCATTCGGCACCGGCACAAACGTGACGCCCATCACGGTGTTGCCAGTGGGTGCGGTATAGATGGTATTGGTCGAGATGATGTTGATCGAGCCCATCATACTTGCGTCCGTTACCCGGACAATGCTGTTTCCGTCCTTAGTGCCGTTGGCGTAATAGAGGTAAACGCCGCCGTTGCCGTTGGTGGTGGCGAATAGCGTGTTGCAATTATCCAAGTTAGTCCAGGCACCGATGGCAGTCCAGGAATCGTCAGCGTTCCGGGAGAACTTATTGATGACTCCGTTGGTGCCACCGCCGCCATTGTTATCAATGGTGTAAAGGATGGCAAAGGAAGCCGGATCCTGACTGCCGTTGGTGGACATCATGTAGAAATCCACGACCGTGCCATCTGGCGGCGGCGTGGCGGACGTGGTATTCCAAGTCGCGTCAAATCCGCTATTATAATAGTCCAATTGACCGATCGTGCCATTGTTGAATTGGAAGACGGCTGGGCTGGGCAAGTTGGCGACGATTTTTTGCGTCAACGACCAAGCACTGCCGCCAAATGACCGGACGCAATAGTTGTTTTGCTGGTAAACATTAGCGCTTTGACCGCTGCCACTGTTGTAAACGTATAATCCGCCCTTGTCATCAATCAGGAAGTCAACATTGTCCGGACTGCACGCCGCCCGGACCGCGCTGCCGCCGAGTGAGTTGGAAACATACTTGCCCGTCTTGGTGAACTGGTTTGTATAGTTCAGGGTTCCCACCGCGCGATTCAGGTTGAAGGTTTCGTCCGCCGTCGCCGAACTGCCGTCGTCAAAGGCGCCGAAGATCAAGAAGGTGCCATCATCGCTCAGCACCATGTGGCCTGCACCGCCGCCGCCCATCCGCAGGGCGTTCGTCCCCGTGGCGGTGATGGGATTGATGTTGACGGGGGTGGTTTGACCCGCCGCCGAAGGTTTGATCTCAATGATGCTGAAGGTTGAGTTGGCCGCCGTCGTGTCCACCTGTAACACGGCCAGGTTGCCCTGGGTGAACGGCTTGGGCGGAGCGCCAATGGTGAAACTGACGGAATTGGTGGCCGTGATTATCCCCCCAGAGATGGTGAAGTGAATGGCCGCGTTGGTCACCGCCGTCGTGCCGTTGACCGTGGCGGTCAAGTCCGTGAAGGTGCAGGAACCGTTGACGATTGCCTGAACGGTGGACCCGCCCAAAGTCCAGGTCGCCGGCGAATTGCTCACCGTGGCCGTGACGACCATGCTGGCATAGGGATTCGTGGTGCCGTTGCCATATTTGTCGGTAACGGTGAATACCGGATTGGCGAGCAAGGTGCCGCCGCTCGCCGAGGGACCCGCAGGCTGGGTATAAGCCAGTTTGGTGGCCACCCCGGTGGCGACAAACTGCATGATTTTGGCCGAAGTATAATTGGTGGCATTGACCACGATGTTATCAAATCCGGCCACGGTCAACACCGGGGCGTTCGTGGCCGGCGTGAAGATGATGCTGGTCGCCGTCACGGTATAAGCCGTATTCGTCAATTTGACGCCGTTGACATAGATGCTGCTGATGTTGGTGTGCCAGCCCACGTCATTGAGGGCAATGCTCTCGCTGAATGTGTTGGTGAACGGTCCATCCACCGTGGCCGCAGCGGCATTGGTGAGCACGGGCGCCACCTGGCCGTTAAACTGGCCGTTGACCGCGACGTTATCTATGCGCGTGTTGCCGGAGTTGTTGTTATAGGGCTGATGCAAGAAGTTTACGCACTGACCATTCTGCGCGGCGTTCACAAAGCGGAAGGCGAACTGCGGATTGTTGGCCACCCCGGGAATGCCGGTAAAATCAATGCTCCAGTAGTTAAAAAAGAGCGAACCAATGGTTTGATCAAAGAACGTTCCGTTCACAATGTCGGGGGTGTAACCTTCCGACTCGGACGCACCCGAGGGCGTGTTGGTCTGGATGAATTCGGGATAGGAACTGCAAGCCAGGTTGTTGGCCACATTGGTAGTAACCCAGCCGTCGGTGGTGTAGAGCACGCACATTCTCGCCTCACCCTGAGTCGTGAAATAAGCGTCGAAGGTCACCAGGATGTTGGTGTAGTGGGTTGTGTCCACATCAAACTCGGCACCCTGGCTGCCGATGGGCTGCGTGGAAAGCCAGCCATTGCCCGGCTGCCCGCGCAGACGCCAGACATTTTGTCCGGCCGCACCGGTGGAACTGTAGGGAATTCCGTTGGCAAGCACATCCGCGTCATTGGTGCTGGGGGCGGAAAAACTCGGAGCGGTCAAAGGGTTCGCAGGCGTGCCGAAACCAATGCACATGGCGATCGCCAAGTTGTTGGAGATGGCGGGAATCGGCCGGTTGATGTGTTTGGCGACGGCGATGTTGTCAAAAGTCCAATCCGCCACCGTGTCAAAGGAAACCGCCTGGAAAGCCACATTGTCCACCGTCCAGTCGCCGTTATTGGCGCTGTTGTAGAGGGCCCCCGTCACGTCGAGACAGTTGGTGCCCGTGGCGGCATTCACGATGCGAATGGCAAACGCCGGATCGTTGGCCACGCCGGGGACGCCGGTCAAATTGACCGTCACCCCATTATTCCAACCGGCACCAAGGTTCAAATAGGAACCAACCACAATTCCATTGGTGAGGTTGGAGTTGGTGACCAAGATGCCCGCCGTGCCCGCCGCCGTGATGCTGGCATTCTGCCAGAGCAGCCCGTCCTGCGAATACTGGACCAGCAACGCGGCCTCCGAGTTCGTCTTGGCATAGACATCAAAGGAAACCTGAACCTGATAATAACCCAACGTGCTGCAAGCAAACTTTGCGCCCTGCGCGCCGATGGCCGCACTGGTGCTCCAGCCGACCGACGCGCCGCCGGTGTTGCCCACGCTCCACGCATTGGCACCCCCCGTGGAACTGCCAGCCTGCGACACCACCGTCGGGCTGCTGCTCCCGCCGAATCCGAGCGCCGCCGCCGAGCCGAATCCGCTTGAAGCCGCCGGGCTGGCGCTCGCACCGAGCGCGACGCTGTCAAAATTCCAAGTGGTGAGGGTGGTGGCATTTGCTCCGGTCAGCGAGGCGACCAGCAGGGACGCCAAGCAGGCTATATTTTTCAATTTCATTAGACTTTGGGTTGGTGGTTGGTTTTCTTTGGTAAATCGAATGACACCGCATTGGGTGCCGTGGGTATTATCTATTTTAAGGTTACGAATGAATGGAGATTATGCTACAATCACGTGACATCCGCTGCCGCGGCTGTTTTTCCCGCGCTGGCGGCAGGGGAAACCGTGATGGAAATTCAACGCGACCGCAGCAAACCCGACCGCTGCCAATACCCACCCACAACCCATGACCGCAGTTCAAACTGCTACGCCGCCGGGGTGGCTGACCAGCAGGCCAGCCCTACCATATTGGCAGCCAATGTTAATTGAAACTGCTATATATGGCCGCCCCAGCAGATGCAGCGGCGGCCCGACCTTCGTCATGTTTCACAATCGTAACCTGGTTGCCTTGTCCTCGTAACAGGAAAGACTCATTCTGCTGGGAGAAGAAAGGTGTCCCATTTCCCATTTTGAAAACATTGACTAGCCAAGCCATGAAAACGAACCATAAGAACAGCGCCGGATTCACATTAATTGAACTATTGGTGGTGATTGCTATCATCGCCATCCTCGCGGCCATGTTGTTGCCCGCGCTGGCCAAGGCCAAGGCCAAGGCGCAGCAAGCGGTTTGCTTGAGCAACTTGAAACAGTGGGGCCTGGCCGATTCGATCTATGTGGATGACAACAACCAGTATTTCCCCGCAGCGCGCTATCAGGCTTATGCCTCAAACGCTGATCAAGATAATCCGACTTGGGCGGACATAGACGGCTTCCATTACTATAATACCCCCCCCCTCGGTGATGATGTCTGGTTCAATGCCCTGCCGCCTTTGGTTTCCAGCAAGGCGATGTATGATTGGGCCGTCCAAGCAAACCGGAAGCAATTTACCGATTCCACAGGCCGGAACATCTTCACCTGCCCGACCGCCCTCGCCCAAGGCGTTGACGCTGCGGACAACACATCTGCCACACTTGGCCAAACTGATTATCATGGCGATATGCAGCAGGGTGCCCGCCCGTTGTTCTCCTATGGCATGAATTCAAAAGGCCCGGCCAATCTGAATCTCACCGCCAGTCAACCGATCGCGCATGTCAAAACCACGATGGTGGCGCATCCTTCCGCCTATGTGCTGTTTTCCGACACCCGCAATCGCTCCATGGAGCAGCCGTATTATCCCTACAATCCCAATCCGTCGGGCAGCGACAACCAGGTTGTCCTAGGCACGCCGCAATCTTATACCTCGCGCTTCTCGTCCCGGCACAATCAGGGCGGACAGATCACCTTCAGCGACGGCCATGCTGCCTACTTCAAATATAACTATGTCGTCTCTGACGGCACTGCGGTGCTCAATTCCGGCCCGACGGCCGGCCAAACCGCCGCTGCCGGGAAGGATCCCGGCCGTTCGGACATCAATTGGGACATGCAAGGAAATCCGGTCATCAATTGATTATCCGCAAAAAATGCTGCTAATATGACGCCGTCAAATTTGTCTCGCATGAAACTTAAATCATTTCGTTCAACTTTTTTCCGCCCCGCCCTGCTGACCATCGCCGTAATCGCCCTGACCGCGACATCCGTTTTTGCCAAGGAATCGGCGCTCAACTATCTCAAGGAAAACAAACCCGCCGCCGCCGAGCTGCTCGCCCCGCCGCCGCTGCCGGATTCCGCCGAGCAGGCGGCAGACATGGCCACCGTCCGCTCGGTTTATCACGCCGCGAACGACGTGGACAAACAGGCGGCTTACGAGGAAAAGAAATTCTCCGTCTTCAACTTCACTATCGCCGTTGGTGCGTATTTCGTGGAAACCAATCTGCCCAAAACGACAAAGTTTTTTGAAAAAGTCCAGCTCGACGCCGAAACCGTGACCGACCTCGGCAAGGATTATTTCCACCGCCCGCGCCCGTTCACCACCGACACCAACCTCGCCAACGGCAAGCTGGAAAAATCCTTCAGCTATCCCAGCGGCCATTCCACCGAAAGCATGGTGCTGGCGCTCGTCCTCGCCGAGCTGATGCCGGCCCAGCATGACGCCATCCTCGCTCATGCGCGACAAATCGGCTGGCACCGCGTCCAGATCGCGCGGCATTACCCGACCGACATCTACGCCGGCCGCGTCCTTGCGCAGGCCATCGTGAAACAGTTCAAGAAGAGCGATGGCTACGAAGAAGACTTCAAGGAAGTGCAGAAAGAAATCGAAGCCGTCCGCAAAGCCGCGCTGAATTGAGCGGCCAAAAAATCGAAAGGCGCAGAATGAAAAAACATTTTGCGCCTTTTGTGCTTTTTTGCGGCCTGAATTTTGACGCCCTCGCGCGACAACAAATCGCGTTTCCACTCCAGCCCGCCGGAAAAACCGCCCATCTTTTTGTTTGCGGCCAGAATCCGGTGGCACGGCACCAAGACCGGAATCGGATTCGCCCCGCACGCACCGCCCACCGCGCGCACGGCTTTCAGATTACCAATCGCCGCCGCAATTTCACCGTAGCTTTTCGTTTTGCCCGCCGGGATTTTCAGCAGTTCGCGCCAGACGGATGTTTGAAATTCCGTTTTGCCCGTCCAATCCAGCGGCGGAAGTTTCTTTGCATCGCGTCCGGCAAGAAGGTTTTTTAGCGCCGCCTCCGTCAGCCGGTGCCAGCCACGGATTTTGGTATGGCAACGCGGCAGCGTTGCCTGGCTGACCAGCAGGTCAGCCCTACCGGTCTTAGGAAAATCCAATTCCGCCAGACCGTTTTCCGAATAGCGCGCCAAAAATTCACCACCGTCCGTTTTCACTAGCAATTCGATAAGCGGCGTATTCATTCAGTGATGCGGCAGCAGCCAGTAGAAAAGTCCAAACAAAATCACGGTGACGACGACCACCAGCCAGATGAAGCGGTTGCGCGCCACACGCTTTTCGTAGCGCAGTGGCCGCAAACCCTGCACGCCGCCGGCGGCGAGATAATTCACCAGCCGCGGATTGCTCGTCGTCGGCCCGCGCAGATGATTCCGCAGCCGGTTGATCAGCGCTGGCAGGTCATATTTGCGCACGCCGAGCTCATTGAACAATTCCGCCTCCTCCGTCTGGCTGCGCGCCACGATTTTGGCCGTGGCGACTTTCTCAAAAACCGGCTCGCTCGGTTTTGGCGCCGGTGCCGGTTTTTCCGGCACACGGGAAATCATCTCGCCGACCGGCGTGGCGGTGGAACGCAGCTTCGGCGCGGATGGCTGGCGCGTTTGCGCGTCGAGTTTTTTGATCTCGGCCTCCAGCGCGGCGATCTCCGACTCCAGCGCCCGCGCCTTGTCGGAAATCAGATCAGGCTTTTTGTTCAGCAATCCCATGTCACTTGCGCAGGAGAATGGCGATGAAAATGCCCAGCGCGCCGAGCGCCACGAGCAGCAGCGGCCACGTCATCGCCAGCCCGATTTTGCAGAGCTGGCCGAACGGCAGTTCCGCCAGCGACGGTGTGGCAGTCACGGCAGAAGAATTTCTATCCAGCGGCGCAGCGGCATTTTTCGTCTCACCCGCCAGCGCGGAAATTTTCAACCGCGCGGAATTCCATTCCATCCGCGCGTTTTCAATCATCGTCAGCGCGCGGGTGAGTTCCACCTGGAAATTCTCCTTCGTCCACGACGTATCGTTGATGGACTGCACCTTGGCCAGCGCCGCGCGGAAATCGCCGACAGTCTTGACCATCTGCTCCGCATCGCGACGCGCGATGAATTCCGCCTCCTCCAGCAAGCCGAGTCCGCGCGTGAGATTTTGGATGACCTCGTCGCGGCCGGTCTGAAATTCATTCTGCCGCCGGCGCAATTCCTCAAGGCCAGCGCGCTCGCGTTCGAGTTCCTCTTGCGCGCGCTTGAGTTCGACGAGTTTTTGCTGCGCCTCGACCACCTTGCGGTTCACGTCGTCCGGCGACGGTGCGCGGCCATAACCAGACATGGGCGCGGCG